>JACCDT011727081.1_pt1 | contig 43793 bp, 45 predicted proteins | sample 7446291 | NCBI WGS metagenome assembly JACCDT01 (sample SAMN15323446, study PRJNA562643) | freshwater metagenome | isolation source: river surface water | place: USA:Blue River Watershed | collected 2017-08-17
AGCGCTTAATGACAATACTTCAGTAAGCTTCAGTTACACCATTACTGATAATGGAACAACGAATGGTTCTGCGGACGTCTTGTCAGTTGCGGGTTCTGCAACTTTGGACATCACTCCTGTAAATGATTTGGGTTCAGTTACCATTAGTGGAACTCCCAAAGTAGGTAGAACTTTAACTGCAAATCTTGTTGATGTTGAAGGCTTTAATTCTGATAATGTAACTTACACTTGGTTTGCTGATAACGTTGCAATTCCCAATCAGAATTCATCAAATTTGATTTTAAGTTCAAATTTAGTTGGTAAAGCTATCAAAGTTTGGGCTGACTATACTGATTTAGGTTCTTTTACAGAGCGAGCAGAAAGTATCTCTACAAGTCCAGTAGCTGTAACAAACTTAGGCACATTAACCTTAACTTATGCTTCTACTGGCAGTGGTGGTAGTGCTGTAAGGACAATAACTGCCTCACTTGCCGATCTGGATAACGAAAGTAATGTGCTATACACTTGGTCTAGCTCTAATGGAGGAACTGTGAATGTTACTTCTGGTGTTCCTTCACAAATTACCATAAGCAACGGCGATCTTAGTAATAATAAAACGTTTACAGTTGTCGTCACATATCAAGATGTAGACGGAAATCATAGTATTTCGGCAAATATGACGCCGGGAGTCTCAACGGCTAGAGTTACTGTATCAAGCCTAGATCCAATCACCCTCGACCTCAACAACGACGGTATCGAATACCTCTCAACATCGGCTGGCGTCACTTATGACTACGACGGTGATGGTGTTGCAGAATCTACCGCCTGGGTATCTCCAGAAGATGGATTGTTGGCTTTGTCTCAAGAAGATGGCTCATTGAAGATTGTGTTCTCAACACAAGAAGGTGAAACCGATCTTCAAGGTTTGGCCAAGATCTATGACAGTAACCAAGACGGTCAATTGGACGAGCTAGACACATTATTTAGTCAGTTTGGTGTCTGGCAAGACTCTGACTCTGATGGTGTTGCTGATTCTGGTGAGTTCCAATCATTGACTGATCGCAATATTGTTAGTTTGGACTTGGTATCAGACGGTATTGAGCGAACTGAAGCGGGTGGCGATGTATTTGTCTACGGTCAAACCACCTATACAAATGCCGATGGCTCAACAGGTCTTGCAGACGACGCAGCCTTCGTTGTCAAGTCAGGAGATATCACTCAATCGAACACCATCCAAATTGGTCACAGTGGTGAAGTAGTTCATGTAGCGGACTTTGGATCTGATGATCAACTAGACTTGAGCAGCATCCTAGCTAATGCTGCATTGACTCGTGACAATCTAAAAGACTACGTTCAGTTAGTTGATGGCGAAAATGGCACTGTGCTTAACATTGATACAACAGGCCATGGTGGTGAGGGTGGTTGGGTTCAAGTAGCTTCATTGGATAACGTTCATGTTGGCCAAGCCGGAGTCAATATGTTCTTTGATCCTACCAATCAAACCATTGATTTCACACAAAGTGGACCTGATGAATGGAAAGTTGAAGATGGTGACACACCTGTTTAATGAAGTGAAGTGGGCTTCGGCCCATTTCATTAAAGGCTATGCTTGGTACTGAGTTCTAATTAATTAGGTCGATCAAGACCTAAACGATAGCAACGAACAAAATTACCACCATTCGGTTTAGTAAATTCATAAGCGCACCGATCAATGATCTGATCGGTGTTTTTCTTTAGTTCACCTGGTTTGGTCTTATACCGTTCCATCACATAAGCTTCACGGTGTTTCAGATAATCTTCCTCTATGCCAATGATGTCGAGCTCTCTGGCCTCTATGCGACTGAGCCAGCGGATGCGATTGACTGGGGTGGCTTCCATTTGTTCAAAAAATGCCTTGGACATCCCCATGTCCTTCACATATTCTTGTAGTTTGCGATTGCCTTCAGCCAATATCGCAGCTGTTTTAGGATTGGCCTCTGCATTGATCTCAACACGCGCACCTGTTTTCTTAGAAATACCAGTTAATCTAGCTTTATGAATACCAATTGACAGTTCAGGTGCTTGACGAACAACGCCACCCATTAAGATAAAAACACAGGCGCTGGCACATTTATCAGTCACAAAAACATGTGCATGTGCTTCTCTCAATAAACGCCCAACTTCAATCGCTGCTAAACCATCACCACCTTGGCTGTTAAGTAAAACAATCAATCCAGCGGGTAGGGGGTCTCCTGTGGTCATTGCAACAGCTTCTTTTACCTTGGGAATCAGATCTAGCTTAATTTCACCTTCAATTCTGATGGTTACGGTACGACTTTGAGGATTAACAGGTTTGCCAGCAGTCGAATCTTTAGCGTGTGCCCAATGATTAAAAGTAAATGAAAAAGTAAAAGAAAAAATGACTGATAAAAAAAAGACCATTGGTTTACCGAAGTAAACAGTGGTCTCGTTTTTTAAATCATTTGAATGAATGTTCGATAACATCCTGGCTTGAATCATGCTTAATGTTCTGTGTCTTCAACATACAAAGACTTCAAAGCCTTGAGTGTTTCTTCATCACGGCATTGAATCACATCATCTTCTAGCTTGAATAAACCAGTTGATAAAACCTCGCCAACAAAGTGACCTAATTCCATGACTTTAATTGGAGCTCTGACGGCAATGTAGCGAACAATGGCCCGGGCATTTTGGCTCAAGTTATCTACCAAAGTTGCCAAATCTGCACTGATACCCTGAGGTGTGACAGGTGGCTTTGCCAAAGGCAACTTATAAACTTTATGTTTGGAATCTAAATTGGGGCGATGGCCTAACAAGCGTGCAGCAACATGTGACTGATCGTCATTATTAAGTGTTGAGGTAATGAAAATGACCGGATAGTTCATTAATTCATCCAAGCCTTTTTCACCGAGTACCTTGACGATGGATTCATGTGAATTAATGCCATACAAAGTAACCGCTAAATGACCTCGCATGGTCAAAATTTTCAGAGATGCAAGCAACTTTTTGGCATTGCTGTCTGCACTTTTTAGAAAAATTTCATTACCCTCATGACGTTGACGTATGCGGGCTAAGATATTCAGTTGCATATAAGCAGAATGACCAATATCTTCAATACTGCTATCTGTAGGCAATCTCAATCGATAAGTAGGAACCCCTTGAGCCTGAAGTGCTACAGAAATAGCATCTTGAAGTCTCACGCTGACATGAGGGGGCCACCCATCAACGCTGACCCACATGGCTTTTTTATCTTTTAAATTCTGTGTGAGTTCAGGTAAGAAGGGTAGTGGCGTTTTGGATGCCAATGCTTTTGCATCCACTTCTTCATCAAGTAAAACTTCACGATAACTGATTTTACGTTCATCGTCATTGCGAGGGCCTGAGTACTTCATCACGGGACCCGCCAATCGACAGGTCACTTCATTGGCCCAGATTTTTAGAGGTGGGGCTTCAACGGCAAGTTCAGCTGCCATTTCAAATGATTCCGCGCGATAGATGGTCTCAGCATTGTCTGCCACAACCTCAGCAGCAGTAGCGATACCGATACTGGCTTCTAATTCTGTATTACCTGCTAGCCATAGTTGAATCCGGTTAGCAAAAAATAAACCACGGGCAGGGTCATCTAAGTGACTTTTGGGTAAGCCAAAGCATGCCACCAAGCCTGTTCCTGGAACCACAGTCAAAATACCATCCAGTGCATCAACCAATGATTGGCACTCGGTTTGTAAAAGGTTCATCTCTTGGTGATGGCGAGCACGACCAAGGGGAGTGGTATTAAGTTTATTTTTAGGATAAATCGCGACTGCCGTGATCAATCTCCAAACAAACGAATTGGGGGCATTAACGGACAATATCGATGAAGGAGATATAGAACCCGCATCTTTTTTTTGTTCTTCTAGAAATTTTGTGGCCGCAATAACGGCTTTGGCACGATTGGTGGCATTGAGTTTCTTATAAAGAGTGAACAAGTGTTGTTTAACAGTGCCCTCAGTGATTTTGAGCTCGTATGCAATCTCTTTATTGCTTTTTCCCAGAGCAATAAAAGCCAAAATCTCTTGCTGTCGATCTGACAGATTCATTAAATCTCCTTGTAACTTTCTTTATACCTATTGTAAGTTAATTAGATCTTAATGTACTAACTTAAAGTTAGTTCTATAACTTTTGGATACTTACATTTTAGCTATAACTATTAGCCATTAACTCATTGTTTTGTATTAAATTTCCGAAAAAAATCAGTGATGTCTTATTTGGTTTCTAAGACATCACTGATGAATTAAGGTTATAGGTGAGTTATATAACGTTTTTTATCTCTCGCGCATACCTTGACTGAAGGCAACGAAGATTGGTCTCAGCAAATAACGCAATACTGATTGGCTGTCTGTGACCACGTCTGCTTGAAGTGTCATACCTGGCATGACAGGCATGTCTTTGTCTGTTTTACCCAGTGATTTGCGTGAAATATCTACATAAGTTTTAAAGTAGGGCACGTTCTTTTCATCAATACTGCTGTATGGAGAAACAACCGATACTTTGCCCTCTAAAACACCGTAACGCATAAAGTCGTAGGTATCTAGCTTAATGCGTACTTTGTGTCCAACTTTGACGTGTCCAACATCGGCTGTACTCAAACGTAATTCTGCTCGTAGAACATCTTCAGAAGGAACCACGTTCATCACTGTGGCTCCCGGTGGGATAACACCACCAATGGTTCGGTACTTCAGATCTTGCACAATGCCATCCATTGGAGCCACTATTTCAGTGCGATTTAATTTTTCTTTAAGTTTTGTGATCTGAAAGATGGTGCTTTCATATTCACCTTCCATTTGGGCTAATGCGCGCTGCGCATCAAGTGCCAAAGTTCTGGTTACCAATTTGTCTTTTGCCAAATCAGATCTGATCTTTGATGTTTCTCTTAAGTAACTTACTTCATTGGCTAATTTACCGCTTTTAGCAGTTAATGACTCTAAATCTGACTGTGCATCTGTTTTGCCAAGGCTGATTAAAACCTCACCTTTTTTCACTGCTTGACCATCAAGCACATGAATTTTTTCAATGCGACCACCATCCAAGTGCTGAATCACCTGAACGGCCTCACTTGGAACAATTTGACCGGTTGCTCTTGAAACAACATCCAATTGAGCGATGATTGACCATAAAACAAAACAACCAAAGAGTCCTGTAATGATTCCAATCGTTGTTCTAATGAACTTTGGTGACAAGGCTTCCTCTAACAGAATGGCCTTGGACATGTAGTTTTCTGAGTGATCCCCCAACATGAGTGGCGCAGGCTTTAATAGCCCCTCGCTGCCATCCAAATCTTTGTAGCCGAGGATATGTTTTCGATACCAATTGATGAGCTTTTGGATCATATTCTTTTTGGGTTGGTTAGTTGGTTGGTTCATTGAAATATCTCCGGTACTATGCTGCTGAAGGTGTTTTGAATAAATCTTGAGGCTTGCCAGCTGCTCTTACATAGCCTTGCTCAAGCACGATGACTGTGTCTGCTAATTTGATGTGACTTGGACGGTGGCTGATGAAGAAAACAGTCGTTTTCCCACGGAAGTTTTCTAAAGCTTCCATGAATTTCCTGTCACCGAGTGCATCAAGGCCAGCGCCTGGCTCATCAAATAACATGATTGGAGCATCTGTTAAATATGCTCTGGCCAAGGTTAATTTTTGACGAAGACTTGCTGGTAACTGTTCAGATGCGTTATCACCAATACGGTATTCCAAGCCTTTAGGCAGATCCAATACTTGCTCTAAAGCGCCTGCTTTTCTGAGAGCTTCTGTTAATTCCTCATCGGTAGCGTCTGGTCTAGCCAAGCGTAGATTTTGAGACAGGGTGGCTCTAAAGAACTGAGTATCTTGGGGCGCATAACCGACTAGTCTGCGAAGTTCGATAGGATCTAGCTGGCGTATATCAACGCCATCAATCAAAATTGAACCTGCTTGAGGTTGGTACATTCCCATGATGAGCTTGAGTAAAGTTGATTTACCGCCACCATTGGGACCTGTCACAGCAATTACTTCTCCTGGATTGATGTTGAAATCAACACCAACCAAAGCTGGATCGACATTTAATGAGTAGCGGAAAGATACTCGAGAAAACTGAACTTTCCCTTTTAAACCTCTAGAAATTGGAGACGCTGCTGTTTCTAGCTTTTCGCCCTTAATTTGCATCAGATTTTCTAGCTGCTTAACAGCTGTCTTAACACGCTCAATACGAGTTAAATTTGTGAACAGAGTCTGTATGGGTCCCAAAATTCTCCACATCAAGAACATGGAAGCAATCAACGCACCTGGGCCAAGAGTCTGAGACAAAGTCATTGGCACAGTAATGGTCACGATCATCAGGCCTGCAAACATCATCACAAAGTACGACAAGCCAACGAGTGTTTGAGACAAACGTTCCGCTTTGTAGGAGGCCATCGTAGCTTCAGAGGATACTTTTCGATATCTCTCAAGCCATGTATGAATTCCACCAGATTCACGAATGGTGCGCATCTTGGAAATCATCTCAACTAAAAACTCATTTCGTTTTGTAGAAGTTTGACTTACCTCAATCACACTCTTGTTGACGTAGGGAGCCAACAACCAGTACAACAAACCATAAATGATTAAAACAATCAAAAATACAATCAATGACGGTGGGTTGATAATTCCCAGTGCAATCAAGACAATCAGAGTTGCGGGAGACTCTAAGATGGTTGCTGCGATTGGGCCTGTGAACAAGTCTCTGATTACTTCAAATGCACTCAAGCGAGCCATCTGTGCGCTGACTGCAGATCTCTCGGTTAATGATGGAGATAAGCTCAAAATGTGTTGTAAAACAGTCGTTCCGAATAAATATTCAATGCGCCCAGAAATATAGGCCAAGATATTGGCTCTATGCTTCATCAAAAGCCAGCCAACACCTAATGACAGCAACACTCCAAATGACATATAGAACAAAATCTTCAGTGACCCAGATGGAATCACTGAGTTGTAGACGGCCATCATGAAAAGCGAACCAATGACCATCACTACGCCAGAAATCATTGATGAAGCACCAGCTTGGACAATCAGTGGTCTAAAGCGAATAAGAGCTTTTTTGACCCACGATGCTTGCTGGGACATCGGTTTAGCGGTTTGCTTAATAAAGAAATAAGCGCGTCCAAACATTCTTAAATTGGTTTCTTTGCGTGGTTCAGTCACAGCATTATCAGCAATCAAGAGGGTATCGCCACGTCTTTCAATGACTGTGAAGGCATCTCCATCGACTGTGATGAACAAACAAGGCAACATCCTTGAGTCGAGACTGCCGAGGCTGCAATCAGTATTGAATCCTTTGTAGCCCAGCTGGGCCATGGCATTTTCATAGCCGGTGATTGTGAGACTATCAGTGAAGTAGGGCAGAGTCTCTGTGACGTCTCTTGATGAGCGTCTAATACCCATCTCTCTGAGTAAAACTGGAAATGCTGTGGCTAAATGGTTGGGTTTATTAAAGTTTGCAACCACTGCTCTGTGTGTTCTTTCCCAAGAAAAGTTTGATGGGACATTTCCAGAGGCATGATTCACCACTTCACCAACGAGCTCATCGTTTGCTGAGATGTTTTTTGGTTCTGCGCTTGAAACATCATGCAATCCCTCAAGTAAAGCACCATCTTTCAATGTCAGAATTCGATCTGCCATTTTTTGCAATGAAGGTCTTTGCGTGACGAGTATTAGGGTGATTTTGCCTTTAACTGAATTGAGGTAGTCAAGAACAAATTTCTCTCCCTCTGAGTCAATCGAAGCCGTTGCATCGTCAAACAGAATGATTTGCGGATTATTTGCCAGCGCTCTGACAATGGCAATTCTTTGTCTAAATCCTGGGGGCATTGATTCAGATGCACCATCACCAACTTGAGAATCCCATCCTCTTGGTAGTTTTGATACAAAACTACCAATTTGAAGTGTTTGTGCCTTCTCTAAGGCACTATCTGCCAAACGATGATCAAAAACAGAAATGTTTTCAATCAAGGTTCCTTCGAAAAGTTGTGTTCTTTGAGGTAGGTAGGCTACAGATTTCTTCAGATAGTCAGCGCCAGAATTTTTTAAATTCTGGCTACCAATCATTACATCACCCTCGGTAGGCGTAATCAAGCCGCCCATCAATTGCAATAGAGTTGTTCGGCCAGTACCGTTGGCACCGTTAATAAAAATACACTCACCTTGATTAATGCTCAATGAGATGTTTTTAAACAGTGGTTCGCTAACGCCTGGGAATTGATAAGAAACGTTGCGAAGCTCAATTGCACCATTACCGACGGATTCATTTGAAAATTTATTTTCATTTGGTAATTCAGGCAAAGAAATTAATTTTGCTAAGTCAGTGCGCATCACTTCTTCTTGTTGGTGTCTTGCCCAAATGCCACCCAAGCGCTGAATAGGAGCTAATGAACGACCACTTAAAAGAATCACCGCAGCTAATTCACCAGTCGTCATTTTTCCAATAATGACTAAATATGCTCCTAAGGTGATCACCAGAGCGCTCATCAATGGGCTAAAGACTGCACCAATGCCCTGAGCAATATCCAATGCATAAGTTAACTTTTGCATGACATGAGCACTGGTTTCTTGAAGTCTTTCGTACCTGCGAAGCATTAATGCTTCCATGCTCATAGACTTTAAGGTGTGTATGTTGCCTAAGGTCTCTGCCAAAAAGTTTGTTCTGCGCAAGTCAGACATATTGCGATCTTTGACCAACTTGCCATGATTGAGACCTGTTTTCCATACAAAATAGGTGAATCCTGCATAACCAACAATCACTAACAAGGCAATCCAAGGACTGATGAAAGCCATCACAAGGATGTAAAGGAGGGTAAACGGAATATCCAGCATGTGTTGGAAGGTTTGCCCAGAATAGAAGGATTTCAGTGACTGAATGGCCTTAATATGGTCGTTGTGTGCCCCAGTACCTGAGAGTTCAAATTGATGCAGAGGCATTCCTAACATTCTTGATACGGTGTTGATCATTGCCTTGTGCTCAAAGCGTGCTGCAATCCAGGCTGATAAATGAGAACGTACGATCCGCAGAAGCGCTTCAAGAGCAACGGCGATTGTTGCTCCAAACATAATCAAAGCCAAAGTATCCATTGATCCCTTGGCGATGATTCGATCAAAAACTTGAAGCATCACAAGAGGGGTTGCAAGGGCTAATAGATTGATGATGACGCTAGAGGTAATCACCCAGCTTAACTCTTCTTTAAGCGGTGTAAACGACTCTAAAATTTCTAAGCCAACTTTCTTGGCTTTATCTATTGGTTTTGTATCTTTTGTCATGATCTAATTTTCTCTAGATGGCAATGGTGGTTATTTTTTATCTGTGGTTACTTGAGTTTCAATGCTTGAGTCTTCAACACCCTTAGTGCTAACACGCTCCACATCTTTACTGTTGATCTGTTCGGGGTCTTTGAACTTAACCTCTAACTCGATTGAAGGGGCTTTTGGCAATTCCACCTCGTTATTTGCCACACCTAGATTGTTTGCTTTTGTTGGCACAGTATTATTTCTTTCAAGTTCTTGTCTAAGAAGTGTTTCTCGTCTTGCTTTTAGACTTTCTTCATAGATGAGCTTTTCTTCAATCACTGCTTTTCGTTCAGCCTCGGCTTCAGCGCTGGCCTTGGCCTTCTCTAAACGCTCAGCCTCTGCCTTGGCTTTAGCTTCTTGTTGAGCTTGAAGCTTGGCAGCTTTGTCAGCGTCGGCTTTTTCTTTCGCTAAACGGTCAGCTTCAGCTTTAGCCTTGGCTTTTTCTAAGCGCTCGGCTTCTGCCTTGGCTTTGGCTTCTTGTTGAGCTTGAAGCTTGGCAGCTTTGTCAGCTTCTGCTTTTTCTTTAACTAAACGATCTGCTTCTGCTTTGGCCTTGGCTTTCTCTAAGCGCTCGGCTTCTGCCTTGGCTTTAGCTTCTTGTTGAGCTTGAAGCTTGGCAGCTTTGTCAGCCTCGGCTTTTTCTTTGGCTAGGCGATCAGCTTCAGCCTTCGCTTTGGCCTTCTCTAAACGCTCAGCCTCTGCCTTGGCTTTAGCTTCTTGTTGAGCTTGAAGCTTGGCAGCTTTGTCAGCGTCGGCTTTTTCTTTCGCTAAACGGTCAGCTTCAGCTTTAGCCTGGGCTTTTTCTAAGCGCTCAGCCTCTGCCTTGGCTTTAGCTTCTTGTTGAGCTTGAAGCTTGGCAGCTTTGTCAGCGTCGGCTTTTTCTTTGGCTAGGCGATCAGCTTCAGCCTTCGCTTTGGCCTTCTCTAAACGGTCAGCTTCAGCCTTCGCTTTAGCTTCTTTTTGGGCTTGCAGCTTGGCGGCTTTATCAGCCTCGGCTTTTTCTTTTTTAGTGAGTTTTTTAACCGGAGCTGGCTGCTCAGTAACAACCTCTAATTCTGGTGCAGATGATTTTGTAACATCTGACTTAATGGCTGGTGATTCAACTACATCTGTTGAGGTAGTTGAAGGGGTGCTGATGATTTGATTTGATTCACTGACCCCTTTTTCAACTTCAGCCGCTTTAGGTAATGGCTGGGTCGTGGCTTCAACACCTTGGGCTTTGCTTGCATCAGGTTTTGGTGCAGGAGCCTCATCAATCTTGATTTCTGGCTGATCTTTGACAGGACTTACTACAGAATCCTTTTTGGCTTCAGTTTCAATGATTGGTTTATCACTTGGTGCAGTGATAGTAGGATTCTTTTGCGCATCTGCTTTGAGATCATTGGCGAGCTTATCGGCCGCCATTTTCTCTTGAACTTCCTTGCCTATTTGCGTACAAGGGTCATCAGGAGACACTCCACCACCAAGAGATTTGTATAAGTCGATGGTGGCTTTAAGTTGCTCGTATCTTGCGCTTGCTTCAGAATCTTCAGCTGTAAATACGTCTCTTTGAATTTGTTGTAATCCAACAAAATCTAAAGCTCCTTTTTTGTAAATGAGCTGACTGAATTCAAGTAATCGATTGCTTCGACCTAATGCACCATGAAGGGCTTGATATTGTTGTCTTGTTAGACGTATGCCTGATAGGGCATCCTCTACATCTCTTAAGGATGAAAGAACAGTATTTGCATAAGTTTCTAAAAGCTCTTTATTTCTGGCGCGTGCTTGCCCCAATAAATTGTCTTTTTTATCGTAATCAAAAACATTGGCAACCATATTGCCAGCAATCGAATAAAGCAAGCTTTGAGGACTCAAGATATCGGCAAGCTTGTATGAGCCTTGACCATACTCTGCAGTCATACTGAAAGACGGCAAGATGTTTGCTCTGGCAGCATTGACATCCTCACGTGCAGCCACAAGCTGTTGTTCAGCTCGGCGAATATCAGGTCGACGGCATAAAAGCTCTGATGGAAGACCTGGCTCAATATCAGGAAGCTTCACTTGATCCAGAGTTTTTGCTTTGATTTTTAGAGAGCTTGGTGCTTTACCAAGCAATAGTGCTAAACGTGTAAAGGCACGTTCTTTTTGTAGTTTTAATGCAGCCAGTGCGTTTTCAACCAAAGCGATGGTAATTTGCTGCTGCTGTTGTTCTAAAACTGATGCATCACCTCGTTCAACGCGCTTAGAGATAGCCTCACCAACTGATTTTGCGACCTCAAGATTCTTTTCAGCAGTAGCTATTCTTTCCATCAGAGAGAGTAATTGGAAATAACCAGAGGCAATTTCTGAGGTCAAGGTCAGCGCAACTGCTTGTCTATTAAAAAAGCTTGCTCTTGCAAGGGCAAGAGCTGATTGGGCTTGATAACCAGCTTTGCCCCAGACGTCTACTTCATACGTGGCTCTGAAGCCGAATTGGAAAATTTGGCGGCTACTGTAAGCCTCTCTTGTTCTGGCTGTTCCGACGCCGGCGGCTGGACCTTTACTTTCAGCACCAGCGAAAAAATTAATGCTTGGGTATCTTGCAGCCTCTGCAATCAAGGCTTGTTTCTCTGCTTGCTCAAGTCTGGCTATTGCAACTCTGAGGTCATAGTTATTACTTAATCCAGAATCGATTAGCTCATTTAATTCTTCGTTACCAAAATCTGTCCACCAAGCTTGAGATGGTCTTGGTAATTGGTTTATTTCATTTGGCCCATTAGCCTTACTGGGATCTGGAGACTTGCCGGCAACATAAGGTAGGGGGGCATCTGTGAATTCTCGAGGCATCCACCTTACATAGTTAGGGCCATCAACCAAGGCTTGCTCATCCTTACCTAAAGCGCCGTAAGTTGAGCAACCGTTCAAAAACATCGTTCCTATAACTAAAGATATAACACTTACTCTTCTTTTTAAAATAAAAGAAGAGGATTCACTATACTCATTAAGTGATTGATTTTTATTGAATTTATTGTACATATTCAGTTTTTCAGAAGAAAAAATATCTTTTTGGAGGAATCCATTATATGTAAAAAGTTATACATATAACAATTTTTTTAAAAAATGATTATTTGTCCATGCTTAAGAGGATTAATGGTTCTTTTGCAGAGATTTAGGATTTGTCTGAGCGTGACTCGCTCATATCCAGGCTTGAGATGGGTGATATAAATCTGAGGCTTATTTAGCAACTTAGAGAGCATGTCTGCCAGAAGTTGAGGGCATAAATGTTGAGATATTTTTGCTAGAGCTATTTCCTCATCGGGGAAGGATGTTTCGATAATTAAATGATTGAGTTTTTCTACTTCATTCAGGGCATCTATAAAACTCTCGGAATATCCCGTATCTCCGCTAAAAGCAATGCTAGAGTGACTTGACTCAATCACATAGGCGACAGCATCTACAGTATGAGGGACTGAAATCGACTTGATTTTCTTTGAGTTAATCTCCCAGTGCTTCTTTGAAGTGACATCAATGAAAACCACTGATGGTTCGGTTGAAGAGGGTATTTTTGAAAAATCAGGCCATATTTGATTGTTCATAATATTGTCCTGAATTGCTTTAATTGTGGATGGGGTGGCATACACATTGATGGGCTTAGGGCGTTTGACACCAACCAAATCCAACAAAAAAGGCAAGCTGACAATATGATCTAAATGACAGTGGGTGATGAATATATGATCAATGAGTTGTAATTCTGATATTTCAAGATTGCCCACCCCAGTACCGCAATCAATCAGGATATTGCTATCAATTAATAAAGATGTTGTCGCAAGGCCTTTGCTAAAGCCGCCACTACATCCAAGAACTTTTAGTTGAGATCTGGGCATGTTATTTGGTTTCAAATGTAAATGAACCATCCCAACCCTGAGCTGGTTGATGCGATTCAAAATAAGCAATTCTGTTTAAATAAAGTTTGAAAAGTTTTTCACCGTGTTGGGCGTGAGTTTGAGATAACTCGATAAGAATTTTTTTAGCTTCTTGCCAAGATTGCTTTCGGTAGAGTTGCACTGCTTGCTCAAAAGTATTTCGAGCTTCTAGTGTTGCCTGATCTACCTCACCAGCGAAACCAAGGGGCTCGTAAATGGTCACAGCCATGTCCTTGCCCTTGACCTTGACTCGATCAAGCTCTCTAGTTTCTAGATCGGGTATGGACTCCTTAGTTTCTGGGCCAATGACAATTTGGACCCCATATTCTTTGGTGATTCCCTCTAGTCGTGATGCCAGGTTAACCGCATCACCCATGACTGTATAAGCTAAGCGCAGCGACGATCCCATATTGCCAACACTCATTCTTCCAGTATTGACGCCTACCCCAATTTTTACTTCTGGCCACCCTCTGGCTTTGAACTCGTCTTGAAGAAGCTCTAATCTTTTCACCATTTTTAAGGCGGCTATGACGGCGTTTCTTGGATGATTAATATCTTGAATAGGTGCGCCCCAAAATGCCATGATGCAGTCACCCATGTATTTATCAATGGTTCCCTTTTGATGATGAATAACTTCTGTTAAGGGGGTTAAAAAAGCATTCATGAGCTCTGAAAGAGTTTTGGGATCTAGTCCCTCTGAAATTGTGGTAAATCCTCTAACGTCACTGAATAAAACAGACAGTTGTTTGCTTTCACCAGCCATGCTGAATTTTTCTGGATCTTTCGCCATTTCATCTACAAGTTCTGGTGGAACATATTGACCAAATAAACCGTTCATTAGTTTTTTGGTTCGGGCCTCAAAAAAGTAGCCGTAAATAACATGAAAAATATACAGGCTGGCGGTTAGAGCAAGGGTTGCTGAAAGGGGGGTGACGAAGGAATAAGAAAATAAAATCTCATTAATTCCAAATTGAATCAGCAAGGCAGCTAACGCCAAAAATGTTGCCAGCAAAATTTTTAATTTTGGTAGGAGGGCAGTCAGTAATAGACCAAACACAAGTAGTTGACTGAGAGTCAGAGCCGTGGACCAGGGTGGAGTTTCACGAATAGTTCCATCCAATAAGCCTGCCACTAAATTTGCGTGAATTTCTACACCCGGATAAGCTTGCCCCACTGGAGTTTGTCTAAGATCCAATAAGCCTGGAGCGGTTGTACCTACAAGAACAATTTTTCCTTGAAGTTCATTTTTACTGATCTCCCCACGAATCACTTTGGCTGCAGAAACATATGAAAAACTTTTATAAGGGCCTCTGTACGGAACAAGTGCATTACCGTCTAGCTCGACAGGATATTTCGATCCGGCAAAACTTAAATATCTGAGTTCATTATTCTCAATGATTGGCTTGATAGGGGGGTTATCAGATAAAGCTCTGACCAAAGCTAGGGAGAGGGTTTCATATTGAGCTCCAGCATGCTCTATCAATAAAGGTACTTTTCGTATCACCCCATCAATATCCAACGTGGGGTTAATGTGACCAGCGCCTAATGCATTTCCTTGAAGTTTATTAAGATTTGCAACATAGCCACTTTGTTGAATGGTTCCTAGGTTTTCCACTTTGATAGCAGGAACTGGTAGAGCACCTTTTTTTTGGCTTTGACCAACTTCAAGAAAGCTATAAGCCAGTACCACTGACCTATCTTTAAAAGATTGAGCAAATAAAGAGTCAAACTCAAGCTCATTTTTTAATTTGGGTAATAAATTTTTTATTTCACTTTGATGTTTGGCGATTTTTTCTAAATTTTTTAATCCAGAACTTTGATCTTCCTCGGAAAATATGACATCGAAACCCAGTGCCGCTATTTCATATTGGTCAAATAATTGATCAACCATTTTGGCAAGCCTATTTCTAGGCCATGGCCATCTTCCTTCTCCACCATCTGATGGCTCTTGCAAGCTGTATTCATCAATGTCTAAGATGGCAATTCGTGGATCAATGTCGTTAGATGCTCTTGCATTAATTCTTGCATCATAAATAGCGCCATCTATTTTTATAAAAAGGTTGTCTCCCCAGTTGAATAAAAATAAACAGCAGAAGATCAAAGTGATCAGACTGCCAAAAGCAACTCTATATAGGTATGATTTTTTTTGCGCGTTCATTGAAGAGGTGGAGTTTTTATAAACCCGAACGCTCTTGTGCCTGCTGGATTGTTGATTTGGCTAGATCTTTGCTTTCAAGTTCTGATTGAATTAAATTGCAGAAAAAGTGACCCTGTATGGTTGCTCCAGGATCCATTGATAAAAGGTTATAGGCAACATCGCCTTCAATCTTGGCATGGTCGAGGATTTCAACCTTATATGTTGCGTTGATATTTCCAATGATGGTTCCAGAAACTATCAAGTGATTGCATTGAATATTTCCATTGACAACACCATTCTCACCAATTGCAATAGTTACATCCTTGCCGTTAATTGGAAGAATGTTGCCGATCACTTTTCCGTCAACTCTGATATTTCCACTTAAATGGAGGTCACCTTCAATGGTAATTGTGCTGCCAATGATTGTGTCAAACTTGACCAGGGTCGCGTTATTTTTTTGGTTTGATGAGAACATATATATAACCTAAGTAATAAGATTTACATGTTAAACCAACAAATATTGAATAATATATTTTAAATATAGTCTTTTAGTTATATGTCTTAAGTTATAAGATAAGGAAAGATAATTAAATTAATAAGTTAAGTAATTTTTGAAATTTATAAAGATAGATTTCATAAGGAAAGAGAGTCATGCCCTTAATATTTATTTGTTTAAAAACCAATCATGGATACTCAGGCAAGTTTTTTCTTTTCCAAAATAAAATTACTCTTTGTAATCAATGTCTTTCATTGCAAATGAGCCTTATTTCAGCCTTATTCTTTCTTGACACAAGCCCTTGGGCATATCTTTAAACATTTAAAGGTGGGAGAATGAATTCAATGACACTTTGTTGGTTAATGCTGAAAAGGAATGATCATGAAAAAAAGTTCTTTATTAATTGGTTTGGTGGCAATTGTCCCTTTGGTGGGCTGTCAGTCTGGGCACTACGGTAGCGGTCAAAAAGCATCTGCAACTTTGGAGTCGCGTTCAGGATCTAGTACAAAGGGCACTGTTAACTTTGTGTCGCAAAGTCATGACGTTCTTGTTACAGGAACTATCTCAGGATTAAGACCAAATGCAGAGCACGGTTTTCATGTGCATGAAAAAGGCGATTGCTCCGCTCCAGATGCAACCAGTGCAGGTGGTCACTTTAATCCCGATGGAAAATCTCACGGAATGCCAGGTCATGGAGCGCATCACTCTGGGGATATGCCGAACATCAAATCTGATGCAAATGGTAATGCAGTGTATTCAGCAAAAATCAGCGGCTTAGCTGTTGATACTGGTAAAAACGGCATCATTGGTAAATCTGTTGTGATACACCGTGATCCAGATGACTATAAGTCTCAGCCAGCTGGCAACTCTGGACCAAGAATTGCCTGTGGTCTTATTAAGTAGGGCAATCATCTTTACCTCTTAAAGACACAAAGGGCTGAAAAGCCCTTTTTTCTTTGGGGAATCCCCATCAATGATTGAGTCGTTTGACGAAGTGACAATCTTTCATTACGATATGAACTTCTCTCAAAGGGAGTAGCTGATACAAATGCTTTCATGCCCTAGTGCATAAACTTTGTATTTTGGTGCCGTCATTACGACATAGATGAAGTGGCAAACATCTGTGTTCGGTGCCTTAACTCGGTGGATTGATTTCCGAGCGGCAAGACTAACAGGGATCCCTAACTTAATTTGTGCCCGAATGATGCCGATTTGGGTTTGAGAGGTAATGAACGATGATATCCATCGGTACTCCCCTGTTGTGGTCACTTTTTGCAGCATTTGTAGTGGTTGCTCTGATTGTTGACTTCTTCGCTATGAGCCGTCAGGGCTCCCACGCTGTCAGTATCAAAGAAGCCACCATTTGGTCGCTGATTTGGGTGGCGGTTTCTTTTGTGTTCGTTGGTTGGTTATGGTGGTTCTTAGGTGGTACAGGGCAAGATCCTGTCACACGAGAAATGGCCGATGCCAAAGCTTTGGAGTTCATCACCGGTTACTTGGTTGAAAAAGCCCTGGCAGTCGACAACATCTTTGTGTTCTTGATGCTGTTCACTTACTTCGCTGTACCAGCAGAATTCCAAAAGCGTGTGTTGATGATTGGTATTTTGGGTGCCTTGGTCTTGCGTGCCATCATGATCTTGATTGGTGCTTGGTTGATCACTCAGTTCCATTGGGTCATGTACGTGTTTGGCGCATTCTTGCTATTCACAGGTGTCAAGATGTGGTGGGCGGCTGGTCAAGAGCCTGACTTGGATAACAACCCAGCACTTAAGTGGATCAATCGTCACATGAAGATCTCTCCAACATTTGATGGCGAAAAATTCTTTACTGTGCATAACGGTGTCAAGATGGCCACGCCTTTGTTTGTGGTGATCATGTTGATTGGTATTGTTGACATTGTGTTCGCAGTAGATTCAATTCCAGCTATTTTTGCGATCACCACTGATCCATTCATCGTGTTGACATCGAATGTGTTTGCGATCCTTGGTTTGCGTGCCATGTACTTCTTGTTGGCTAGCATGCATGAGAGATTCCATTTGTTGTCTTATGGCCTTGCCATCATCTTGGTATTCATTGGTACAAAAATGATGCTGATTGATTTGTATAAGATTCCTATCACGTGGTCATTGGGCTTCACGGTTCTTACCTTGGCTATCACGATGATTCTGTCATTGAAAATCCCAGCTACCAAAGGTGGTTCTAGCACTTCCTTCCCTTTTAGTTCAAAAGAGCGGGGTAGTTCAAAAGATGGTAGTTAAGGAGTATTAGGTCTCAAATCAGAATAGATCTGACCGCAGTAGCTTCAACGATCAAAGCCCAGTAATCCAAGATTGCTGGGCTTTTTCTTTGTGGCATTATCTGTAAATGTTGAAATGCCTCAAATTGATTTTTATCTCTGCAGCTATTTGCACTTTGAGTGCGCCAGCCAGTTCATACGCCAACGATTTTCTTGCCATAGCTGATCACGAGCCTAAAAGTGAACTCTGGCTCAATCCAGGCATGCTTTCTTATCATTTTGATCGCGAGAGAAGCTTTAATTCTCGTAACGTAGGCTTTGGTGCTGAGTATCGTTATTCCACAGTTGCATCTGTCACTTTGGGCACTTATCGCAATAGTTATCACGAATCCAGTAATTACATCGGTGCCTATTGGCAACCGATTCAGTTGGGAGTGTTTAAATTTGGTGCAGTAGCGGGAGTGTTTAATGGCTACTCAAAAACCAATGATGGTGGCTGGTTTCCAGCGCTCATTCCAGCTTTGACGTATGAGGGTGATTTATTTGGCATCAATTTATTGTTGGTCCCATCTATTCCTGAGAAGGTTGCTGGATCACTCTCCGTGCAATTTAAATTCAAAGCTTTTTAAATGAGAGAAGTGATAACAACTCAATAAAAACCCTTTAACTGACCATACATTAATAAGAATCATTATCATTTATGTTATAGTTCTTATTCGAAGTAGCAAGCAAATCACTTGATATAGCCAGCTAAGTTAGTAGCTAATTTTTAGCTAATGAACCACTTAAAAGGCTATCTCATGTTGATTAAAACAATCTCTCAATTAAAACCCCGCAAGTCTTCTTCAGGGCTTAGTAAAGTTGTAACTTTTGCCACTTTGATTTGTGGCCTCTACGGTCAACAAGCAGCCGCAGATAAGATAAATCCAAAGCAAGGAACCATGGACACGGTCAATGTCTTGGCAACGCGCGGTGAAAAATCTAACTTAGAAACTCCTGCCACCGTATCAAGCATCACCAAACAAGACATGGATTGTCGTGGTGTTAAAAATATCAAAGATTTATTTGCTGAAGAGCTGGATGTTGATGTCAAGCAAACCATTCGAACCGGTAACAGTGTCAGTGGTGCAAGTAATCGCAAAGGATCAAGCGAAAGTATCAACATCAGGGGTTTAGAGGGTAATCGACTCAACCTCATGGTCGATGGCATCAAGCTGCCATATTCCTTTGGTTTTGGCAGTCACTCTGCCGCAAGAGGTGATTATTTGGATATCGACGGAGTGAGCAGTGTTCAAGTGCTGCGTGGATCTTCTTCAGCCCTCTATGGCAGCGATGGGGTTGCTGGCACCGTCCTGTTCAATACCATTGAGCCCGATGACATGCTCAATGATCGTGAGCAAGCAACTTCTGTGGCTGCCTCTTATTTTGATGCATCACAAACAATCAAAGGAGTTCTCAGTCATGCTCGTCGTGGCGATGACTGGTCTGCGGTGATGGTAGGTTCACTAGCCATTGGTCATGAAACAGAAACCCAAGGTGTGCGTGATGGTTCAGGTGCCAGTAGAACCAAAGCCAATCCCATGGATACTCACAACACCTATGTATTGGCCAAATACATCAAAGAGCTCCGTGGTGGTGATGAACTTAAATTCACCCTGGAGGATTCTAAAAAAAGAATTGATACAAATAACTTAAATGCCTTCAGCTCGTCGATACACAGTGATGTTGGTCAAGATCATATCGACAGAACAAGATTGTCCCTTGATCATCAACACCATTTGAATGGTCCATGGGCAGATGTCATCGACAGTAAGCTTTGGTATCAAGAAACAAGCGCTCACCAAGCGGTATGGCAAACAGGAACATCTCAATCGAATCCTTATTTGCCCAGCACATATAACAGAAGCCGTGATAACAAAGTCAATCATGATGCCCATGGCTTCAATCTGCAGGCATCGAAAAATGTTACACAAGCTACTGGAAATTTCAAGCTGGCTCATCAGCTCAAATATGGTTTCGATGTATCAGAGTCACGAGTCAAGCAAGAGCTGAATAGAAGTGGTGGCCTTAGCACTCCTGAAAGTTACATCCCTAAAACCAAGCAAGACACGCTGGGCGTTTATTTACAAGATGACTTGAATATCAGCCATCTCAATTTAATTCCAGCGATCCGTTTTGACCGCTGGAGCATTAATTCTTCTGCCATCAATAAGAATGACCAGGCTTGGTCACCTTCACTGGGTGCCATCTGGACTCAAAATCAAACCGTGATGCCATTCATGAACATTGGCAAAGGATTCAGAGCTCCTGCAGCAGAAGAAATATCTGCATCGTTCACCAATCAAGGTCATGGCTATGCCTATATATCGAATTCAAACCTCAATCCTGAGAGAGTGCTTGCAAAAGAGGTGGGTGTTAAAGGATCGATGCAGCAATTCAAGTACGCCATCAGTTACTTTGATAACTCCTATGATGATTTCATCAGTCAATACACCTTTAACCCCAGAACCAGTCCGACCGGCATAGCAACTTGCGGTCTGGTGCAGTGTTACCAGTATCAAAATGCCCCCAAGGCAAGTATCTCCGGTGTGGATTTGAGATTGGAGTATCGCCACAATCCTCAATGGTTATTCAAGGCGGGATATGTTCGATCAAGCGGCTCAGAAACCACGCTTGCAGGAGTTAATCAGCCCATCAATACCGTGCAACCTGAAAGAGTCATTCTTTCTGCTGACTATCATCAAGGTACTTGGGGTGCTGCCACCACTGTTAGATATGTTGGAGCAAAAAAACAAGAAGACATAGCTGGAGCGAGTTCTGACAACTATGCACCAGGCTCGTACACCGTGATCAATGCTCGAGGCCAATACAAGGCAAACAAGCAACTCAATCTCTATGCTGGCATCAATAACCTATTTGATAAAAAGTACATTGATTGGGCGAATATTTCATCTTCAGGTTTAACGCAAACAGGCAGTACTGCTGTCAGCGACTATCACACCTCGCCAGGTCGAAATTTCTTCATCAGCATGAACTATGAGTTCATGTAAATAAGCAATCAAGTATTAAAAGCAGCAAGCCAAGATTTTCAAGATAGATCTAGCCAGCCAGTAATTAAAAACATGGACATATATGACTTTATCTATTCAAGAAATTCAGCAGCAATTCAAGAGTCAACGATTTAACAACAAAGTAAGGCACAGAGAGTTGGCCCATTCCCTGGGTATCTCAGAGGCTGAACTTCTGGCCGCCCACCTTGGGCCTGATCACGCTAAAACAGACACGAATTTCAGAACAATTCGCTTAAGGTCTGATTGGTCTGCAATCATTGCTGAGGTCCATTCTCTAGGTGAGGTCATGGCTTTGACCAGGAATGAGTCATGTGTGCACGAGAAGGTGGGTTATTACGGACATCCCACAGGTCAAAATAATGAATTGCTCTTGGGTAAAGAAATTGATTTAAGAATTTTCTTCAAAGAGTGGGCTCATGGTTTTGCTGTGATTGAGAACTTCTATTTGGATTGTCGTCGTAGCTTTCAGTTTTTTGATGAATTCGGCAATGCCTTACACAAAATCATCATCAGAGAAAACAGCGACCTCTTTGCTTTTGAAAGCATCATTGAAAAATACCAATCAGCCGATCAAGATCCCGAAATCAAGATAACAGCTCCCAAAATAAATAAGAAGCCTTTGATTGATGTCGAGATTGATTTGCTTGGTTTTCAAAAGGGTTGGTTGGGTATGACTGATACACATCAGTTCTTTGACCTCATCAAACAACATAAGCTCAGCAGAATTGATGCTTTGCGCTTTGCTCCTGATGGTTATGCCCAGAGGGTTTCTGTTGGTTTTACGAAAGATTTATTAAGAAAGGTTTCATTCAAGCACATTCCTATCATGGTGTTTGTGGCAAATCGAGGGGTCATCCAAATACACACGGGTCCCATATCAAAAGTTGTGATGATGGATCCTTGGCTCAATATCTTGGATCAAAATTTCAATCTTCATTTGCGTGAAGACGATGTTTATGACTCATGGATCGTTAGAAAACCCACGGATGATGGCATTGTCACATCGTTGGAGTTATTTGATGGTGCAGGTCAGGTCATCGTCATGGTTTTTGGCGAAAGAAAGCCAGGTTCTCCAGAGCTAGATTCTTGGCGCCGTGTTGTCGAAGATCTATTGGCTAAAGAAGAGCTATGCACCCAGTGATTCTTGATCGCCGTCAATTGCTTCAAAGTATTTGTGCTCCTGCTGCCAAGGTGGCAGTGGCCTCTGCTCTCAGCAGTTGGTTGTTTGTCAGTCCAACTTGGGCCAAGTCCAAAGCAAGTGGATTGAAACGTTTGGTCTGTGTGGGTGGTGCTTTAACAGAGATTGTTTATGCCTTAGGTCTTGAAGAGCATCTGATGGCCGTTGATACAACATCCACATACCCAGCAGCCACCAAAAAGTTACCCAGCGTGGGGTATGCCAGAAGCCTTTCTTTGGAAGGAGTATTGAGCATGCGACCACAACTCTTGTTGGTCAATGAAGATGCAGGACCTCCTCAAGTCTTGAGGCAAATCAGTCACGCGGGTATTCAGGTCAAAGTATTGAAAGCTGATCACCGTTATGAAGGTCTGATTGATCGAGTTAGAGCCATTGGTTTCTTATTGGGTGTTGAGATGAGGGCTGAGAAGTTGATCAAAGAGATTGATCAGGAGTGGCGGATGTATCAAGATCATCAGAAACAGTCTAAGCAATTGAAAGCCATGTTCATCATGGCGCACAGTCCACAGCAGGTGATGGTGGCAGGGCAGGGCACAAGCGCTCATGCCATCATGAGTTATCTGAATCTTGAAAATACCTTTAAGACATTGCAGGGCTATAAGCCGCTGACCCCAGAGAGTGTCATTGCCGGTCAAGCAGACATTGTTTTATTAACAGACCAAGGTCTACAAGCCCAAGGTGGTATGCGAGGCATATTGCGATTGCCTGGGGTGATACAAACCCCTGCTGCTAAGCATCGACAGATTTATTCTCGTGAAGCCAATCATCTTTTGGGATTTGGCCCTCGCTTACCCAGCATGCTTGGCTCGCTTGCAAAAGAAATCCATAAGATCAAATGATGAATAGGATTTGGTGATGCACAAGTCTGCACCATTACATGGGTATTTAAACGTCATGAATAATCAAACTGCACTGATTTACGTCATCGGTTTGTTTTCCTTGGTCACCATGGGCTTGATTGCTGTAGTCCTTGGCTCAGTGAACATCCATTTTTTAGATGGCTTGTTCCTTAATGATGAATTCGTAGAAAGCTATATCTTGTGGCAAGTGCGATTGCCCAGAGTATTGTTTTCTATGGCAGTTGGCGCAAGCCTTGGCTTAGCGGGGGCTTTGACACAAGGATTATTTCGTAATCCATTGGCTGATCCAGGGCTGCTGGGAGTCAGTAGTGGAGCAGCCGCAGCTGCTGCAGGGGCGATTGTGTTTTCTGGGAATTTACCTTGGGTCATACCTGAGGCTCTGCGCTTTTGGATATTGCCCAGCGCTGCTTTTTGTGGAGCATTGGGTATTTGCTTTTCATTAGATCGTCTTGCAAGGTGGTTAACGCCTGGATCAGTGATTGGTTTATTGCTCACTGGTATCGCCATCAATGCCTTGGTTGCAGCCTTCATTGGACTATCCACTTACCTAGCGAGTGATGAGCAATTAAGAAACTTATCTTTTTGGACCATGGGCTCATTAGCAGGGGCTAATTGGATGGTTCTTTCATTGATGATGTTCGTGCTGATGGTGGCATTTTTATATTCACAAAAATTGACGCTACAAATCAATGCACTGTCATTGGGTGATGCTGTGGCAGGTCAGATAGGCATCAATCTAAAGCAATTACGACAACGCATTATTGTGATGGCGGCTTTCTTGAGTGCTTGTGCTGTTGCTTGGTGTGGAATGATTGGTTTTATCAGTTTGATTGCGCCCCATATATCCAGAGCGATGGTAGGGCCTGATCATCGTCAGGTCTTACCTCTGTCCATGTTGCTAGGTGCCTTGCTGCTCTTATTGGCCGATACCTTGGCCAGAACGGGGGCCATCCCTGCAGAGATACCCGTGGGGATATTCACAGCCTTGTTGGGCGCACCATTTTTCTTAAGCTTATTAGCCAAGCAGCGGAAAGAGTTGATTTGATGGTTCAAGACCAACTTCTCATGTCTTTGAGTGAGGCTGGCATCAAAGCTCGTCAAAGAAGTCTTGGACCATTCTCATTCAAGATTAGAAAGAATGAGCGCATAGCCATCCTTGGCCCCAGTGGCGCTGGCAAATCCAGTTTGTTACAGATCATGACTGGGTTGCGCGACCACACAGGGCAAATAAAATTTCTATCAAAACCGATGAAACGATGGGGTGCGCAAGAGCTTGCTTGTAAGAGGGCATTCTTACCCCAACATCATGAGATTGCATTTAACTTATCAGGTGGGATGATCATTTCTTTGGGGAGGGTGGCTAGAGAACATGACCCTCAACTTCTTAGCATCATTCAAGAATCAGCAAAGGCTGCCCGAGCCGAACATCTTCTGAATCAGAATTACCAAACACTTTCTGGCGGAGAAAGGGCCAGGGTTCATTTGGCCAGAATTTTTGCTCAATTATGGGATCAGCAAAATGGCATCCTGCTGATTGATGAGCCCTTGGCTGCTTTGGATCCTGGCTTGCAGATCGAACTACTGTCATCTATTCTGAATTTTTGCCAAGACAGATCGCACACCCTTGTGGCTGTCTTGCATGATATCCAGCAGGCCGTTGAGCATTTTGAAAGACTGCTCTTGATCAAAGATGGCCAGATCATGGCAGATCTTCCATCTCATCCCGCACCAAAGCATCAATTAGAAATTCTGTACGAGATGAGGCTGGACTTGATCTCCCGTCCAGGAAGAAAAGACTTGCTAATTCCTTGTGGTCAAACTGCGCTGACATAAGCCGATCAAAATCATGTCTTTTATTTTCAATAAAGCTTATCCACGCTATCAGGTGATCACCTTCCTGGTCACAGCAGTCCATGTGGCAATCATCTTGTTTGGATTATTTTCTTTTAATGCGCGCAGCGAGCGTGGGGCCCAAATCATGATGATGGCTTCACTCATTGATCACCCATCGAATGACTCATCAACTAAGACAGTCAGCAAAGCATCATCTTCTCAAACAGATAAAAATGATGCTATGAAAAAGCATCCAAATCACGAGGCCCAACATCAACAGTCAGCCGCTGATGAAGCAGGTTCTGCCCCAGTCACCATGCCCAATCCTTTTGCCAAGGGTTTGGATAACCCAAAACCACCTTATCCATTGATGAGCAGAAGGTTGAATGAGGAGGGTAAGGTTGTTCTGAACGTCTGCGTCAGTTTGACCGGTTTGGTAGAAAACTTAAAACTGGAAAAAACATCGGGCTATCAGCGTTTGGATGATATTGCGCTTGAAACGGTCAAGAAATGGAAATTCATTCCTGCAAAAAATTATGACAGAGATATCAATGCTTGTTATCTCTTGTCAGTACAGTTTATTTTGAGAAAAGAGCGAAGCAAGCTGAATGGTTAAATACTTGATTCTGAATGCTTGATTACTTCTTTTTGCAAGCCTTGCAAGAGCCGTATAAGGATAGAGAGTGATCAACCAAAGTAAAGCCTAGTTTTTCAGCGATCTCCTTTTGACGTTTTTCGATGGTGGCATCAAAGAACTCTTCGATCTTGCCGCATTTAACGCAAACAATGTGATCGTGATGGGTGCCTTCATTTAATTCAAAAATAGCTTTGCCTTCGCCTTTGGCAGATTCAAAGTTATTCTTTCTTAGAATGCCAGCGCCTTCAAACTGCATCAATACACGGTAAATTGTGGCGATGCCAATATCTAGTTTTTCTTTGATGACTTCAAGATAGATGTCATCAGCACTGAAGTGACGATTAGGATTTTTATTGAAAAACTCCAAGATCTTTAATCTTGGTGCTGTGACCTTCAATCCGGTCTCGCGAAGTTCTTCGCTAGGGCTTGTTTTTTTCATAGATCACAATCCATTTATTGATAACTTATTTTACAGATAGTTCAACATCTTAGTTATTTAGTTTAAATAAGCTTTTTTTGGGTAATTTTTAGCAAAACTTATGAAGTTGCCAGGGTCTTCAATACCCCCATATTTCTTGGGAGGTCTGGGGCACATAAGAAAAAATTCTGATTAAAGAGTAAGCTAGACGGATGATCAGTTATTTAAGTAAATACCGTCACTTCGGCCTGCCAGTAAAAGCATTTTTTCTGGGCTTGGTATGCTTGTTTTCAGGCGTGACAAATGCATCAAATAATCACAATCAATCCTTGGTAACTAAAAACCTAGCTCAGGTGGAAGGTTTGGGTCAGGGTCGAATGACCTATTGGGGGTTTACTCTATACGACGCCAAGCTGTACACCAGTAAAGAGCCTAAAGGTGGCATTGCTTTGGATATTCAGTATCTACGCAAATTTGAGGCCAAGGATCTTGCCAAGCAAACCTTGGATGAGCTTAAAAAATTGGGTGTGAGTGAAACCCAAAGGGCGGAGTGGGCCGATCCATTGGTCAAAGCATTCAAGACCGTTCAGGTGGGGGACTCGATCACTGCCATTAAAAAGCCGCAAGGCAGTACGCAGTTTTTCTACAATGGGCAGTTTGTCAGTGAAATTTCTGGAGAATCTTTCTCCCAAGCATTTTTTGGTATCTGGTTGCACCCTAAAACCAGCGCACCCCAATTAAGAAAAATCTTATTGGGCCAATATTGTCCGAGGGTTAATTTAGAGGCCTATTGTCATGATTAAATCTTTGCAACGTTTAGGAGTTTGTTTAATGGGTATTGCCTTATTTGGATGTTCAAGCGTGAAAGTCAGTGACTATGCCCAAGAAAAGCCAGCTTTGGACTTGTCTACCTACTTCAATGGCACGATTGATGCCCATGGCATCTTCACAGACAGAAGCGATAAAGTTGTGAAGCGATTCAAGGTCGTGATTGATGCCAAGTGGACAGTGGAGAACGGTAAAAAGGTTGGTGTATTGGATGAGGCCTTCACTTATTCTGATGGCACAACACAGCGTCGCGTATGGACCCTCACAGAAATCGCACCTAATCGTTACAAGGGAACCGCCTCTGATGTGGTTGGTGAAGCCTTGGGTGAGGTTGCTGGTAATGCTTTGAACTGGTCTTACACATTGGCGTTGCCGGTGGATGGCAAGGTCTATAACGTTCAGTTCAATGACTGGATGTATCAAATGGATGACAAGGTCATGCTAAACAAAGCCAAAATGAGTAAATTTGGCATTTACTTAGGCGAAGTCACTTTGGCCTTTTACAAGCGCTAAGAATTAATTAACTAGAACTAATCAATAAGAACTAAGAGCCAAGACTCATGAAAAAACTGATCAACTTCATCCAATTTCAGGCGGTTTGGTTTCTATGTATTTTCGGGGCAGCTCATCAGTTTGAATTGATGGCCATCTTGATTTCTGTAGGCATCATTGCGTGGGCCATCCTCACCTCAGAGCACCGTACCCATGATTATGTGATCGGCTTGATTGCCGTGATCATAGGAGTGGCTCTTGATAGCTTACTGATATCCCAAAACTTAATTACTTTTACAACGGCTTATTGGACATCGATGGCACCTTTGTGGATGACGCCTATTTGGATTGCTCTGGCATTGACACTTCAATCATCCATGAGTTGGCTGAGTGGCCGCTATTTGCTCGCAGGAATATTGGGCTCAATCAGTGGACCATTTGCCTATTGGGCTGGCGTCAGAATGGGGGCGGGCGTATTTTCTGACTTTGTGACTGCCATGATTTGCTTATCAGTTATCTGGTTGATCATTACGCCAGCCTTGTTTTATCTTTCATCACTTTTAAAAGCTCGTCATGTCCACTCAAGCAAATAACGTCAAGCCAGCTTTACTGGCAGTTAAAGATATTCCAATCAATGAGCTAGAAGGTTGGGCAATCAGTGCCGATCAACTCTCATTGCAGAGGAAGTTCATGTTCAAGAATTTTGAGCAAGCCTTTGCTTTCATGAAGAATTGTTATGAGCCAATTGAAGAGATGAATCACCATCCTGATTGGTCAAATGTCTACAGCACTGTGCATGTGACATTGAGCACCCATGATTCTGGCGGCATCACGCACAAAGACATCGCTTTAGCGAAGTCAATGAATCAAATATTTCAAAATATCAAATAAATAAATTTTGAGAATTTCTTACCAAGGAATCTCTTCGCCTTGGTAACTCAAGAACTTGCCAGAGTCGCTGGCTTTGACGTTCAAGAGCACTTGCAACATATCAAAAGTCGCATCATGTGGCGTTCTACCAATTTGATCGCCTTTAAATGGTCTTGATAGGGCAGAGGCAACTGTGCCGGGGTGCAGGGCCAGCAAGCAATGATTGGGTCTTGTGCGTTTTTGCTCGATCGCCGCAGTTTTGATCAGCATGTTCAAAGCAGCCTTAGAAGCGCGGTAGCTGTACCAGCCACCCAAGCGATTGTCTTCAATGCTGCCAACTTTGGCAGATAGGCAGGTCATGACACCAAACTCAGGATCTAAAAGAGGGGTAAAGGATTGCAAACACAAACCAGGGCCCAAGGCATTTAACTGCATGGTTAGCATGAACTGTGCTTCATGCAAGTCGGCGAGTTTCTTCTCTGGTAACCAAGCATCTGTGTGAAGAATGCCGGTGGCAACAATGATCAAGTGAAAAGGACCTTCTGAAGACAGCTCATTGGCAGCTGCTTGAATGCTGCTTGGATTCTCATAATCAATCGATGGACTTGATTGTCTGCTCAAGCCAATCACTTTTGAACAATTGGGCAGTTGATTTAAATGTTCAATGAATGCCTGACCAATGGATCCGCTAGAGCCGATGACCAGTGCATTGAATTTTTCTAAATGAGACAGCATGGAGAATATTCTTAAATTGAATCAATTATTGATGAATGAATTGATCTAGTGTAACCATTCTCAAAGTTTTTATCTGCAGCTTGATGATTACGGTGGTGTAAAGCTTGATAAATCAGTAATATGGAATCATTCATTCTTAAAGAAGCTCATTTATGCTGCTCACCCTTGCTTTTATCTTCAATACTCTTTTGGCTCTTTTAGTGATCTTGATTCACTACGAAGTCTTGTTCCAATTGGATAAGCAATTACCAAAAGTCTCACATTTGCCTGCGCGCTTTAAGGTGCTGGTGGGTGCTGGAGTGATTTTCATGGCCCACATTGTTGAAATTTGGATATTTGCTTTAGGTTATTTATTAGCCCTGCAATTTGATGGCATGGGCGGCTTGACCGGTGCGGCCAGTGGTCATGGCCTCTTATTGGATTACGTCTATTTATCTTTCATCACCTACACAACGGTTGGTTATGGAGATGTGGTGGCCCATGGCTATTTGAGATATTTGACTGGTATTGAGGCTCTGCTAGGCCTCTTACTGATTACTTGGTCAGCTTCGTTTCTATTTTTAGAGATGCAAAAGTATTGGACATCATCTAAAAAGTAAAAACGATGAATAAAAGCGATGAATTAATCGTGAACGTAGTCAGGTAACTTGGCGCCACAATGACGACAGAATTGATCCGTGGCGCCATGTCCTTCAGACATACATTCTTTACAAGTTCTGGTGGTGATTTGTTCGGTGCGTGAGCTGGCTAATTCAGCGGTCACAATACCGGTTGGCACAGCCAAAGTTCCCCAGCCCATCAACATCATGATGGATGTGATGAATCTTCCCAAGTCCGTTTTAGGCGTGATGTCACCAAACCCAACGGTTGTCATGGTGCTGATGGCCCAGTAAATACTGGTTGGTATGCTTGTAAATCCGTTGGCTGGACCCTCAACCACATACATGAGTGTGCCCAAGACCATCACAATCATCAGAACAGCAGACAAAAAGACAAAAATCTTTCTTCTGCTAGCAGCCAGAGCTGCTCCAAGGTGGACATACTCGGTGACATATTCAGTCAACTTGAAAATTCTGAAGATACGAATCAAGCGCAACACGCGCACATCAATCAAGGCATGCAACTCAGGGAAGAGCATTGCTAGATAGGTCGGAAGAATCGCAATCAAATCGATGATGCCGTAAAAGCTCTTGACGTACTGCATCCGATTTTGTGCGCAGTAAACGCGCGCAATGTATTCCAAGCTAAAAATAATGGTGAATATCCATTCCAGAACGGTCAGGCTGAAGTGAAACTCTGCAGAAATTGATTCAATGCTGTCGACCACCACCACAACCAATGACAACAAGATCAAACAAATTAAGGTTTTATCAAATATCTGTCCCGCCCGAGTGTCTGCCTCAAAGATGATGATGAAGAGTTTTTCTTTGAGTGACTTCTTGGCTAATTGTTCAGACATCATGATTGGCCTTTTATTTTTCTGACATTGCTTTGTAAATGCTTGGGAAACAGCTGATGAATATATAGCTGGCGTATTGTTCTGCTTGCATCTTATCTAAAGCATCGTAGATTTCTTCTCGAATCAGGCCAATGGTGTGAGAATCTGTTTTCTCTAGCGCATTGATCAAACGTTGAGCAATGGAGTCTTTTTCAATATCAATGCCATGCTTGATTTTAATTTCACCCAAAAAGGTTCCAAAGGTGCTTGCGAACTGCATGTCAGCCACGAAGCCTTTGTGGATACTGGGGTGCTGTTGGACCAATATGACAGCTTGTTTTTGGCAATCTTGGAAGACTGCGCGCATTTTGAGAAGAATATCGTCGTTCATAGAATCATTTTATCTTGGGAAACTGACCATCGACATATAGCCATTGTTTATCTTCATACACAAAATCACTGATTTCGTGAAGGCGATGAGCTTTGCCATTGATTTTATAAATAGCCACAAATTCCACCGTGGCACTTAATTGATCATTTGCCTCATTGAAATGTTTCACAGTCAGCTCCATCCATTGAGTTTTATCCCCATTGAATAATGGTTCTTGGGGTCTGGTGGAGGGGTGCCATGTGCTCAATAAATACGTTTCATTATTTAAAACAAAGGCACTGTAGCGTGAGCGCATCAATTCTTCGGCATTACTAGCCAGTTCTTTGCCTTCATGAAATTTACCGCAGCATGCTGCATACAATCCTTTGCCACACGGACAGTTCATTGAGGATTCCTTAATTACTCGGAACTTTAATCAGTTTGGCTAATTCACGCAGGCGCTCGATGCCTGGTTCTTTTCTTGGCCAAACCAATTCAACGCCATCATTTTTATAGCGAGGCAGAACATGCACATGGATGTGCGGTACAGATTGCCAGCCAGCATCTTTATTGGCTTGCAAAAGGGTGATTCCTTCAGCCTTGAATACATCTTGAACAACGTGAGCAATTCGCTTCGCTACCAAGAATAGTCTTTGGGTGGTTTCTTCATCGATGTCTAAAATAGTTTCGTATGGTTTTTTCGAGGCCACGATCACGTGTCCATCATTCACTTGCCCAGCATCCATGAAAGCAAACACGAGATCATCTTCATAGATTTTGGCGCAGGGAAATTCACCAGATAAAAGTTTTTCAAATATTGTGCTCATCAACAAACCTGATTTCTTGAGTAAGATTCGACTATATTAGGCTAATTCCTCTTGCTTGATTCAAATTAAAATCATCCCCATGCATTTATTTGTTTATCTTCACGGTTTTAAATCTTCGCCACTCTCTAATAAGGCTCAGTTGACCAAGGCTGCTATTGAGACGCGTATTCAGTTGGGTGAGCAGATCACTTGGTACTGTCCACAATTGCCTGCCTCACCTCGCGCAGCAATCGCGATGGTGCGAGAGCATATCGATGGGCAGACATTTAGTCATTTGTCTTTGATGGGCTCTTCTTTGGGCGGTTACTACGCCACTCATTTGGGCGAACTCTTTCCAAGTAAAGTCAGTTTGCTGAATCCAGCGATTGAGCCAGCCAGAGATTTAGAGAAATACATTGGCGAGCAGAAATCCTGGCATCAAGAAGAAGTGTTCCACTTCTTGCCAGAGTACATCCAAGAGCTTCAAGATATTTATGTCAAAAATATTAGCCAGGCAGAACGCTATTTTTTATTGGCTGCAAAGGGGGATGAAGTTCTAGATTGGCGTGAGATGGTCGCTAAATACCCTGGTGCTCAGCAATTGATCTTAGAGGGTGGTGATCATGCCATCTCTGATTACCCTAACTACTTAAATCAGTTGATGGAGTTTCACTTCAAGTCTTTAACGCACCTAAAACCAACATAAGCGACTTTGGTATCTCTGGGTTTTGTGGCGAGAGCTGATTCAATTTGATTCTCTGGTCCGTACCACCAAGAGGCACCGCGAGTGACTCGCTCATTGCCTGGACCATCATCCACCCACTCCCAAACATTGCCACCCATGTCGAATAAACCATTAACGCCCGGCTGAGTGGTCATCACGGTCACATGGCCAGTACCACGATTAAGTGCATTAGCAGGGGCTAGGCCTTTTAGACCTGCACAGCCATTCAAGCAATGCGAGTTTCGTGGGGTATCACCATTGGCATAGGTGTAGCGCTTGCCTTTGACGAATGGCTGTGGAGGAGTGGCCCGCTGCTCTAGAAAAGCCGCTGAGGTCCATTCCTGATCCTTGGGCAATCGTTTACCAAAAAATTGGCAGATGGCTTGCGCTTCATCAAAATTCAAATGAACCGCTGGCTCTTGATCTTTGGCTGGAACACCAAATGGTTGCAACCAAGTCCAACCTTTTTTGCGTGTCCAACCGTATTCATAGATAAAACTACCGCCTTCTTTTTCACCAGAGCTGACAAACTTGGTTTGTTGTGCATAAAGTTTGACTGTACCAATCGTGACTTCATGGAAGTCCCATTCAAGTTGACCAATCCGAGTTGTTTTTTCTAAGGCACTTGGTTTGCTTTGTGCACTTGCAGGATTCATCATTGATGATGCGAGTAAAGCAAACAGCCCACTGCAAACAGATAGCTTGATACTACTTTGTTTGATTAGATTCATTGTTTTAACCTCGGTCTTAGTCTTAGTGCGAGAAGTATCAAAAGAATAGCGCCATAGATACTCACGGTGAAGTAATCATTTTTTCCAGACTTGTGCCAAAAATAATGAAGAATCACCAATGGTGCTATCAGGTAAATCAGTTGATGTAACTTGGCCCAATTGCGCTTTAGTTTTTTAACAGCCCATTGATTGGATGTCAGAGCTAACGGAATGAGCAAAACAAAAGATAAAAATCCGACAGTAATGAATGGGCGTTTGATGACATCAAGGATCATTTCTGAAAATATCAAACCATGATCTAGCCAAAACCAAATTGAGAAGTGCAAGCACGCGTAAAAGAACACAAACAAACCCAAGGTTCTTCTGTAATTGATTAATTCATTGATACCCGTGAATCTGCGAAGCGGTGTGATGGCCAATGTTAAGCACAAGAACACCAACGCCCATGTACCCGTTGATCTTGTGATGAACTCAATTGGGTTGGCCGTTAAATCATCTTGGTAGCCCAAAACTATCAATCGAACCAATGGCAGTAAACCAATGCCGATCAATAAAGCTTTCATCACTTAATAGAATTTCCGTAAATCCATGCCCTTGTAGAGATGGGCCACTTGTTCAGCGTAGCCATTAAAAGGCAAAGTCTTGATCTTAGGTGCAAAGATACCGCCTTCAGCACCGATTCTTCTCTCGGTTGCTTGGCTCCAGCGAGGATGATTGACCTCTGGGTTCACATTGGAATAAAAGCCATATTCAGAAGGCGCTGATACTTTCCAGCTCGTTGCAGGCTCTTTATCTGTGATGCGAATTTTCACAATTGATTTGGCACTCTTAAAGCCGTACTTCCAAGGCACAGTGATGCGAACTGGTGCGCCATTCTGGTTTGGAAGAATTTCTCCATAGAGACCAAATGTTAGAAGTGATAAAGGATTCATGGCCTCATCTAAACGCAAGCCTTCGGTGTAGGGCCATTTCAAAACGCGACTGCTAAGACCAGGCATTTGCTTTGGATCTGCCAAAGTGATGAATTCAATATATTTAGCTGAGCCCTGTGGTTCACTCGCTTTGATCAGATGAGATAAAGAGTAGCCGATCCAAGGAATGACCATCGACCATCCTTCAACGCAACGCATGCGGTAGACGCGCTCTTCCATCGGTGCTAATTTCAATAGGTCATCAATGTCCCAAACTTTTGGCTTATTGACCAAGCCTTCGACACTCACAGTCCATGGTCTTGTTTTTAAAGTGTGGGCATTGCGTGCTGGATCAGCTTTGTCGGTGCCAAACTCAAAAAAATTGTTGTAGGTCGTGACATCTTTGTAGCTTGTCAGCTTATCTGCCACAAAGTATTGTGGATTGACTTTGGCTGGAAGCTTTTGGCCGCTCTGAGCAAAAGCGCTTCTGCTGAAAACTTCTGCTTGAGACAAGCCAAAGGCACCCATCGCCGCCAATTTGATTAATTGACGTCTTTTTTCAAAGATGTTTTGAGGGGTGATTTCACTAGCCAGAATGTCATGGATTTTTTTCATGCATCTAGCTTAATCCAGAATCAGGATTTCTGCTTTGCTCGCCTTACCAAAGAGGGGCTTAAAGACCTAGTTTGCGGTGTTCCACCATCAGGCATTGATTCATGATGCCAGTGAGCCCATGAGCGCTGGCGTAATCCAAGGCTTCTTGGTTGATGACACCCATTTGAAGCCACAGTGATTTTGCGCCAATTTTGACTGCTTCATGAGCAACTTCCAAGCAATCCTCTGACTTTCTGAAGACATTCACCATGTCTACCGGGACTGGAATGCTGCTTAAATCCGGGTAACAGGTTTCACCCAAAATTTCAGAGCAAGTAGGATTAACAGGAATGATCTTGTAGCCATGCGCTTGCATGTACTTGGTCACGCCATAAGATGGTCGATCTGGTTTATTGGATAAACCCACCACAGCAATTGTTTTGGTTTCTTGCAATAATTGTTTCATCTTCATAGTATCTATTGAATTGAACAAAAATTAAAGAGTTACTAAGTTTCTCACCAATTTCACCCATGACCAAGAATCCAATTCACCCCAAAAAACTGCTCTTGAGTAAATGGACAGCTGTAACTCCTGTGAATAAAGAAAAACACTTCATGGTGATCAAGGTGATTGATCCAGAACTTGAGGGTGGCCCAATCGAGCAGGTGGTGATTGAAGCGGTGATGAGTAAGCGCCAAAAAACAATTCAATGGCGATCACTCACCAACGGCTTGGAATGGAAGCAAGGGTGGGTTTAATTTGTTGGGTTTAATTTGTTGGGTTTAATTTGTTGGGTTTAATTTTTTTCTATGTATTTATAGAAAGGAACCGCCAGTAATAAACTAAGTACCGCTGATACGCTCATCCCTAAGACATTCATCCAAGGATCGCTTGGATATAGCTGCGCCCAAATGCCACTGACCACAAGAGAAACTGGGAAGTGCACCAAGAAAATAGAATAAGACATCTCTCCAATTTTTCTCAATGGGTTATTCCACAGTTTGGATTGAGACCAATTGCTCTCATAGCTACTGAACAATATAAGTGCCGTGATTAATGCAACGGACAAGCGTTCCCTGAAATCTTGGTAGTAAAGAGAAAAAATGGTGATGGCCGCCACAGACAGAATCAAGACATGATGTGATCGGCTTCTTACCAAGAAAGCAGTCAGTAAGCCCAAGCCATAGGTGGCAAAGAAGAAAATGAACCAAACGTCATAGATGTCATGACGATTAAAAAATATCACCGATGCAATCGTGAGGGCACTGAAGATGATCAATGTGATCAGGCGAGTGCTGCGGTAACTCCAACTGGCTGGCGATAATTTCTCTACCAAGAAAAACAATAGTGCGCAAACAGCAAATAATTGAAAATCGATGGCGACATACCAAAGGCCTGCAGATAAAGATTCATAGCCAAGGATGTTTTGTAAAAAGAAGAGATGGCTCAATAATTGAGGCACATCGGGCATTGCAGAGATTGAATGGTGTTCCATCAGGCGGCTAGCCACAAAAGAAGCTGCAATGGCCAATGCGATTGCTCCAAGGTATGGAATCACGAGGCGAAGATACTTTTGCCAAATCACTTGTTGGACCGAGTGCTTGGCAAAGAAATTGGGTTCGCTGAGTTTTAAGCCAGTTAAAAAACCACCCACACAAAAAAACACTGCAACTGCTAAACGTGCGTAATAAAGCAAGAAATCAATGATGTTGGGTATGACTGTGTTGGCCACATCGGACATTGGCCCATAAAAAGCCAAGTGATGAAAAAGAATTAATAGGCAAGCAATGCCTTTGATGTTGTCAAGAAATGCTGAGCGCACGAAACCTTCTGGGCCTTATCTTGGCCAAACAACCGATTGTTTCTGAAACTTAGCGTCTTCAATCACCAAGGAACGTTTTAGAACTTTTCCTTCGAATGAATATTCAGCATCGTATTTGCCGGGGTTTATTTTGAGCAACATGATCGGGCCTTCAGACAGAGCTTCAAAAACCACTTTCTTTTTTTGATCCATAATTTTGACGGTGACATCAGCTACCCACAATGGTCTTTGAGGGTGATCTTGTGAAAACTCTAAAACCAATGGCCACTTTTTACCCAAAGCCAACAGTGCGTCAGATTCTTCGCTACCGATACCGCCACTGATGTATTCAATCCCTTGAGAAACTTTGGTGTCTGGAATCTCAACCTGCGCCAAAGATAGGCCGGAAAAAAATACCAAACAAGCAATCAATAAAATTCGAGAGAGTGGGGTAGGAATAGCAGTTAAGAACATGAGAATCTTTCCTTATTGCGAAGTATCTTTTTTGCTGGCTCGAAACATCACCCAATAGCGGCGGACCATATACAAAACTACCAGACCACCGATCAACCAAACCAGCCCATCAAAAATCATTTCAGCGAGTGTCATTATTTACCCAGTTATCTGTTCATTGGTCATCAGAACCCAGGTTTGCTGGGCTCCTTTGCATTATCAATTATCTGCTCAATAAAGCCATTTTTAAGAATTTTAAGCAATTTCTTGACATCTTCTAAAAATACTGTATATTTATACAGTATAGGCACTGTGCCTTGTATATATTGGCTTTAAAAGGAGTATTTAAATGAAAACTTTGATTTCTAACCCAATTTGGTCTTTGATGAGTGGTTTGGTGATTTGGATGGTGTTTGCTGAAAAACCAGGTGAATGGCAAAGACGTGAGTGGGTATGCTCACGCTCAGAGTAAGCGACGTTTTAAGTTAGTTCGCTTATTCCTGTTTTAACTGCTTGTCTAATTGCTGCTGAAGGCAATCAGGGCACCAGCAAGAACTGCTTTTTTCGCCATCTTTGAAGCTCACTGGTGGCAATGACATGCACCAGCAGTCTTTCACATTTGTGGCAGCCAGGCACTCAAAAATTTTGCCGCATTGCGGGCATTGAAAGTCAGTTAATGGCTTACTCATCTTTTAAGAATAATCAAAGTGATGCCGGGGTTGCCATAAATATCCTTTGTCAGAATATCTTTGACAGCAGGGTATTGTCTGCATAGTTCTTGGTAGGACTCTTTGCCTGGACCCAAATCCTCACCAGCGAAATAACTACTGATCAGGTGAGAACGTCTTTGATATATCAATTCTTGGCGAATCGCTTCTTTGATTCTGCCACCTTGTCCACCTGAGCCATATCCATGAATCACTTTCACAACCCTGATCGCTGTTTTGGCGAGTTCATTTAAAGCTTGATCAAAAAGAATCAAAGCTTCATCGACCCTGGGCAAGTTCTCCTCTAAATTGAGCGTAAAAATGCCCGCCAACTTTTTTGGCAGTGGTGGAGTTTCGTGCGACCCACAGTAAGGGCACTCTGACTGCAGAGCACCGCGTGGGTTGCCGCAATCAGGGCAGAGGACGGATGATGGCTTGACCATTTAACCAAGCTTCTAAAGATTCAACGACACCTCTTGTGAATGACTTGAACACTGGCTGTGCGACAAAGCCAAGGTGTGGTGTGAGTAATGTATTGGGTGTACTGCGCAAAGGATGATCAGCGGGTAAAGGCTCGATGTCAAAAACATCCAAGGCTGCACCACCGATACTTTGTTTTTGAAGTGCTTGAACCAAAGCGTTTGTATCAACCAAGGTTGAGCGTGACGTATTGATGAGTAAGGTATCTTTTTTCATCAGCGCTAATTTTTCTTGATTGATCATGCCCTTGGTTGTGGGACTGGCAACAATGTGCAAAGAAACGATGTCAGATGTTTGCATGAGAATATCCAAGCTCACTGACTCTGCACCCACAGCGGCTGCTCTTTCGGAAGTCATATTAGGACTCCAAGTCACCACCTTCATACCAAAGGCTATGGCAATTTTTGCCACGCGTGTGCCGATTTCACCCAAGCCAACCAAGCCCAATGTTTGACCTTTTAAAACAGGTAACAAAGAGTGTTGATTGCGCCATTGATTTTCAATCATCAATTTGTTCTGTTCGACCAATCTCTTGTGAAGGCCCAAGAGTAATGTCCACGTTAACTCAGCCGTGCTGTCTTTGGAAGGACCCCATTCTGTGTGACTGATTGGAATGCCACGTTGTTTTAAAGCGTCACTATCTAAAGCCAAGTTTCTGGTGCCGGTAAAAACCACATATTCCAAATGCTTTAACTGGGCAATCAGGTCTGCTTTAAGTGGGGTGCGGTCACGCATCAACACCAAGGCGTTGGCATCTTGAATTTGTTCTAGTAGGGCAGCGCCAAGCAGGGGTTGATTGAAGATCTGTACATCTGCCAAACCTTTGATAGCGGTCCAATCAGACAGTTTTTCATATGAATTTTCATAATCATCTAAAACCACAATTTTCTTGCGCATGATTTGTCCCGTTTTTTTAATTGCATTCATTATAGGAGTGTGGGATATTTATGAAGTCACAGAGCTAAAAAAGCCGGACAAAACCTTAAGGAGACGAAATGAATAAGCTTTTAGCCGGCTTGATGTCGGTTTTATGTATCAGTGGTGTCGCACAGGCACAAAGTAATGACTGGCCAACTCAAAAACCAATCAAGATGATTGCAGTTTTCCCACCAGGGGGATCTGTTGACCAAGTGGCCAGAATTTTGGCACCAGCATTACAAAATCAAATGAAGCAAAACGTGATTGTTGAAAACATTGGTGGAGCATCAGGCTCAATCGGTGCAGCAGCAGTTGCAAAGGCTCAACCAGACGGTTACACATTTGGCGTTGTGTTTGACACTCATGGTGTGAATGAGAACATGATTGCAAAATTACCGTACAACACCAAAACTGATTTGACGACAGTGACCATGATTGGTACAGCGCCAATGGTTTTAACTGCTAGCAAAGCATCAGGCATTACTAGTTTCAAACAATTGCTTGCTGATGCAAAAGCTAAAAAACCAAATAACTACGGTTCAATTGGTACAGGTAGCTTAGGTCATTTGGCTTTGGCCTCTTTGGCTAAAGATGCTAAGTTTGATTGGACGCATGTTCCTTATCGTGGCGGTGGTCCTTTGATGCAAGATGCTTTAGCAGGTCACGTGCCTTTGGCAATTGGTTCATTGTTCTTGGTCAAGCCACACGTTGATGCAGGTGGTGTGATTCCTTTGGCTGTGACAACCAGCAAGCGTTCACCAGAAATGCCAAACGTGCCAACGATTGCTGAAAGTGGCTACCCTAACTTTGAAGCCCCAGCATGGTGGGCCATCATTGCTCCAGCGAAAACTCCAGCTGCGATCGTTAATCGCATGCACGAAGAAGTTGCAAAAGCTTTGAAAAATCCTGAGATTGCACAACGCTTGAAATCACAAGGCATTGAAATTGCAGCCTTGGGTCCAAAGCCTGCACAAGATTTTGTTAATAAGCAAATTGATATTTGGGGCGCTTTCATCAAGGCCAACAACATCAAAGCAACTGATTAATCAATGACTGAACGTCTTGTGCCGTATCAACCGCTGGACTTGCAAGAGCCAGCGGATTTGGTGGCCGCTATTCGTCAAAGGCGAGGCGGCCAATTCATTAATCTTGATCGCATGCTGTTGCACAGCGCTCCGTTTGCCACTGGTTGGAATGCTTTTTTAGGTGAGGTCCGCAATGGCCTTGGTCTAGATCCAAAACTTCGTGAATTAGGTATGTGCGGTGTGGCCATATTGAACCGTGCTGAGTACGAGTTCATTCATCATGCCCCAGTCTTTTTAAGTTCTGGTGGTACTGAGGAACAAGTCAAAGCCATGCGCCAAATTGGCTCTGGGCCAATGCCAGCTGGCTTATTCAGTCAACTGGAAGAAGACGCCATTGAACTAACGATTCAAATGACCCGGTCAATCGAGGTTGATCCAGCTTTGATGAAGCGCTTGCAAAGTTCTTTAGGGAACTCGCATTTGGTGGAGTTGGTGGGTGTCATTGCCACCTACAACATGGTTTCAAGATTCTTGGTTGCATTGCAGGTCACTCCCGAACACTGATCAGGAGCATGGAAAACCATAAAAGCCGCGCAAACCTTGTGCGGCTTTTTATTAGCTATAAAGCTAATAGCCGAAAATTACTTATATAACTAATATGACCAAAGTTAAATATCTGAAAGATATAACATTTTGAGTGAAATAGGCCACATATACATCATCGATGACGACGCTTCAATGCGCAGTTCTCTAGCGCGCATGTTGAAGAGTTGCGGTTATTCCATCGAGTCACATGAATCACCAGAGTCATTTTTGGAAAAATCAATTCCTGTTTCTCCGGCAACCATTCTTTTGGATATGCGCATGCCGAGCATGTCAGGCGTTGAGCTACAAAAGAAATTAAAAGAGATGGGTCGTGAGACTCCAATCATTTTTATTTCAGGTGAATCCATGCCACACGAGATCGTGGTGAGCATGAAGCAAGGTGCGGTCGATTTCTTGTTCAAACCATTTAATTTGGACGATCTATTGCGTTGCATCGGCGCCGCGATTGAAAAAGACAAAGAACTCTTTCAGACAATGACTCAGTCATTGACCATTAATCAACGTTATGACTCTTTGACCCCCAGGGAAAAAGAGGTTTGTGCTCTATTGGTAGAGGGTTTGATGAACAAAGACGTGGCGGTTCGTTTGGGAACCACCGATGCCACCATCAAGGTCCATAAATCAAGGGTCATGGAAAAAATGAGGGCCGCTTCTTTGCAAGAATTGGTCCGTTTATACGCTTCAGTGAAGAATAAGTTGTAAGGGTTTGATGAATTTATAGTTTTGCCTTATTTATCGATGTTAAAGTTATGAGATGAAGCTAGAGAGCTCATGGAGACAGCATGTCAATAGGATCAAAAAACAAAATTGAAATCCTGCCCGAAATTCAGGGGAAGGTGTTCAAGGCCGCCCGTGAAAAGCTAAGACTTGATGTTCAGGATCTGGCAACCAAGGCATGCCTATCTAAAAAACATATCACTGAGCTTGAGCAGGGCGGTATCACCAGCTTTTACTCTGAATCTCATAAGATCACTGTGGCAAAAAAAGTTGCCAAGATATTGCAGTTAGAGGAATCACTTGTGTTGGTTCATCCCGATGGTGACTTGGCTCAACAAGAATCATTACCTTTTGATACGGCTGTTGAAGACATACAGCAGCCTGTAAAAGTTCAAGAAACAAAAGCCGCCAAAGAAGAAAAAGTAAGCGCCGCAGAGAACAAGCCAGTTGCTCAAGAATCTAATCAAGAAACTGCTAAACCAGCAGCAGCAAGCAAACCAGTTAAAGTCAGTTTGGAGAATCTTCAATCTGGCGGTCAAATGGATTCTTCAAGACCAAAGTCAAAGCGCTCACGCAGTGGTTTGATCTCAGTCTTGTTATTGATCTTGGTGGCAGGTGGTCTTTACTCTAGTAAAAATGAGATCATTGCTTTATTCAATCCGCCAGCGGCAGAGCCGCAAGCTGTGGTGGTTGAAGGCGCTGCTCCTCAAGATCCTAAAGATGAAGGCGCTAACTCTAATAATCCAACCAATCCTGCTAACCCAGCAAGCCCATCTGCACCAAGTTCAGCTGCGCCAGCAGTTGCCAATGTGGCAGCGCTTGCGCCATTACCTTCAGATGTTGGTTGCCCAAAACCTGATGCCAATGTGACGGAGCAATCAGTGACTGAGCCAACCAAGCCAGGTAACTTTGTGCATGTCATTGTGAAGTCAAGACAAATTGTTTGTGTGGTCGATGCCACTGGAAAATCAATGATGCAGTCGATTGAGCCTGGTCCTGGCCATACTTTTGGTGGCAAGGCCCCATTCACCGTTTTGACCAATGGCTTATCGCAAACATCTGTCTTTTTCCAAGGCAGACCCGTTCGACCAATCAATGAGCAAGCAAGAACGATGCGCGTTAAAGAGGCGTCTACCAATTAAGATTGCTGAAGATAAAACAACCAAAGGAGCTTAGGCTCCTTTTTGTTTGCCTGTTTTATGCATAGGCCAAGATAAAATAAAACCATGAGCCAGCTACCCCAATCTAAATCTGAAATTTTCTGGGTATTCACTTGGCTTGCTTTGCAGGGATTTGGTGGAGTTTTACCTGTTGCTGAGCGCGAGTTAGTAGATAAAAAGCGTTGGTATACAAGAGAAGAGTTTCTTGAAGAATGGGCGGTTGCACAAGTGCTGCCTGGTCCCAATGTGGTTAACTTAGCAATTATTTTTGGGTCGCGTCATTTTGGCTTGCCTGGTGCATTAGCCGCAATTGCTGGCATGTTGGTGTTTCCAATGTTGGCCCTCATTGCCATAGCTATCACTTATCTTCATTGGGGCGGTAACCCAGTGGTTGCAGGGGCGATCAAAGGGATGGGCGCCGTTGCTGCTGGCTTGATTGCTGGAACATCTCTTAAATTGGCCAGCGCACTTAAAAAACACCCGCTTGGTTATTTGCCATCGATTGGTATTGCCTTATTGTGTTTTGTTTTGGTTGCATTGATCAGGATTCCTTTGGTGCATGTCCTCTTGAGTCTGGGCGTCTTGTCGATTTATCTGACTTATCGTCGGGTCAAATCATGATTCAATTGTCTTGGGCCAACTGGCTTGATGTGTTTTTACATTTCACGGCGGTCTCATTGATGGCTGTCGGAGGAGCAGTAACTGTCATCCCTGAAATGCATCGTCACTTGGTTTATAAAAATGCTTGGATGTCTGAAGATCAGTTTGCGGCATCTATTGCAATTGCTCAATCAGCGCCTGGCCCAAATATCCTAGTGATTGCCATGATGGGGTGGCACATTGGAATTAACTCTGTGGCAACGATTCATGCGCAATATCTCTGGGGAACCTTTGGGATGGTATTGGCCATGATTGGCGTGATGCTGCCCAGCTCAATCTTGACCTACTCAACAGCGAAGTGGGTTCAGGCTAACAAAGACAGTGATTTTGTCTTGGCCTTTAAACAAGGATTGGCCCCATTGGTGATCGGCGCCATTCTCGCGACCAGCTGGTTGATCAGTGCTGCTAACACCAGTTTAGAAAATGACTGGGCATTGTGGTTGTGCACCATCGTCACAGTTTTCTTGATTTGGAAAACCAAGATACATATCTTGTTATTGTTATTGATAGGGGCAGTTCTTGGTGGGGTGGGGCTGATTTAAATCATCTCAATAAAGCCAAGCCATAAAAAATAGGCAATAAAAAACCCGACCGAAGTCGGGTTCTTATGAACATAACACCAAATTACATTGGGTTGATGTTAGAAGCTTGCTTGCCCTTAGGGCCAGTTGTTACTTCAAAGCTAACCTTTTG
>JACCDT011698684.1_pt1 | contig 43687 bp, 52 predicted proteins | sample 7446291 | NCBI WGS metagenome assembly JACCDT01 (sample SAMN15323446, study PRJNA562643) | freshwater metagenome | isolation source: river surface water | place: USA:Blue River Watershed | collected 2017-08-17
AACCACGATGACCGGGCGCTGATCGGCAAGCACGACAGCGAGTTCAAAGACGCGGTCCTGGCCTAAGCGAACCGGCTCAAGCGAAGAAACCTCCCCGGGACTGACCTGGGGAGGTTTTTTTCGGCCGCGGTCAGGCGGCGCAGCGCATGGCCGGATCGTCGTCACAAAGACACGGCTCGCCCAGATCTAGCTCATGCTCGACCGAAGCCACGACGGTCCCCCGTGCCAGACTGAAGCGCTGGCGGATCTGGCCGTGGGGCGGAAGCCAACCTTGCGCAGCACCCGGCCCGAAGCCGGATTGTCGATGAAGTGGCCGGCTACCAGGCGCTTGTGGCCCAACACCCGCGCCACGCTAATCACGGCGGCGGCGGCTTCGCTGGCATAGCCCTTGCCCCAGTGGTCGCGCCCCAGCCAGTAACCCAGCTCAACCGCATGGCCATCCTGAGCGAGGCCAATGCAGCCGATGATCCGCGCCGGCTCGGCGCTGGTCGGCAAGGTGATGAAGAAATGCGGCAGGCGCTGATCCTGCGGCTGGCTGGCAAACCAGCGCGCATCGTCGGCAGTATATGGCCAGGGCGCCTTGGCAAGGTTCTTCACCACCGCCTCATCCGCCACGCGGGCATGCAGTTCTTCCCAGTCCTCCGGCCAACCCGGCCGCAGGAACAGCCGTTCGCTGCGCATGAACATTGCAGAATCTCCACTCGTCGGCCCCACGCGGTTCGCCCTAGTCGGGTCCCGTGACGCCTTAGTTACACGCTGCTCAGGATGTTTCCGGAGCGGCAGAGGGAGATGCAAAAAGAGGGAGACGGGCGGGGCCCTCTCCCTCATTCGGCCGAAGTCTGGCTTCGGCGGGGCTGCCCGTCAGGACAGCCCGTGATCGACTGTCCGATTATTCGGCGGCAATCGCCATGTCTACCGACACGTACTTGCGGCCGAGTTTACCATCGTGGAAACGCACGCGGCCTTCGGTCAGCGCGAACAGGGTATGATCCTTGCCCATGCCAACGTTCGCGCCCGGGTACACACGGGTACCGCGCTGACGGATGATGATGTTGCCGCCGATCACTTCCTGACCGCCGAACTTCTTCACGCCAAGGCGACGGCCGGCCGAATCACGACCGTTACGCGACGAACCGCCTGCTTTCTTGTGTGCCATCTCGAACTACTCCGAATTCTTATTCAGCGGCCGCAGCGGCCTTGGGGGCGGCCTTCTTGGCAGCCTTCTTTGCCGGGGCTTCACCAGCACCGACAGCCACGATGCGCAGCAGGGTCATCTGCTGGCGGTGGCCGTTCTTACGGCGATAGTTGTGCCGGCGACGCTTCTTGAAAACGATCACCTTTTCGCTCTTCGCCTGGGCGATGATTTCGGCCGAAACGACGACGCCCTTGGCATCCTTCACTTCGCCGCCGTCACCAGCCAGCAGGACATCACCAAGCGTGATGGTTTCACCAGCTTCACCAGCCAGCTTCTCAACCGCGATCTTGTCTCCGGCGGCAACCCGGTATTGCTTGCCGCCAGTGCGCACTACAGCGAACATGTGACCTATTCCGTATATAAAGCATAGCAACCGCCCCGCGGGTGCGGGGGGCCACAAGAAGGTGCGCCACTAGTCCAAGCACCCTGCCCTGTCAACCAAGTGAGCCAAGGAATCTTGCGCGCTGGCGCGCTTTGCCGGGCGTGCTATGGCGATAGCGATGAATCGACAGCTTGTCAGCCTGATCCCCGTAATGCTGCTGGGTGCCTGCGCTTCGGCGCCGGGTGATTACCCCTCGCTGGCCCGCCGCCCGATTGAGCGGGTGACCGGCACGTTAACCCCTCCGCCTCCGCAGCCGGCCGCGGTTCCGGTCGATCCGGCGGTAGTCCGCCAGATCGATTCGCTGCTGGCCCGGGTCCGCGCCGCGGATGCCAAGTTTCAGGCCCGCGAAGGCCGGGTCCGCCAGATCATTGGCGCGGCAGCCAGCGCCGCCAAGGCAAGCGAGGCCTGGTCAGTGGCCATGATCGCACTGGCAGATCTGGACGCCGCACGCAGCGAAGGCATGGTGGCGCTGGCCGATATCGACGCGATCTATGCCGCCAGCCGAATCGAAGGCGAACCGGCCAGCGAAGCCAAGGCCGCACGCGAGGCTGCGAACGCCATCGTTGCCGCCCAGGACAAGGTCATCGCCGGCTTGCAGGCGCAGCTGGTTCTCTAACCCCAGCGCCTGAGGTCAGCGTGATCCTGGCCACGCGGCTCAATCCAGGTCCAGACCCCGCCGCGCCGCTCGCGCTTCCAGAACCACGAATCGCTCTTCAGGTGGTCCATCGCAAAATCGACCGCATCGAACGCGGCCCGGCGGTGTTTGGCAGCCGCAGTAACGCAGACGATCGGCTCGCCGGGATGCAGCAGGCCGGTCCGGTGCAAGATCAGCAGCCCCTGGACTGCAAACCGCCGTGCCGTCGCTTCAGCCAGGCCCCGCATCCCCGGCAGGGTAAGCGGCTCATAGTGTGATAGCTCCAACGCCTCGACATCATTGCCGCCACGGACTTTGCCGACAAAAGTCGCCAGTGCACCTGTGTTGTCGATCTGCCCGGCGAATCGGTCGATCGCTTCGTTCGGATCGAACGGCTCAGCCAGCAGGCGGACATCGATCATCGCCTAACCCCCGCTAACCGGCGGCAGGAAGGCAATCTCATCACCAGCGGCAACCATAACACTGCCGGGATTGGTCAGCAGCTCACCATTACGGGCGATGCGCACCTTCTCATCCAGCAGGGCCACCGCCAGCCCGGCAGGCAGTTCGGCCAACACCGATTCGAGCGCCCCCGGCGCGACGGCGCGCTCGCCCCCGCCAGCCAGGTCAGCCAGACGGCCAAGAAAGACCAGTTTGGCCATCTCAGCCTCCCGTCATCGACATGTGCCGGGACAGGGCCGGGGCAGACCCGGGCGCATCGATCCGGAAGCTATGGCGCAGCGGCTTGATCTTCATTGCCAGGTCCAGCGCTTCGGCCAGGGCCACATCGGCCGAAGCAGAGCGCAGCGCAGCCCGCAGATCGATTTGCTCTCCGCCACCCAGGCAGGGAAAGAGCTGACCCGTGGCGGTAACCCGCACGCGGTTGCACCCGTCGCAGAAATTGTTGCTGAGCGGGGTGATAAAGCCGATCCGGCCGCCGGTTTCGGCAATATCGAAATAGCGGGCCGGGCCGCCGGTGCGGTGCTCGCTGGCGGTCAAGGTCCAGCGCCGTTCCAGCGCGGTGCGCACTTCGCTGAGCGGCAGGTGCTGGTCAAAGCGGTCTTCTTCAACCTGTCCCAACGGCATGACTTCGATCAGCGTCAGCTCCAGCCCCTGGCTGTGGGCCCATTCGATCAGCACCGGGATCTCATCAGCATTGGCATGCTTCAGCGCCACGGTGTTGAGCTTGACCGTCAGGCCGGCCGCTTGCGCTGCCGCGATGCCTTCCAGCACCTGCGCCAAGCTATCCCGCCGGGCGAGCCGGGCGAAACCCGCGCGGTCCAGGGTATCGAGCGAGACATTCACCCGCCGCACCCCGGCCGCGAACAGGTCATCGGCAAACCGGGCCAGCTGCGTGCCATTGGTGGTCAGGGTCAGTTCGTCCAGCCCATTGCCAAGCTTGCGCCCCAGGGCCCGGACCAGCTCGATCATGTCACGCCGAACCAGCGGCTCACCGCCGGTCAGCCGCAGCCGCGTGATCCCCCGGTCAATGAACCCGATGGCCAGCCGGTACAGCTCTTCAAGGCTCAGCACCTCATTGCGGGGCAGGAAGGTCTGGGCCTCGGGCATGCAATAGGCACAGCGCAGGTCACAGCGATCGGTCACCGAAAGGCGCAGATAGGAAATCCGCCGCTGGAACTGGTCGACAAGCGTCATGAGCGCAGTGGTAACACTGCCCCGGCCCCAAAGTCATCCAATGAAATCAATTGCCCAGTCAGTCCCGGCGCTCGCGCAAGGTATTCGGCTGCCGCGGCAATGGCTTCCTCGCTTCCGCCTGAAACAGCATTGATCCGCAGCGGCGCCTTGGCCCGCGCGATCATCTGGACGGCCGCAAGGCGCCAACCACGATGGGTGTGATCGGCAGCCGGGAAGGCCACCAGCAAATCCTCCGTGGCGGCGCGCAATTCCGGCACATGGCGGGCATGGAATTCAGCCGCGGCTTCAAGCGGATCGTCCGGCAGGCCTGCGATCCGCACGCACTCCATCAGCGCCGCTCGCGGGTCAGAGTAATGCCGATCTTCTCACCCGCCTCGCTGATTGCCAGCTTGACGATCTTCACCGTTACTGCCTCGACCCGTTCATCCTGCACGAACAGGGTATCGCAGATATGGTCGGCAACGGCTTCGATCAGGGTAAAGTGTACGCCCTGGGGCAGCGCTTCCGATGCCGCAAACTTCAGGTCCATGTAATTCTTGCTGGCGCTGAGCGGCGTTTCGGGCGCGTAACGCTCTGCCACTTTCAGCCGCACCTGAATGGTGAAGCGCAGCGGCTGCGGCTTGCCGGTTTCTTCGGAATAGATGCCGGTCAGGACATCATGCTCGAAATCGGCCACTTCCAGGATCAGCGAATCGGTCATCGGCGCCCTTTAGCGGGGATTTGACCAGCGCGCGAAAATCGCGGTCGGCAGCAGGCGGCCATCATCGCCAAGCTCGCGCACGGCCAGGTCGCCATGTTCGATCTTGCCGGGCAGGTCGGCGAAGACCTCATCCAGCAGGCCGGCCAGCGCCAGGCTGCTCATCCGCACGGCATAAACAGTCAGGAACAGAAAGCTGCTGTCGGCATCGAGCAGCCGGCGGCAATCGCCAACCAGCGGTGCCAGATGCTCTTCCAGACGCCAGACCTCACCCTCTGGCCCGCGTCCGAACTTCGGCGGATCAAGGATAATCCCGTCATACCGCCTGCCGCGCCGCACTTCGCGCGCGCTGAACTTGGCGGCATCGTCGACGATCCAGCGGATCGGACGTTCGGCCATGTCTGACAGCGCCGCATTTTCGCGCGCCTGAGCCACCGACTTCTTGCTGGCATCGACATGGGTCACCGGGCCATATTGCGAGAGCGAGAGCGTCCCCACCCCGGTATAACCGAACAGGTTCATCGTCTGCGCATCGGTCCGCCCGGCCAACTGCTCTCCCATCCAGTCCCACACTGGGGCCATATCGGGGAAGAAGCCGAGGTGCCGGAATGGGGTGCACTGGGCCGTAAACTTGACATCGCCGCGGGCCAGCGGCCAGCCCTCACGCGGGACCGGATTGGCATAGGACCACCGTCCGCCGCCATCATCATCAGAAGCGGGAACGAACTCACCGTCAGAGGCCCAGCGTTCCAGCCGCGGGCGCCACAGCGCCTGCGGTTCAGGCCGGATGAAGCGATAGGGGCCATAGCTTTCAAGCTTGCGGCCATGGCCGCTGTCGAGCAGGCCATAGTCCGGCCAGCCCGCACCGGTCATCACGACCGGCGCTTCGATCAACTCAGCCATTTGGCAGCTCAGCCACGTGGCACCGCGCGGGCGGCGACGTAGTCGGCAATGGCCGCGTAATCGCCCGGCAGCTCGGCAAGACGTTCTTCGCGTTCAAACAGGTCACCAACCCGCGCCGGCAGAACCGGCCGTTGACCGGTCGCGCGCTCGACTGCATCGCCGAACTTGGCCGGGTGCGCCGTGGCCAGCGTCACGACGGGCACGGCCGGATCGATCCCCGCATGCTGCGCGGCATGGAGACCAATCGCGGTGTGGGGATCCAGCAGTTCGCCGGTCTGGTCCCAGGCCCAGCGCAGGGCGCGGGCCATATCATCCGCATCGGCGCGGGCACTGGTAAACAGCGCTGCGGCGCCTTCACGCTGGGCATTGGTCAGCTGCATCGCCTTGGTCGATTCGAACCCGGCCATCTGCGCCGCGATGGCCGCGCCATTCCGGCCGCCAAGATCGAACAGCAGTCGCTCGAAATTGGAAGAAACCTGGATGTCCATCGACGGGGCGGCCGTTGGCGTGACCGTTCCGGCCGAATAGTCGCCCGTGGTCAACGCCCGGTGGAGGATGTCGTTGACGTTGGTGGCAACGATCAAACGCTCGATCGGCAGGCCCATCTGCGCCGCGACATAGCCGGCAAAGACATCGCCGAAATTGCCGGTCGGGACCGAGAAGGCCACCTTGCGATGTGGCGCACCAAGCTGCAGTCCGGCGGCGAAGTAATAGACCACCTGCGCCATCAACCGCGCCCAGTTGATCGAATTGACGGCGCCGATCGCAAACCGATCCGTCATCGCCGCATCGTTGAACATCCGCTTCACCATCGCCTGGGCATCGTCAAAAGTGCCCTCAATCGCGATGTTATGGACGTTGGGCGCCAGCACCGTGGTCATCTGCCGGCGCTGTACTTCGCTAACCCGCCCCTTGGGGTGGAGCATGAAAATCTCGACCCGCGCGCGGCCCGCCACAGCATCGATCGCCGCCGAACCGGTGTCACCAGAAGTGGCGCCCACAATCGTCAGCGGATCGCCGCCGCGACCCAGGAACTCCTCGAACAGCAGCCCCAGCAATTGCAGCGCCACGTCCTTAAAGGCCAGGGTCGGGCCATGGAACAGCTCAAGCAGCCATTGCTGCTCGTCCAGCTGCTTGAGCGGCGTCACGGCCTTGTGCGCGAAGCGGCCATAGGCCTGCGTGGTCAGCTCAAGAAGCCGCTCCGGCGTAAGGCAATCGCCAACGAAAGGCTGCATCACTCGCGCGGCCAGCTCGGCATAGGGCAGACCGGCCATCGCCGCGATCTCTGCTTCGGTGAAGCGGGGCCACTGGCGGGGCACATATAGCCCGCCGTCATTGGCCAGGCCCGCAAGCGTCGCTCCGGCGAAATCCAGCGCGGGTGCGCTGCCACGGGTCGAAATGTAGTCCATACAAGCGGGGCCGTTAGCCCTCGCCGTCCCGCGCGGCAAGGCGCTTACGCAGGGCAAGCGCATAGATCACCACCGCCACGCCGGCGAACAGGAACCATTGAATGGCATAGGACCAATGGTTGTTGGGAATGGTCTTGGGGTCGGGGATCGCACTTTGGGCAAGGCCAGCCAATGGCGGATCGGCAATCAGGCGAACCGATTGGCCGGCTCCCGGCGCGATCACACCCTGCACCTTGCCGCCGCTCCAATCGCGTTCGGCCAGGTCCTTGGACCAACCGAGCACAACCTCGGCGCGGGCCCCGTCCGGGAGAAGACAGCTTACCGAATGGGCCCAACCGACCGCACCCTGACGATCGTAGCCAGCAAGCGGTGCATCCTTGCCCTCAACCTGGCAATCGATGGTCGTGCGGCGGAACAGCGCCAGCTCCTGTCGCGCCGGGTCGCTGGGCCAGGCCAGTTCAGCGCTGAGCGTCTGCGCGGCGGCATAGCGTGCCAGCAGCGCTTCCTTCTGGGCCCGGCGATCCAGCTGCCAGAACCCGAGGGCGATCATCACGCCCACAGCGGCAAGGACCAGCAGGGTCGAAAAGATCGGGATGCGGCGGATCACGGCTGGCGCAGGTCGTTGTTGGTCGCCTCAATCGCCTTGCGGCGGTACTCTGCGGCGAGCAGCGCGGCCTTGCTGACGCGCAGACCCCACAGCGTCAGACCCACGACCAATGGCACCCACAGCACGATGTGGACCCAGAACGGCGGATGCACCGCGAATTCCAGCCAGACCGCCAGACCGACGACCAGCGCGCCAACAATCATGGTTAGGAACGCCGCCGGACCATCGCCAACGTTGAACTGCGAATAGTCCAGCCCGCAGGCGCCGCAGCGCCGGGCAAACCGCGCCGGGCCGTCAAACAGCGAACGGGCGCCGCATTGCGGGCAGAGACCGAAAAGGGCAGCCGCGGGGATCCCGGGCTGCCCTTTCGTTTCTTGGCTTGAGCCGTCCACCATCAGTGGATCGGGTGGCCCCAGCCGCCCCACACGTAGATGGCGACGAACAGGAACAGCCACACCACGTCAACGAAGTGCCAATACCAGGCGGCAGCTTCGAAGCCGAAGTGCTGCTTGGGCGTGAAATCACCGTTGTAGGCGCGCTTGAGGCAGACGATCAGGAAGATCGTGCCGACCAGCACGTGGAAGCCGTGGAACCCGGTGGCCATGTAGAAGGCCGACCCATAGGTATTCTCGCCAAAGGCGAACGGCGCATGCGCATATTCGTAGGCCTGAATGCAAGTGAACAGAGCGCCCAGGGCGATCGTGGCCCATAGGCCCTTCTTCAGGCCATCGCGATCGCCGTGGATCAGCGCATGGTGCGCCCAGGTCACGGTAGTGCCCGAGCACAGCAGGATCATGGTGTTCAGCAGCGGCAGATCGAAGGGATCAAGCACAGCTTCGATCGCCTTGGGCGGCCACTGTCCACCCACCACTTCGGCCAGGTCGCTGGGGAACAGCGAGAAGTCGAAGAAGGCCCAGAACCAGCCGACGAAGAACATCACTTCCGAAGCGATGAAGGTGATCATGCCATAACGCAGGTGCAGCTGCACAACCGGGGTATGGTGCCCCTCGTTCGCTTCACGAACAACCTTGGTCCACCACTGGAACATGGTGAAGAGGATGCCGAAGAAGCCGACCAGCAGGACATACTTGCCTGCCGCCATGTCATGCATCGTCAACACGCCGCCGCTGGTCGCGGTGACAGCCGAAGCCGAGCCGAGGAACGGCAGGATATCGGGCTCGAGAATGTGGTAATCGTGGTTCTTGGTTCCGGCCATGTCCGTGGTCCCCAATTGATCCCCTAAGGCGCCCGCGGGCCACCCGCGACGCATGAATTGCCGATGCCCTTATCGTGCGGCTGACGACTGGTCCAGTGCCTTTGACGGCTGATCCGCAGCAAGGTGGAAAGTGTAGCTGAGCGTGATCTGTTCAATGTCCTTCGTCTCCGGATCCTCCAGGATCTTGGGGTCGACGTAGTAGATCACCGGCATGTTCACGCGTTGCCCGGGCTGAAGCGTTTGCTCGTTGAAGCAAAAACACTGGATCTTGTTGAAGTACTTGCCCGCCAGTTCCGGCTCAACATTAAACGAGGCGATCCCGGTTACCGGCTGGTTGGCAAGGTTTTCCGCATGGTAAAATGCCATCTTGCGGGCACCGATCCGCAGGTCCTGGGTGGTCTGCTCGGCCCCGAACTTCCAGGGCATCTGGCGATCGACATTCGCATCAAAGCGAACCGAGATCGTCTTCGCGGTGGCTTTCACAGTCGCCGCTTGGGCCTCGCTGACCCGCATGGTGGTGCCGCCAAAGCCGGTCACCTGGCAAAAGATGCGGTAAAGTGGGACCGAAGCGAAGCCCAGCGCCAGCATCGCACAGGCACCCAACAGTGCCAGCATGCCGGTGCGGGCGTTGGGATCCTTGGGCAGGGTCAAGACAGCCATGGCCTCACCCTCCCAGGCGGGCGATGCTGATGAAATAGAACAGCACGACCATCGCGCCGAGCAGGCCGCCCAGCATCAGGTTGCGCTGCTTGATGATCCGCTTGCGTTCGGCCTGAGGGTCTTCGGGAAACTGGGGCATTTGGTTTATCCCATGATCCAGCGGTCCGCCACCAGGGCGGCGAACAGCGCAAAAAGGTAGAACACCGAAAAGGCGAACAAGCGCTTTTCGGGGCCCATGTCGGATTCCCCCACCCCCTGCCGGAACACTGCAACACGCAGCGCCAGCACCAGGAAGATCGCCGAAAGCAGCAGGGCCGAAGCCCCATAGACCACGCCCGCCCCGGCGATCCAGAAAGGCAGCATGGCAAGCGGCAGCAACAGCACGGCATAGACGAGGATTTGCCGCCGGGTAGAATGTTGACCAGCCACCACCGGCATCATCGGGATGCCTGCTTTCGCGTAGTCCGTTTCAACAAACAGCGCGAGCGCCCAGAAATGCGGCGGGGTCCAGAAGAAGATGATCGCAAACAGCAGGATCGGCATCAGGGTGATCTCACCCGTCGCCGCGATCCAGCCGATCATTGGCGGGAAGGCTCCTGCCCCGCCACCGATCACGATGTTCTGCGGCGTACGCGGCTTCAGCCACATGGTGTAGATCACCGCGTAGTAGAAGATCGAGAAGGCCAGGACCGCAGCCGCGAGGTACCCCACGCCAACCGCCATCATCAGCACCGAAAAGAACGACAGCACCAATCCGAAATCGCGGGCCGATTCGCGCGGCATCCGCCCGGCTGGCAGCGGCCGCCCGGCGGTGCGCTTCATCTGCGCATCGATATCTGCTTCCCACCACATGTTGAGCGCAGCCGAACCGCCCGCACCCACGGCAATGCAGAGAATGGCGGTAAAGCCCAGAACCGGGTTCACCGGAACGGGGGCAGCCAGCAGGCCGCACAGGCCGGTGAAGATCACCAGGCTCATCACGCGCGGCTTGGTCAGCGCGAAGAAATCGCGCCAGTCGGTCGGGAGCGCGGGCGCGGGAGGGCTGGCAGCAGTCATGGTTGGTGCGCCTATAGTCGCGGCTCAGAGTCGCTTCAACCAATCGATGAGCAGCGCGTTAACTTCTTCGGGCCGCTCTTGCTGGGTCCAGTGTCCGACCCCGTCCAGCACGTGCCCTTCAACCCAGGGCGCGAACATCCGCATCATGGCCACCGGATCAGCTACGGCGCCAAACAGGCTGGTGGCGGGATCACGGGTGCCGCCGATGAACAGACAGGGCTGTTCCAGCTGCCGGCCCTGCCAGGCCTTCAGCCATTCATAGTCACGCTCGTGGTTGCGATAGCGGTTGAGCGGGCCGCGGAAGCCGGAACTTTTGAACTCACTTTCGTAGTAATCAAGGTCGGCCTCACTCAGCCACGGCACCTGCTGCGGGTCAGGCAGCCCCTCCAGGAAGGTAGCCCCGTAGGGCTTGTCCCAGTAATTGCCCGGCGGCACATCGCCCGAGATTGAATACATCATCCGCGCCACGAAATCGCGCGGGTCCGCCTCCGCTTCTGCCTCGGCCACGCCAGGCTCCTGGAAGAATTCCTGGTAGAAGAAGCGCCCCTGGCTGGTGAAGTATTCATGGAATACCTCGGTGAAGGGGCGGAGGGGGGCACCTGCGAAAGGCACCGACATACCTGCCACGGCGCTAACTCGCTGCGGATTGGTGAAGGCCGTGTTCCAGACAATCGGTGCGCCCCAGTCGTGGCCGATCAGCACGATGCGCTGATCGGGAGCGAGTGCATCGGCCAAGCCGATAAGGTCACCGGCAATCTTCTGGAGTGTATAGGCCTCAACCGGCTGCGGCTTGTCCGATCCGCCATAGCCGCGCACATCGATCGCGCAGGCGGTGTAGCCGGCCGCCGCGACCGGCCCCAGTTGGTGACGCCACGAATACCAGCTTTCGGGAAAGCCGTGGACCATGATCGCCAGCGGCGCGGTGCCGGGCGCGGGTCCTTCCAGCGCGCAGCGCAGGCGAACTTCACCGCAGTCGACCATCCGGAATTCAGGCATTGGCTTGGCTCCATAGAAAACGCCCCGGACCTTGCGGGCCGGGGCGGATTCTGTCCAGTCGGTTCGGACGAACCGGGTCTTAGTGGTGACCCTTGTCCTCGATGACCGGCAGGGTTTCGAACTGGTGGAACGGCGGCGGGCTGGACAGGGTCCATTCCAGCGTCGTGGCACCTTCGCCCCAGTAGTTGTCAGCAGCCTTCTTGCCCAGCGTATAGGCGTAGAGGATGTTGACGAACCAGATCACCAGCGAGCTCGCCATGATTACGTAGCCGATCGAAGAGATGTAGTTCCAATAGGCGTAGGCTTCGGTGTAGTCCGGATAGCGGCGCGGCATCCCCTGCAGACCCAGGAAATGCTGGGGGAAGAAGATGGTGTTCACGCCAATGAAGAACACCCAGAAGTGCAGGTGCGACAGGAACTCCGAGTGCATGCGGCCGCTCATTTTCGGGAACCAGTAATAGAACCCGGCGAACAGCGCGGTCACCGCGCCCAGCGACAGCACGTAGTGGAAGTGCGCCACCACATAGTAGGTATCGTGCAGCACGTCGTCCACGCCGCCATTGGCCAGAACCACGCCGGTCACGCCACCAACGGTGAACAGGAAGATGAAGCCCATCGCCCAGACCAGCGGCGACTTGAACTCAAGGCTGCCGCCCCACATCGTCGCGATCCAGCTGAAGATCTTGATGCCGGTCGGCACCGCGATCACCATCGTGGCGAGGGTGAAGTACAGCTTCGTGTTCACGCTCATGCCGGTGGTGTACATGTGGTGCGCCCAGACGACGAACCCGACCACACCGATCGCGACCATGGCGTAGGCCATGCCGAGGTAGCCGAACACCGGCTTCTTCGAGAAGGTCGAGACGATCTGGCTGATGATGCCGAAGCCCGGCAGGATCATGATGTACACTTCGGGGTGGCCGAAGAACCAGAACAGGTGCTGGTAAAGCACCGGGTCACCGCCGCCGGCCGGATCGAAGAAGGTCGTGCCAAAGTTGCGGTCGGTGATCAGCATGGTGATCGCCGCGGCAAGAACCGGCAGGGCCAGCAGCAGCAGGAAGGCGGTAACCAGCACCGACCAGACGAACAGTGGCATCTTGTGCAGGGTCATGCCCGGCGCGCGCATGTTGAAAATGGTGGTGATGAAGTTGATCGCGCCCATGATCGAGGCCGCACCGGCAAGGTGCAGCGCGAAGATCGCAAAGTCCACCGACGGGCCGGTCGAACCATAGGTCGACAGAGGCGCGTAGGCGGTCCAGCCGATCCCGGCACCGATCCCCGTACCACCAGGCACGAAGGCCGACATCAACAGCGAGCAGAAGCCGGCAACGGTCAGCCAGAACGAGATGTTGTTCATGCGCGGGAAGGCCATGTCCGGCGCCCCGATCATGATCGGCACGAACCAGTTGCCGAAGCCGCCGATGATCGCCGGCATGACCATGAAGAACACCATGATCAGGCCGTGGGCCGTGATCAGCACGTTCCACATGTGGAGCGACTGGTCAAAGCTGGGGTTGGCTTCGCCGAACCAGCGGGCAAAGGTATCGAGGTACTGGATCCCGGGCTGGGCCAGCTCAAGGCGCATCATGCCCGAGAAGGCACCGCCCACGATCCCCGCGAAGATCGCGAAGATCAGGTAAAGCGTCCCGATGTCCTTGTGGTTGGTCGACATGAACCAGCGCGCAAAGAAGCCCGGCTTGTGGTCATGATCGTGATGGGCCCCGTCGTCGTGGGCCTGGAAGTGTTCGGCGGTGGTAGCCATGATGGAACCCTTGTCCTTCTAGATCTGGCTTAGGCGGCCGGGGCCGGCGAAGCAGCCGGAGCGGCGGCAGGCGCAGCAGCGGCAGCGGGAGCAGCGGCGGGCGCGGCGGCAGGAGCAGCAGGCGCTGCCGGGGCTTCAGGCAGACCATCGATCTTGCCACCAGCCTGGGTCATGACCCATGCATTGTACTTGGGACGCGGCAGAGCTTCGACCACGATCGGCATATAGCCGTGGCGGGCACCGCAGAGTTCCGAGCACTGGCCGTAATATACGCCCGGCTCCTTGATGAAGAGCACCTTTTCGTTGATGCGCCCCGGGACACCGTCAAGCTTCGACCACAGCGACGGCACGGCGAACGAGTGAATCACGTCAGCCGCAGTCACCTGCAGGCGGATCGGCTCACCAGCCGGAACAACCATGCGGAAGTCAGCAGCCAGTTGCTCTGGCTCGCCGCGCTTCTTGGCCTCTTCTTCCGGCAGCATGTTCGAAATGACTTCAAAGCCGCCGTTATCCGGATAGCTATAGGTCCAGAACCACTGGTTGCCAGTTGCCTTGATGGTCACCGCATTGGCCGGTGCCGGCTTGTACTGCTTGGCAATCAGCGTGACCGAAGGCACAGCGATTGCGACAAGAATCAGGATCGGCAGGCCGGTCCAGATCACTTCAAGCACAGTGTTGTGGCTGGTCTTCGAAGCGACCGGGTTGGCGCGCTTGTTGTAGCGGGCGATCACCCACAGCAGCAGACCCAGCACGAACAGCGAGATCACGGTGATGACCGGCAGCAAGAACGCATCGTGCATCCAGCGGGCATATTCACCGGTCGGCGAATACTGGTCCTGCAGGTGGATCCCCTTGGCCACCGGCATGCCCTTGCCCGGGGTTGGTGCCATTGGCGTGTAACCGCCGGGCGCCACCTGGAAGCGGGGATCGTTAGGGTCAACCTTCGGCGCTTCCGGCGCCGGAGCGGCAGTCACTGCAGGGGCAGTTGCCGCCGGAGCAGCAGCCGGTGCGGCCGCCGGAGTGGCAGTTGCGGCAGCAGCTTCCACAGCCGGTGCAGCAGCGGCAGCCGGAGCAGCCAGCGCCGCTTGCGGCAGCGCGGCCAGTGCCAGGGAAAGACCGATTGCCTTGATCGCATGTCCCGCGGCGCGGGCAGTTCGAGCCAGTATCATCGTAGCGCTACTTTCGCTTTCCTTTGCGGCAAGAGCAGGGCCAAGCCCATCTCCCGCCCCCATGGGAGTCAGATTTGCTGGGGCCTATACGCGCGCTTGCGGGGCACCTCAAGCGCCTCTAGGGGATATTTTTGAACACCCCCTCAGCCAACCCGGCACTTCGACCGTGCCCGCCGCGGCAATATCAGGCAAAGGATCTATTTTTTCATGCAGGATGAAGATGTTCTGGCAGAATTCCGCGCCAGCAAGGCATTGCTCGAAGGGCATTTCCTGCTGTCATCGGGGCGCCACAGCGCGCATTACCTGCAATGCGCACGCGTCCTCATGGACCCAGCGCGCGCCGCGCGGCTGGCAATCGCCCTTGCTCAAAAAATCCCGCGCGAGCTGCGAAAGGACATCGCCAAAGTCGTTTCCCCCGCCATGGGTGGCGTGATCATCGGGCATGAGATGGGCCGTGCGCTTGAAGTTGAGGCGATCTTTGTCGAGCGCCCAACGGGGACCTTCGAAGTGCGTCGCGGCTTTACCATCGAACCGGGCGAAAAGGTGCTGCTGGTTGAAGACGTCGTCACCACCGGCCTTTCGAGCCGCGAAGCGATGGATTGCGTGCGCGAGGCGGGCGGTGAAGTAATTGCGGCGGCAGCGCTGGTCGACCGTTCTGCCGGGTCTGTCGATCTGGGCGTGCCGTTTTTCCCGTTGATTGCCATCAACTTCCCCACCTACGCGCCGGAAGAACTGCCGCCCGAACTGGCAGCCACCCCCGCGAGCAAGCCGGGGAGCCGCGCAAAGCCGTGATACCGCATCGCTTGCGACTGGGTGTGAACATCGATCACGTTGCGACCATTCGCAACGCCCGCGGTGGTGAGCATCCCGATCCGGTCCGCGCAGCAGAGATCGTCGCGGCCTGCGGCGGTGATGGCATTACTGTTCACCTGCGCGAAGACCGCCGCCATATCCATGATGAGGACCTGGCGCGGGTTCAGGATGCGACTGGTCTTCCCCTCAATCTGGAAATGGCCGCCACGGACGAGATGCTGGCGATTGCGCTTCAGCACAAGCCGCATGCCGCCTGCATCGTCCCCGAGCGGCGCGAGGAGCGGACCACCGAAGGCGGTCTTGACGCCGCCGGACAACACAATCGCCTGGTGCCGATTGTAAGCCGCCTGCGCGATGCCGGGATCCGGGTGAGCCTGTTCATTGGCCCGGACGAGCGCCAGATCGAGGCAGCCATGAAGCTGGGCGCGCCCGTCGTGGAGCTGCACACCGGCGATTACGCCCATGCCGAGGGCGAAGCTCGCGCGGTCGAGCTCAAAAAGCTGGCTGACATGGCGGCGCTTGCGGCCAAGAACGGGATCGAGCCGCATGCCGGCCACGGCCTGACGTACGAGAACGTCCAGCCCATCGCCGCGATCCCCCAGATCACAGAACTCAACATCGGCCACTATCTTATCGGTGAGGCCGTTTTTGTTGGCCTTGAGGCGAGTGTGCGACGGATGCGCGAACTGATGGATGCGGCCCGTTGATCATCGCCATCGGTTCTGACCTTTGCAACATCGAGCGGATCCAGAACTCGCTCAACCGCTTTGGCGAGCGGTTCGAGCAACGCGTGTTCACGGATATCGAACGGGCCAAGGCTGCCAGCCGCCCCTTCACCAAGGCCGGCACCCTGGCCAAGCGCTTTGCCGCAAAAGAGGCTTTTTCGAAGGCAGTTGGCACCGGGTTCAAGCGGGGGGTGTTCATGAAGGACATCGGCGTGGTCAACGCCCGCTCCGGCGCGCCCACCCTGGCGCTGACCGGCGGCGCGGCCGCGCGACTTGCCGACATCACCCCCGAAGGCCATGAAGCCTTGGTCCATCTGACCCTTACCGACGACCATCCCTGGGCCCAGGCCTTTGTGATTATCGAGGCACGCCCCAAATGACGGTACCCATGACTGACAAGAACTCCCCTGCTCCGACCGGCGCCGATCAACCCGAAAAGGTCAATTGGCTGGCTGAGATAAAGAGCCTCGCGCTGATGTTGCTGGCCGTGCTCGCCTTCCACAGCGTCGTGGCCAAGCCATTCTACATCCCGTCGATCTCGATGATGCCTAACCTGCTGGTGGGCGATCGGCTGGTTGTCTCCAAGTTTCCCTATGGCTTCAACTGGTCTTCAGTGAGCTTCCATCTGCTGCCGCGCGGAACCTGGCGCGTGCTGGGAGGCACGCCGGACTATGGTGACATCGTCATCGTCGTGCCGGCCAACCGCGAGGAAGACCTGATCAAGCGGGTGATCGCGCGCCCTGGGGATCGAATTGCCGTGAAGGACGGGCTCGTCATCCTGAATGGCCAGCCGGTGCCGCGCGTGATCGAACCATCGGTCCAATTGCCCGAGGACCCGGAACTGACCTGCGATGGAAGTCCGTGTTATACCTATTTCGAGAACTACAAGGTTCGCCTACCCTCGGGACCGACAGTTTATGAAGTTCCCGCCTTCCGCGAAACGCTTCCCAACGGTGCTAGCTATACCGTGATCGATCACATGCAGCAGAGCCTCGACACCATGGACGAGATTACTGTGCCCGAAGGCCATGTTTTCCTAATGGGTGACAACCGTGACCATTCGGCCGACAGCCGCGCCGCCCTGTGGGAAAACGGTCTGGGTGGGCCGGTCCCGCTCTACGACATCGGCGGGCGCGCTGAATTCACGACCTTTAGCCTCAACGGCAGCGAAAGCTGGAACCCACTGACTTGGTGGGGCGCCCTGCGCGGTGATCGCGCATGGCGCAGCCTTCGCCCCGTCCACGTGGCTCAGGGCAAATAGGCGGAGAACCAGCCGCAATGAGCGAAGCAGCCAATAAAACCCCGGCGAAAAGCCGACGCAACCGCAAGCTGATGGCTGCGGCCCCCACTGCAGTCGGGCCGACCGACATCTCTGACCCGCTGCTGCGCCATGAGGCCAAGCGGGCCTTTGTCTGGATCGGGATGGTCGGGCTGGTCGCACTGGCCGTGCTGCTCGCCCAGCCCTTGCTGGTGATCTTTGGCGGGATGGTCTTTGCGGCCATGGTTGACGGCGGGGCGCGGCTGCTTGGCCGGGTCCTGCCGGTCAACCGGGCGATCCGGGTCACGCTCGTCCTGCTGTTCGCCGTTGCTTTCCTGACCTGGACAGCGATGTTTGCCGGCAGCCAGATTGCCGCGCAGGCATCCGAACTGCCGGCGATTGTCCAGGCCCAGACCCTGAAGGTCGCCGCCTGGCTCGAAACCCATGGCTTCCGGATCAATACCGGGAATGTCCAGGGCCTGATCGAACAGGCGATCGGCGGCGTACGCCAGGTCACCTCCGCGGTTGGCGGGGTGATCGGCGGCTTGACCACGGCCTTCCTGATCGTGGTCCTGGGTATCTATTTCGCAGCCGAACCGCAGCTTTACCGCCGCGGCTTTGCATGGATGCTGCCGCGCGAAGAGCGCGATTCCTTCGATGTCACCGCCGCACAAATGGGCAGAACTCTGCGTATGCTGATGTTCGGCCGGCTTGTTGGCATGGCGGTGGAAGGGGTTGGCACCTGGTTGATGCTCGCAATTTATGGCGTGCCCATGGCCGGATTGCTTGGCTTGCTGACCGGACTGCTTGCCTTCCTGCCCAACATCGGCGCACCGATCTCGGGCCTGCTGATGGTACTGGTAGGCTTCTCCGGCGGCTGGGAAATGGGGGTTTACTGCATCTTCGTCTACGTCGTCGTGCAAACGGTGGATGGCAACATCATCGTGCCGATGATCGCCAAGAAGACTGCCGACCTGGCGCCGGCGCTGGTCCTTGGCGCGCAGCTGATCATGGGCGCGCTGTTTGGCATTATCGGCCTGATGCTGGCCGATCCACTTGTTGCCATGCTCAAGGTCGCGCTGGAGCGGCAATCCGAACGCAATGACCGATCAGAAGCGGCCAACAAGGGATAAACAATGGCCCGCAAATTTCTTTACATTATTGCCGCGCTCATCACCCTGTTCATTGCCGGGCGGTTGGCATTGGGCTTCTACCCCGAACAGCTCACCCGCATGGCCTTTACGCCGGGCGCCGCGTTCGAGCAGCAGCCCGCTGCGCCAACCAGTGCCTATGCCGATCCGGCACGCTGGCTTGCGCATCCCGGCCAGCCGACGGCTGGCCCGGCAGCGTGGCTGCCGACCGGATCCAGTGCCGAAGACAAGAAGCTTTCGGTGCCGGTGTTCTTCATCCATCCGACGACCTACCTTAAGCGTGCGCACTGGAATGCTCCGCTGGATGACGCAGACGCCAACCGTATCGCCGCGATGATGGTCCGGGCCGCAGCGACCCCATTCAACGTATCAGCTCAGGTCTGGGCGCCACGCTACCGTCAAGCCACCTTTGGCGCTTTCGTGACCGACAAGCCCGAGGCGCAGCAGGCTTTGGACCTGGCCTATGGCGACGTTTCGGCGGCGTTCGATCAATTCATCGCCAGCATTCCGGCCGGCAGCCCTTTCGCCATCGCCGGCCATAGCCAAGGCGGCTACCACCTGAAGCGTCTGCTGGCCGACAGGGTCAAAGACACGCCGCTCGCCCCCAGGCTGGTTGCCGCCTATCCGATCGGCTGGCTGGTCGATCAGACTGCAGATCTTCCCGCCATGGGCTTTCCCGCCTGCACCACCCCGGACCAGACCGGGTGCGTCATTTCGTGGCTGAGCTATACCGATGACGGCAATGCCGACATGATGATTGACGCCTATCAGCGTTTTGCCGGCAAGCGCCCGGCCGAGGCCGCCGCCCCGCGTTATCTGTGCTCAAACCCTTTGACCGGCATGGCCGGTGGCACGGCACCAGCCAGCGCCAACCTTGGTGCAATGGTACCCGATACCCGGCTTCAGAACGGCACGATCAAGGCGGGCCTTGTCGGCGCGCGCTGCGATGCCCAGGGCATCCTGCGGATCGGCACCGGACCGGACATGGGGCCCTTTGTCCTGCCAGAGGGGAATTACCACGTTTATGACGTGCCCCTTTATTGGACCAATCTGCGTGCTGACTTTCTTCGCCGGGCCAAGGCATGGCAGGCACGCTAGTCACCACCGTCGCGCCGGACTTTCGGGCGGCCCTGCCGGGCGGCGGAGCCTTGCTTGGGCTTGACCTAGGCACCCAGACCATTGGCACGGCCTTTTGCGATGCCGGCTGGCGGTTTGCTTCACCAGGCAAGACGCTGAAACGAGGCAAATTCGGCGCGGATCGCCAAGCGCTCGCGGCGCTGGTGGCCGAACGCGGGATCAAGGGCGTAGTCATCGGCCTGCCACTGAACATGGACGGCAGCGAGGGGCCGCGCAGTCAGTCAAGCCGCGCCTATGCCCGCAACGTGGCCGAAGCCCTCACCGTTCCGGTCCTGCTGTGGGATGAGCGCTGGTCCACCGCCAGCGCCGAAAGCGCCCTGATCGCGCAGGACATGAGCCGCGCCAAACGGGTCGATCGGATCGATGCAGCAGCGGCAGCGGTTATCCTGCAAGCTGCGATCGATGCCCTGGCCGGAGGCTTTGCCTAGGCCGCCAGTTCGCTGCGCCGGGCCTTGGCCTCCATCGCCACCAACCGGCTGCCGGCCTGCTCCGCCCTGCGCCACAGTGCGTCGCGCGCGGCAACATCGTCCGCCGCCCCGGCCAAGGCATCCCAACAGGCCAGGCGCATCCGGTCACTCGGGTGGCCATGGGCAAAACGATCGGCCAGATCAAACGCTTCCTGTCCGCCCAGCCCCACGGCGATGCGCATGAAGGCCTCGCTCGGCCCGCCTGAAACAATAGCCCCGATCCGCCGCTGGTCCAGATCGAAGCGGTACTGATCAAGCCAGCCTTGCGCACCGGTGGTGTGCATGATGTTGAGCGAAACCGACAGGGCATCAGCAGGCAACTGGGCGTGAACGTCGTGGTGGGCCCGGTAGAGCATGAGCTTGCCCTCTTCCAGCCGAGAGCGTTCGATAAAGCGCAGGCTGGGAACGGCCTCTCCGGCATAACCGGTCACGGCGCCGTAATCGTATTCGTAGTAATCGCTCCAATAGCCGGGGCCGAAATAGCCCAGGGTCAGGAAGCTGAAATTGTGATCGTGCGGCAGGCCATAGACAAACGAGGTGCCACCGGATGCACGCAGCATATGCTCATCGGTGGAAGGCCAAAGGTTGGCCCGGATGAAGAAGTTGCCATTGGGCGGCGCCAGCATCACAACCTGGGGGCCATAAGAGCTATCCAGCACATCCTCGCGATGGCGCCTCGCAAGCTCGGTCACCAGCACGTCGCCAAGGAACTGCTTGTCATTGCCGAGCCGCCGCAGCCACAGGGCAGCATTATCGAGCCGCTCTGCATCGTCAAAATCCACCCCGATGGCCGCCAGCCCGTCGCAAGCCTCATCCAGGCTGGCCACCCGATCATCGGCCAGTTCGATCACGCGGGGCATATGTTCACCTCGGCCAATTGGGGATAGGCTTCAAGCAGCTGCGCGCGCAGGGCCCCGGCTGGCGCGGCCAGCGGATCATCGCTGCGCTGGGCAATGCCGGTAAGCGCGGCAAAACCGGCACCGCTATCCAGACCCAGGCATTCACGCAGGGCCTGCCAACGCAGATGCGGCGATCCGGTTTCTTCCGCCATGGACGCCAGCAAGGGCGCCGCATCGATTCGGCCCATCCGGCCAAGCAAGGACACCGCCAGTTCCAACCGACTGTCACGCGGGCTGGCTGCGGCCTGATGAAGCAGGCGGCCATCTTCCAGCGCATACTCGCAGCTCGGCTCGGGCGATGCCTCGGGGCGCTGCAATTTCAGCAGGACCATGATCCCGGGCACCGACTTGAAAATCTGGGCCGTGTCGCGCCCCCGGCGGTGCGAGATAGCACCCGCGCGCAGCCTTGCCTCCGTCCGCTCCAAAGCAACGCCTTGCGGGTGGCGGTGCACGGCCCGGACCAGTTCCACCTCGGCACTGCCAGCCAGGACATGTTCCCAGGCTTCGTTGGCGGCAAAGGTGACCGATTGCGCCGGCGGCTTCAGCGCCAGGCCTGCTCCGTCAATTGCCTGGAGCGCCAGGTTCGCGCTGCCACAACGGGCCAGAACCAGCGTTGCCAAGGTCCGGTCACATTGGTGGCGCAGCGGCACTTGCCCCAATGGCTCCTGCCCAAGTTCGCCAAGCAGCCATCCGATCGCACCGCCAACCAGATCAGAGGCCGCAGGGCTGCCCGGCGTGAACAAAGCGCGGAGCAGCGGCAATTCGGCCAACGCCTGGCCAGCGGCAAGGCCCGCCAGATCAGCCTCCAATTCAGCGCCGGGGCCCGACTGGCGCCAGGCTGCCGATTGCTCCACCAGCCGCTGCTGGATCTGGCGCTGCGGGGTATCATCCGCCCGCAGCGCCATCAGTTCCGGTCCGATCAGCATCCGGACAGGTCCGCGCTCAACCGCCTACGATCACGTCATAGACGAAGGTCATCATCATGATGATCGTGTCGTTCGACTGCAGGCCCTGCGCCGGGTGAGCCAGGCTGCCGAACACGCCGGTCAGCGTATCGAGATCGGGCAGCGCAGAGATATCGATCTTGGGCAGGTTCATCTTTCTTCCCCTCGGTTTGGCGCAAGACGGAGGTGCCTTGCCGGCGCAACCTCGGCGAAACGAGCGCAGGAGATAAAATTAAAAGATTGTAATCGGGGCCGCGGCTCAGCAGAGAAACGTCGATGAGCCAGCCCCCGCCCAGCATTGTGCCGCCCGGCACAGAGTTCGATCCATCGCTTGCCTCGCGCATGATGACGCGGCACGGCCATGGTGGCTGGCTGGGCATCCGCTATCATGATCACGGTGCCAACTGGGTGGAACTTGCCCTGCCCTGGCGCGAGGAGCTGATCGGGATCGATGGGCAGGGCGTGCTGGCATCTGGCCCGATCATCAGCCTGATGGACAATGCCACCTCAATGAGCGTGTGGACGTTGAACAAGAAGTTCGTGCCCCATGCCACGCTTGACCTGCGGGTCGATTACATGCGCGCGGCCAAGCCCGGCCGAACAGTGATCGGACGCGGGGAATGCTATAAGCTGACCCGCACGATCTCGTTCATCCGCGGCATCGCTTATGACGAGGATCCCGCAGACCCGGTGGCCCATGTCACCGGCACCTTCATGGCAACCCACGGATCCTACCTGTGACCGGCCTGACCCTGCCCCCCTATGCCCAGGCCCTGGGGATCGAGATTGACCACGACGAATCCGGGGAACCGGTGCTGAAAGTGGACTATTCCAACCGCGTCGCGGGACGGCCCGGCTTCCTGCACGGCGGGGCCATGTCCGGGTTGATGGAGATGGCGGGCTTTGCGGCACTTCAGGCCGAACTGGACCGCCGCGGGGAGACGATGCGGCTGAAGCCGGTCAACATCCAGGTGGAATTCATGCGCGGGGGGACCGAGCAGGTAACCTATGCCAAGGGCACCGTCACCCGCGCCGGCCGCCGGGTGGCGCTGGTCAATGCCGAAGCCTGGCAGGATGACCGGAGCAAGCCGATCGCCCTGGCCCAGATCAAGGTGCTGCTGATCCCTGCCGAATGATCACGGTAAGGCCGGGCTCGTCTGGCACGGCTAGGCCGGGCACAAGTTCAAGCTGTGCTGCGTCTGCCCGCGACCGGTTCAGGACCGCCACGGGCACACCGGGTTCGTAGACCACGCGGTCGGCACTGCCCAGCCAGCGCGCCTGGCGGAGGGTCAGATCATCAGGATCCTGCGAAGACAGCACAATCTCGTAAGTGCCGCCGGCGCTGCTATCTGCACCGGCCAGCCAGCCATCGACATCGGCCCCATCAACCAATGGATCAAGCGCGCCGCCCGCCGCCAGTGCCGCATCCATCACCCGCCGCCGCTCACGGCCATCGGGCCAGCGCGCCTTCATGGCCGCCCGCGCAGCATTCAGTCCTTCCGCCAGCGCCCCCAGCGAGGCGGGCAGCAAGCCTTCAAGCCGCAGGCGCAGCGCCTTGGCCAGACCGGCCGAAACACCTCCCGTCGAAACCGCAACCAGCACTGGCCCCCGTTCCAGCAGGCTGGGCGTGGTGAAGTCGCACAGCTCTGGCCGGTCAACCACGTTCACCAGCAAACCGCGTGCCTTGAGCTGGGCTGCGGCTGCCTCTGGTTCGTCCAACGCAACGAAAGCCAGCCGGGCCTGAGGATCATTGGCGCCAACGATCTTGGCCCCGGCCCGTTCCAGCAAGCGGCACTTGGCCTCGGCCGCCTCCCCTTCGCCCAGTACGATCACCGGCTGGCCGGCAAGGCGGTGGAACAGGGGCAGGCTGTGCAGCATCAATCGAGCCAGGCCGGCACCCGCTCAGCGGCAGAGATCGCTTCGGGGACGATGCGGTCAGCAACGACGGCATACTGATCGCCATCGACCATCACTTCAGCCACGAACCCACGGCTGTTGTAGGACGAAGCCATGGTCGCGCCATAGGCCCCGGCCGTGCGGAACACGGCCAGATCACCGGCAACGAGCGCATCAATCTCGCGGTCCATGGCAAAGGTATCACCTGTCTCGCAGATCGGGCCGACAATGTGCGCGGTCATGCGCTGGCCGGTGGGTTTGACCGCCTCGAAATCGTGCCAGGCACCATACATTGCCGGGCGGGCGAGATCGTTCATCGCGGCATCGACAATCACGAAGGGGGTGTTGTTCGAGCTGCGCTTCACCCGGATCGCACGGGTCAGCAGCACACCTGCATTGCCGACGATGACCCGGCCAGGTTCAAACATCAGGGTTACGTCCCAGCCGCCGCAGACACGGGCAACCATGGCGCCGTAATCGGCCGGCGTGGGGAAGACCTCTCCCGCCTTGTAGGTAACGCCAAGACCGCCACCAAGGTCGGCATGGGTAACGGTCTGGCCGTTTGCCCGCAGTTCCGCGATCAGCGCGCCAACCTTGATGAAGGCATCTTCCAGCGGCTGCAGGTGCTGAAGCTGGCTGCCGATGTGGACGGCCACCCCGCGCATATCCAGCCCCGGCAGTTCCGCCAGACGGGCATAGATCCCCGCGGCGCGGTCAATCGGTACGCCAAACTTGTTCTCGGCCTTGCCGGTTGAAATTTTTTCGTGCGTGCGGGCATCGACATCAGGATTGACCCGCAGGGCGCAAGCTGCCCGCTGCCCGCGCGCAGCGGCCACAGCGGCAAGTTCAATGCCCTCTTCCTCGCTCTCGATATTGAACTGGCCGATTCCGGCATCGAGGCCCTGGATCATTTCCCGCTCAAGCTTGCCAACGCCGGAAAAGACGATGTCCTTGCCCGGCATGCCTGCAGCCAGCGCGCGCGCCAGTTCGCCGCCCGAGACGACATCGGCACCAAAGCCTTCGCGCTGCATCACGCGCAGCACGGCCAGGTTCGGGTTGGCCTTGATCGCGAAAGCCACGTGCTTCTTCGGCAGCGCGCTCAGCGCCTCGCTGAAGACACGGGCGTGGCGTTCCAGCGTGGCGCGCGAATAGACATAAACGGGGGTGCCGATTTCATCGGCAATGCGGCTCAGCGGCACGCGCTCGGCGTGCAGCTCGCCGTTGATGATTTGAAAGTGGTCCATGAAGTCTTACTCGTCGGAAGGGGGCAGATCGAACGGATCGTCAGTACGGTCTTCCGATCGTTTTCGCAGTTCCACGCTGCGTTCAGGGGCTGCTTGCGGATCAACCTGGAGCAGTGCCTTGGCCTTGGGCCGATCCTCGCGCCCATAAGGCGGCGGGGGCAGATCCTGCCCGGCCTTGGGTTTCAGATCCGCCTGCTGCCCGCAAGCGCCAAGCGCCAACAGCAAGACAGCGGGAAGAACCTGGCGACGCATGGCGATTACTCCAGCCTCAGCGCCACGCGCGCTTCGGCCACGCGCTGCCTTACCTGTTCAGGCGCCGTTCCGCCATAGCTGGCGCGCGAGGCAACCGAAGCATCGACCGAGAGCGCGGCAAAGACCCGCGCGTCAATCCGCGCGTCAATCGCCTGGAGATCGGCCAGCGGCAAGGCATCGAGCGCAACGCCCCGGCTCTCTGCCAGCTTCACCGCCGCGCCGGTGATGTGATGCGCCTCACGGAACGGGATATTGGCCTGGCGGACCAGCCAATCGGCCAGGTCAGTCGCCGTGGCATAGCCCAGTTCTGCCGCTTCACGCATCCGCCCGGTGCGGAAGGTGGTGCCGCTGACCATGCCCTCCATTGCGGCAAGGCAGAGCGTCAGCAGCCCGGCGGCTTCAAAGACCGGCGGCTTGTCATCCTGCATGTCCTTTGAATAGGCCAGCGGCAGGCCCTTCATCGTGATCATCAGGCTGGTCAGGCTGCCAATGATCCGGCCAGCATGGCCGCGCACCAGTTCGGCCGCATCGGGGTTCTTCTTTTGCGGCATGATCGAACTGCCGGTCGACAGTGCATCGGGCAGCGCAGCAAAGCCGAAGGGCTGGCTGGCCCAGATAATGAATTCTTCGGCCAGCCGGGAAAGGTGCAGTGCTATCTGCGCCGCCGCCATCAGGTAATCGAGCGCGAAATCGCGGTCCGAAACCGAATCGAGGCTGTTGCGGGTCGGCGCGGCAAATCCGAGCGCGCCGGCTGTCGCCTGGCGATCGATCGGGAAGCCCGTGCCGGCCAGGGCCGCCGATCCAAGCGGGCACTGGTTCAACCGCGCCCGCGCATCCGCCAGCCGCGAGCGATCGCGCGCGGCCATTTCGTAATAGGCCATCAAGTGATGCCCCAAAGTGACCGGCTGGGCCGTTTGCAAATGGGTGAAGCCGGGCATGATACTCTCGGCATGCTCACCCGCGCGGGTGACCAGAGCCACCTGCAGCGCCTTGAGCCCCGCATCGGCCTGATCCAGCGCATCGCGGACCCAAAGCCGGAAATCAGTCGCCACCTGATCGTTGCGGCTGCGCGCGGTGTGGAGCCGCCCCGCCACTGGACCGATCAGTTCAGCCAAGCGGCTTTCGGTGGTCATGTGAATATCTTCGAGGTCCCAGTTTTCCGGGACGCCATTGGCTTCATACTCGGCCGCAACCTGATCAAGCCCGCGGGAAATGGCGGCTGCATCGGTATCGCTGACAATGCCTTGTGCACCGAGCATTGCGACATGGGCCTTGCTTGCGGCCACGTCTTGCCGCCACAGCGCCTTGTCGAAGGGGATCGACGCATTTATCTCGCGCATGATTGCCGAGGGTCCCTCGGCAAACCGTCCGCCCCACATTGCATTGGAGCTGCTCTTGCTATCGTCCCGCTCGCTCAAGATTGCCGTCCTTGGCTGTGCCCTGCTGATCGGGGGGTGCGATAGGGAAACCAAGGCCCCGGCGCAACCTGAAGCAGCACCTGCGGGTGGAGAGCTGTCTGGGACGATCGACCGCAGCAACAAGGGAAGCGCCCTGCCCGATTTCACCCTGCGCGATGCCAGCGGCAAGACGGTGGAACTGGCGAGCTTCAAGGGCAAGCCGCTGCTGATCAATTTATGGGCGACTTGGTGCGCGCCCTGCGTGGCCGAATTGCCAACCCTGAACCAGCTCGCCAAGGACCGCGAAGCCAGCCTGAAGGTGCTGACCGTGTCGCAGGACATGCCGCCGGCCGACAAGGTAGCCGGCTTCCTCAAGGCGCGCGGGGCGGACCGGCTTGAGCCGTGGATCGATCCCGATGGCGAGCTGACCGTGCAGTACAAGGTCACCGTCTTGCCGACGACGATCTACTACAACGCCGACGGGCGCGAGGTCTGGCGCTATGTCGGCGGACATGACTGGAGCAACGCCGAAACTGCCAAGATGCTGGAAGAGAAGTGATTGCCGTCGCTGGCCTTCACCTTAAGCCAGAAATGGTGGGCGCTAACGGGCTCGAACCGCTGACCCTCTCGGTGTAAACGAGATGCTCTACCAACTGAGCTAAGCGCCCGACCGAACGGTCAAGGATCGCGCGCCTAGCGCAATCTGCACGTCTTGGGAAGGCCTGCCGATCAAACCAGTGTGGCGGCCGGCGCGCCCAGTTCAGCAAAGTAGCGTGACATGGTGTCCGCCGCCTGATCCGACAAGGTGATAAAGGCCCGGCGCCGGTCGGTTTCATCCTCCACGCGTTGCAGCAGGCCCGCTTCAGTCATTTGGCCGATCCAGCGCAACGCTGTGGTTGGCGGAACACCCGAAGCAATGCAGAGTGAGGTGACAGAGACGCGGGTGTGCTCGGCCCGCGCCGCGGTCAAATCGAGCAGCATGTCCCAGGCAGGGTCAGCGAACAGATCGCCATCGAAATACCGTCCGCGCAGCTGGCGCTGGCGTATAATCCGGCGAATAAGCCGCGGATCAGGCAGTGGCGGGCGGGTGGCACGCACCAGACGCTCGCTTCCGTCCGCGCCGGTGGGAGTGAAGGTTGAGCCGGGGCTCTCAAATCGGAACGGCGATTCGCGCCCGTCACTTTTGCCGCGACCGGGGCTTTCAAGCCGCTCCAGCCGCTCCGCGATCTGGCCAACTTGCTCGGTCAGCCGCAGCAGGACCAGTCGATCCGCTTCGGACAGTTCGCGCAGTCGCAGGTTGGGCACTCTTGCCAGCACCCGGCCAAGTGCGATGACCCGCTCGGCCCGGCTGGGCTCTACCAGGATCTGGGGGTTCGACTGATCGAGGCAGGCAAAGACATCATCCAGCGCCGCGACCGTTGTCGAGACGATCAGGTGCGCACCGCAGGTCGCCGCCCGCAGATCAATCCGCGCCAGAGCGGTGAGTTGCGTGCCTTCCACCACGGGACAATCGAGCAAAACCACGTCACCCAGCGGCCGCGCATCCCCCTCTAGCAGGGTTGCCACATCTCCGGCTTCGGCAATCCGGAAACCGGCAGCCTCAGCATCTTCGCGCAATTCTTCGCGCAAGTGCCCGCGGTCAGCAAAGATCGACAAGGCCAGTGGCAGGCCTGCCGTATCCTCAGCGGGTGCTCCGTAGGAAAAAGGTTGTACTGCCATAGGCTTACGACTCCCGTTCGCTTTGAACAGAAGTAGAACAAACGCGCCCTATGTCAATAGTACCTAGTCGACGAAAGGATCCCGCACGAGGATCGTATCCTCTCGTTCGGGCGAAGTGCTGACCAGCGCCACCGGGGTTTCGATCAGTTCCTGCACGCGCTGGATATACTTGATCGCCTGGGCCGGAAGGTCAGCCCAGCTGCGGGCACCGGCGGTGGTACCGCTCCAGCCCTCCATTTCCTCATAGATTGGCTCGACATTGGCCTGGTCGGCCGCATGGCTTGGAAAATAGTCCAGCACCTTGCCGTTCAGGCGATAGCCGGTGCAGATCTTCACCGTCTCGAACCCGTCCAGCACGTCAAGTTTGGTCAGCGCAATGCCGGTGACGCCGGAAATGGCGCAGGATTGGCGCACCAGCACCGCATCGAACCAGCCACAACGGCGCTTGCGCCCCGTCACCGTGCCAAATTCATGCCCACGCTCGCCGAGCCGCTGGCCGGTTTCATCGTCCAGCTCCGTCGGGAACGGCCCCGAACCCACGCGGGTGGTATAGGCCTTGACGATGCCAAGGACAAAACCGGTGCTTGATGGGCCAAGCCCCGAACCGCTGGCCGCAGTGCCGCTGACCGTGTTGGAACTGGTGACGAAGGGATAGGTCCCGTGATCGACATCCAGCAGCACACCTTGCGCACCTTCGAACAGGATGCGGGCCCCGGCCTTGCGCACAGTATTGAGCCGCTTCCACACCGGCTGGGCATATTTCAGCACTGAAGGGGCGATTTCCTTAAGGTCTGCCAGCAGCTGGGCCCGGTCGACCGGCGGCTGGCCGAACCCGGCGCGCAGCGCATCATGGTGCGCGCAAAGGCGGTCAAGCTGGGCATCAAGGGCATCAAGGTGTGCCAAATCGCACACCCGGATCGCGCGGCGGCCAACCTTGTCTTCATAAGCCGGGCCGATCCCGCGCCCGGTCGTGCCGATCTTGCCCGAACCGGCGGCCGCCTCGCGCAGGCCATCCAGATCGCGGTGCAGCGGAAGGATCAGGGGGCAGTTATCGGCAATGGCGAAGTTTTCGGTGTTGATGACCACGCCCTGCCCTTCAAGTTTGGCGATCTCGCTCTTGAGGTGCCAGGGATCAAGCACCACGCCGTTGCCAATGATCGAAAGCGTGCCGGTGACGATGCCGGAAGGCAGCAGGCTAAGCTTGTAGACCTGATCGCCCACCACCAGCGTATGGCCGGCATTGTGCCCGCCCTGGAACCGCACCACGGCATCGGCGCGGCTGGCCAGCCAGTCGACGATCTTGCCCTTGCCCTCATCGCCCCACTGGGCGCCGATCACGGTTACGTTGGCCATTTGATAGAGTCCCTCACCCTGCCAAGAAACCCGCAAGCGCCCTTCGACAGGACTCGGCGCAAGGGGTGGACCAGTGGGGGCGAACGGCCCCGCAAACGGCGCGGTCGGTAGGCGGATGCGAGGGACGCGTCAAGCCATCCGCGTGCTTCGACTAGAGCTTGACGGTCTCCGTCCCATCCAGCCGATGCGTGCAATCCAGCGCCACCGGCTCGCACGCGGTGCAAACAGCAGCAACCGTGCGCCAGCCAACCGCGCGCAGGCGGGCGGCTGCTTCGACATCATGGCCCAGCGGCAGGAACAGGGTGTCGGGGCGCGGTTCGGCTTCGGCCAAGGCGTCGATCAGGTCATCGGGATAGAGCGAGAAACCGATTGCCGGTTCGGTCTCGGCCCCGCTGCCCAGAATGGCATAGCTGCCGCCGCGCCCGACCGCGCCTTGCAGGCCTTCGGCATAGATCGTGAAGCCAAACCAGGACTGGTATTCAAAGCCATGGCGTTCGCTGGGGTCAAGCGTCAGCCGGGCGAGATTGCCAACCCGGTCTGCGATGTTGCGCAGCGCGGCAATCCGGCCAGCCAGGACGCCGCCCTTGTCGAAAGCCGCCAGTTTCTCGATTGCTGTTTCGAAGGGGCCAATCGCGGCAAGCAGTGGCAGATAGGCCTGTCCGCCGGCTGCAACGAGGCCACCGGCATCCTTGGCATCAAGTTCGCGGCGAACGGCTTCGATCTGGCCGGCACCAAGCGGGAAAGCTTCCGCAGCCAGGGCATCCACCAGATCCGGCAGGGTAAAGTCCACCGACAGACCCTTGGCCCCGGCAGCTGTCAGCGCTTCAAGCGCAACCGCCAGCACTTCGCCGGCCGCAGCAACCGAATCGTTACCGATCAGTTCGGCCCCAAGCTGCAGGCGTTCCCGCGTGGGATCGAGCCCGTCGCCCTTGATCGTCACAACCTGCCCGGCATAGCACAACCGCAGCGGGCGGGCGTGCTCGGCCAGGGCCGTGGCGGCGATCCGGCCGACCTGGACAGTGATATCACTGCGCAGCGCAAGCGTACGCAGGCTCGCCGGGTCGACAAAGCGGAACATCCGGCGCGGTTGAACCCCAGCCATTCGGCTGGCCATCGACTTTTCAAATTCGATCGTTGGCGGTTGGACCCGATCGTAGCCGTGGCTGTCCAACACATCGAGCACGGCGCGAGTCACGCGCGCAGCACTTGCCGCATCGCGTGGCAACCGGTCTTCAAGGCCTTCGGGCAACAGGTCGCGGTCGGTGTCTTGCATCGTGCGATCCCGTTGCCCGATTGCGGCTTAAAACGCCAGAGCCATGACCCGCTTCACACCCGGCACATCGCGCGCGGCGGAGATGACATTGGCGGGAACCGGGCTATCGACGCTGAGCAGCAGCACGGCTTCGCCGCCGGCGGCGCGGCGGCCAAGGTTGAAGGTGCCGATGTTGATGCCCGCTTCGCCCAGCAGGGTACCGATCCGGCCGATGAAGCCGGGAGCATCCTCGTTGACGATGTACATCATGTTACCGGCCAGTTCGGCCTCAACCTTGATCCCGAACAGTTCGATCAGGCGCGGTTCGGCGTTGGAGAAGAGCGTACCGGCCACCGAGCGCTCACCCGCATCGGTCTTCACCGAAACGCGGATCAGGGTGTGGTAATCGCCTTCCTTCTCGGTCTTTACCTCACGCACTTCGATCCCGCGCTCCTTGGCCAGGAACGGGGCGTTGACCATGTTCACAGTGTCCGACTGAACGCGCAGGAAGCCAGCGAGGACAGCGGCGACAATCGGCTTGATGTTGAGTTCGGCCGCAGCACCTTCGGCGTGGATCGAAATTCGCGGAATTGCGCCGGTGGTCAGCTGCCCGACCAGGCTGCCCAGCTGTTCGGCCAGTGCCATGTAAGGCTTCAGCTTCGGCGCTTCCTCGGCCGAGAGCGAAGGCATATTGAGCGCGTTGGTGACGCCGCCGTTGACCAGGTAATCGGCCATCTGTTCGGCCACCTGCAGCGCCACGTTGACCTGGGCCTCGTTGGTCGAAGCGCCAAGGTGCGGGGTGCAGATGAAGTTCGGGGTGCCGAACAGCGGCGAATCCTTGGCTGGTTCGGTCTGGAACACGTCAAGCGCGGCACCGGCAACCTGGCCGCTGTCGAGCGCATCCTTGAGCGCGGCTTCATCAATCAGCCCGCCGCGCGCACAGTTGATGATGCGCACGCCCTTCTTGGTCTTGGCGATGTTTTCGGCCGAGAGGATATTGCGCGTCTGGTCGGTGAGCGGCGTGTGCAACGTGATGAAGTCTGCGCGGGCCAGCAGACCATCCAGATCCACCTTTTCCACGCCCATTTCCACGGCGCGCTCGGGCGTCAGGAATGGATCGAAGGCCACGACCTTCATCCGCAGACCAATGGCGCGGCTGGCGACGATCGAACCGATGTTGCCAGCACCGATCAGGCCCAGCGTCTTGCCGGTCACTTCGACGCCCATGAAATCGTTCTTCGGCCACTTGCCGGCCTGGGTTTGAGCATTGGCTTCGGGGATTTGGCGGGCCAGCGCAAACATCAGCGCGATGGCGTGTTCGGCGGTGGTGATCGAGTTGCCGAACGGCGTGTTCATCACCACCACGCCCTGCGCCGAGGCAGCCGGAATATCGACGTTATCGACACCGATGCCGGCGCGGCCAATCACCTTGAGGTTCTTGGCTGCGGCGAGGATTTCCTTGGTAACCTTGGTCGAGGAACGGATCGCGAGGCCATCGTAATCGCCGATGCGGGCGATCAGTTGTTCGGGGGTTTCGCCAGTGATCACGTCAACATCGCAGCCCATCTCGGTAAAGATGCGGGCAGCGTTGGGATCCATCTTGTCGGAAATGAGTACGCGGGGCTTGGTCATGATAAGCCTCTTTCAATTGGAAATGGAGAGGGCGGGCGGACGCATTTGGCCCGCCCGGAAAATTAGGCGGCCTTGGTCGTCGCGTAGGCCCAGTCGAGCCAGGGGCCGAGCGCCTCAATGTCTTCAACATTGACGGTCGCGCCACACCAGATCCGCAGGCCCGGAGGGGCGTCGCGGTAACCGGCGATATCGAAGGCCGCGCCTTCCTTTTCGAGCGCGCCAGCCATGGCCTTGATGAAGGCCTCGTCTGCGCCTTCGACCGAGAGGCAGACCGAGGTCTTGGAGCGGGTCGCCGCGTCCGCACAGAGGTGCGAAAGCCACGAACGCTCTTCCACGATCTTGTTCAGGGCAGCGGCATTGGCATTCGACCGCGCTTGCAAGCCGGTGAGCCCACCAAGGCCCTTGGCCCATTCCAGCGCGAAGATCGCATCCTCGACGGCGAGCATCGAGGGGGTATTGATCGTCTCTCCCTTGAACACGCCTTCAGCCAGCTTGCCCTTTGAAACAAGGCGGAACACCTTGGGCAGCGGCCAGGCCGGGGTGTAGGTTTCCAGCCGCTCGACCGCGCGCGGGCCCAGGATCAGCACGCCGTGGCCGCCTTCACCGCCAAGCACCTTCTGCCACGAGAAAGTTGCGACATCGATCTTCGACCAGTCGATATCATAGGCAAAGACAGCCGAAGTGGCATCTGCAAAGGACAGGCCTTCGCGGTCAGCAGGAATGAAATCGGCATTCGGCACGCGGACGCCCGAAGTCGTGCCGTTCCAGGTGAACAGCACGTCATTCGACCAGTCGATCGCGCCAAGATCAGGCAACTGACCATAATCGGCGCGCAGGACAGTGGGATCAAGCTTAAGCTGCTTGGCCGCGTCGGTTACCCAGCCTTCGCCAAACGATTCCCAAGCCAGCGTGGTGACCGGGCGGGCGCCGAGCATGGTCCACATGGCCATCTCGAAGGCACCGGTATCGGACCCCGGAACAATGCCGATGCGGTGCGTATCGGGCAGGCCGAGCACTTCGCGCATCAGGTCGATGCAGTACTGCAGGCGCGTCTTGCCGATCTTGGCGCGGTGCGAGCGCCCAAGCGATTCGGTAGCCAGTTTTTCAGGGGCATATCCGGGCGGCTTGGCGCAGGGACCGGAAGAAAAGAACGGACGCGCGGGTTTGCGCGCAGGCAGTTGTGCAGTCATTGTAGTCTCTCCTTGCAGAGAGCACGCGCGGCGTTGGGACCGCGTGGCCCGGAGCCGCACATAGAGACGGCCCCGGGCTTGTCAATGACGCATAGCTATGTTGCCGGGATCAATACCCGGACTTGCGGAACAGCACCTTGCCGCGCTGCGCGACGTAAAGCTTCTCGAAGCTGACCGGATGGAAATAGGCCTCAACCTTTTCGCCGGTCGGCAGAACACCATAGACCTCATAACAGCCACCATCGACCTTGGCCTTGGTCACCTGCCAACCATCCTTAGTCAGCTGAGCCTTGAGCGCATCGACATTTTTCCAGCCGGACTGCGGGCCGGCCTGGCACTTGACCTTGCCGGTGGCTGCGGCCGGGGTGGCGATGGAAAGCGTGGCAGCCGAGGCAAGGCCGAACATCGCGGCGAGGATCAGGGAACGCATGGACTTATACTCCTGCTTGGGGGGAAGGATTTGACTTGAACGTTTGGCGCAGCGCCAGGGCCAACCAGAGCAAAGCCAGCGGTGCGAAATGAACCAGCGCGGCAATCGCGCCATCGTGGATCAACCACCAGTGCAACAGGGTAAGCACGGCGGCGGGATAGGCCAGTTGCTGAACCCGTTTCCAGCCGGCCCGCAGCCGCTTCATCGCAGCCTGGTTGCTGGTCAGCGCCATCGGCAGCATCAGCGCAAGCGCAAGCCAGCCGGTCCAGATCGAAGCGATCGGCAACTCACCGAGCACCGCCCGCAGGCTGCCCATATCAATCCCGTAGAAGGCCAGGTGGGCCACAGCATAGCCGAAAGCGGCAACTCCAAGCGCGCGGCGGCGGGCCAGGAGCCACAACAGCCAGCGGCGCGGGCCAAGCAGGCCAGCCAGCGGCCCGATCAACATCGCTGCAATCATCAGCCGGGCGCTCGTTTCGCCGGTTGGATGCAGCATATCCATCGTCAGAATGGCGCCTGTTGACCAGCCGTACAGCAGGACCAGACCGGGCAGCGCAAGCACGCCCCAGAACAGACTGACGCTATTGATAATCGTTCGCATTAGTTGCGGATAACCTGCCCGGGCCCCGCTGGCAACCCCCGCCTGAGGATCTTGTGACTGTATATTCCTGTTAACCACGTTATAAGATCGATCCACGATGCACCGAATACTCGCCCTGCTGCCCGCGGTGGCTCTGGTAAGCGCCTGCATTGACATTCCACAATCGCAGAAGCGCGGCACCGTGCGCCGTCCCGCCGCCACTTCGCTGACCTCGCGACCGGAACTCCACCAGTGCCTCGCCGACCTGAGCACCAATCGCGCAGGCTTCACGCCGCTTCCCGACCAATATTACGGTGCCGGCTGCTCAACGGTCGGCACGGTCCGCCTCACCAGCCTGCGTAGCGATGACGCGCATCTGCAACTCGCCAACCTCGGCCCGGTCGCCTGCCCGCTTGCCGAAACGTTTGCCGGATGGGCCCGCTTCGGCGCTGACCGCGCAGCACGGCAAATCCTTGGCAGCCCCCTGGTCAAGATCGAAACTATGGGCAGTTTCTCCTGCCGCAACGTCGCCGGCAGTGACCGCCGCAGCGCCCATGCAACTGCCAATGCAATTGACGTATCAGCATTCATTCTGGCCGATGGCCGACGGATCTCTGTCCGCGATCAGTGGGCCGCAGGCAATGCCGCCGAACGGCGGTTCCTGATGATGGTGCATCAAAGCGCCTGCAAACGCTTTGGGACTGTTTTGGGGCCAGCCTATAACGCTGCCCACCAAGACCATTTACACGTTGAGCTGTCGGGTGGCGGCTTTTGTCGCTGAACATTGGAGGGAAGCAGGTCCGGCGGCAGCACCTTTGTGCACGAGCTGATACCGAACCTGCTTCCTCGCTTGCCACCAGGCCCTGGGAGGGGGTGGTTGGTCAGGCCGCAGCAGCAAGACGGAGGCAACCGAGTGCCTCTGACCGGCATTTGCTGGATTCCGCAGTCAGCCACCATACAGACTTAAGGTTGCGGTCTTTAGGGAAGGCTCAGACTAAAGCCCCGCTTCGACGGCCAACCGAACGGCGTCTGCCGAAGTCGCGACCCCCAGCCGCTGCAACAACAGCGCACGATGCATCTTCACCGTCTTTTCCGAAAGGTCGAGCGCGTAGGCGATCTGCTTGTTGAGCTGACCACCCGCCATCAGTTCCAGAATTTCACGCTGGCGCGGGGTCAGACCTGAGATCCGCTGCTGCGCGGCCTGCTGCCGCTCAGCCATGGCGACGTCGAACTTGGGTTCGGGAATTTCCACCTGAGAACCAAGGAAGAAGCTGACTGCGCCATGCTCGTCAAACATCGGCGCAACCATCACCGCGTTTCGAAAGGGCGTGCCATCCTTCTTGTAATTGACCACCTCAAACAGAACGCCGCGCTTTTCACGCACCGACTGGCCAATCTTCGCAGCAATTTCGGGATGCGGATCGGCGCGCGATAGGAACCGGCAGTTCTGACCGACGATATCTTCGATCGTGTAGCCCGTCAGATCTGTAAACGCCTGGTTACACGCAACAACCGGGTTGTCGTGAAGACGAGGGTTGGTGACGCACATCGCCATGGCACTGAGTTCAATCAGCGCCGGCAGCGGTGCTTCAATTTCACCGAATCGCATTCCTCGCCCCGAAACATCCAAACCTGTGACGGCCGTATGGTCCAAATACTGTATTGACGCAAGAATCGCGACTTCATGCGCGAAAAACGCCCAATACCATTGCTGTTCAGGTAGTGCGCAGATGGCTTTCTTCAATGCTCCGCGCCCTTGCGCAGTACGCACCGGGCCCAGTTATTCAATCCGCAGCACTATCGTGGCGTTGTCATCCCCCGAACCAGCGCAGCGACATGCAGGTGAAACCCGCGTCGATTTTCTCGATTTCGCTATTCTCAAGGCACACGACTTGTGCACCATGCCCATCAAGCAATTCCAGAATGCGCGGAAAGCGGCTGCCCGCAAAGATCGTGTCGTTAACCCGCAACACGTTGGCCCCGGCCTCCTCACCCTTGGGAATCTCAAGCACGCGATAGCCGGCGTAGACCCCGCTTGCGGCAAGTTCGCGGGTAGCGAGGATCGTTTCCTCATCGATGATCGAACTGGCGGTCTTGAGGTGGAGCACGGAGGGCGGTGTTTCCGCCACTACGGCCTTGCGCCCCGTGCCCTCCAGCAGCCGGGCGAGCGCCTCGGCCCCGGCGCGGTCGGTGCGGGCGGAGAGGCCGATATAGACTGCTTCGTCCATCGCCAGCACGTCACCGCCATCGGCATGGCCTTCGGGCAGCTCTAGCACCTGATCGAACATTGCCGTCAGCGTGGGGCGCAGAAAGACGCCCTCGCCCGCGCGCGTCGCCGTGCCGGGGTTCAGCAGAATTGCGCAGTCAGGGAAAACCAGCGCCGGATCCTCTACAAAGATCGCGTCGGGAAAGTCCTCCAGCGGATCAAGCAGGGTGACCTTCAGCCCTGCCGCCTCCAGCGCCGCCACATAGGCCGCATGTTCAGCCAGCACGCCTTGCAGCGACGGATCAGGTCCACCGCCGGCGCGCAGCCCCTTGACCACCGAAGCGCCAGGGCGGCGGGAAATGGCACGATCGAAACGATAGGGGTGGCTCAACTGCAGTCTCCAATGCGTTCCGAACTCACTTCCGCCTCCATGCTGACGGTACCACCCGCGATCTGGTTGATCGACTTGACCGCCACGTTCGATCCCGTCGCGGTGAAAGTGCCGACCACTTCGTTGCGCGCAGTCATGCCTTGACCAGTCTGGCAGACCAGCACCGCGTCGATAGCCTTGGCGGTGAGGTTGAGCCTTTCATACTTGCAATCGCCCTTGGCAAGGGTGCGGCGGTAATAGTCTTCACGCCCCTTCCCGGCATCTTCGCGGGTAAGGCAATATTCGCTGGTCTGGGCGCTCGTGCCGAACATCGTCTTGGCATTGTCCGCCATCGCCCCGGTCATGCCCGGAAACTCGACGCGGTTGACCCGCAACACCACGCGGTATTGGCCCGGCTGCAACGGCGGCGGCATGTCTGCATCTTCAGTGGCCTGCTGCGCGGGCTGCTTCTGGGGCTCCTGCCCGCAGGCCATGAGCGGCAAGGTGATGGCAAGTGCCAGAGCGATTCGGTGCATGTGATGACCCTCCTGCCCGGATTGCTAACGCTCAACCCCGCGCCTGCCAACCATAGTCGGCAGCGGCAAATCCAGCATGCCGTAACGACAGCCTGCCGCGGGCCTAGGTCTTTGGTCCCGAGTTGCAACCGATCCTTGCTCCGCGCGCAAATCCGCGCCATTTTGCGGAGAACAGCATAACCAGAGGATCGAGGATCATGGACATCGATTTCAGCCCTGAGGATCTTGCCTTCCGCGACGAGGTCCGCACCTTCATCGCCGAGAACTATCCGGCCGAACTGCGCGGCAAGCAGGATGAGGGCGACGAGCTCTCCAAGGAAGACTTCCTTTCCTGGCACCGCATCCTGCATAAGAAGGGCTGGGTCGCCCCCGCATGGCCGGTGGAATACGGCGGCACGGGCTGGACCGCGACGCAGCGCTTCATCTTCTCTGAAGAAACTGCCCGCGCAGACTGCATCCGGCTGATGCCCTTCGGCCTGTCGATGGTCGGCCCGGTGATCTACACCTTTGGCACCCCCGAGCAGAAGGCCCACTTCCTGCCCCGCATCCTGTCGGGCGAGGACTGGTGGTGTCAGGGCTATTCGGAACCGGGCGCCGGTTCTGACCTCGCCTCGCTGCGCACCAAGGCCGAACGTGATGGTGACCACTACATCGTCAACGGTCAGAAGACCTGGACCACCATGGCCCAGCACGCCGACTGGGGCTTCTTCCTGGTCCGCACCGATCCCGATGCCAAGCAGCAGGAAGGCATCAGCTTCCTGCTGGTCGACATGAAGACCCCGGGCATCGAAGTGCGCCCGATCATCACCCTGGGCGGCGAGCACGAAGTGAACGAAGTGTTCCTCGACAACGTCCGCGTGCCGATCGCCAACCGCGTTTATGAAGAGAACAAGGGCTGGACCTGCGCCAAGTTCCTGCTCGCCCACGAACGCACCGGTATTGCCGGGGTGGCCGGATCGAAGCGCGGGATCGAAAAGATCAAGGAAATCGCGACCGCCGAAATGGATGGTGACAAGTCGCTGCTCTCCAACCCGTTCTTCCGCCGCAAGGTGGCCGAGCTGGAAATGGACCTGACCGCGCTGGAATACACTGAACTGCGCACCCTGGCAGGCGAAGCTGCCGGCAAGGGCCCTGGCCCGGAAAGCTCGGTGCTGAAGATCAAGGGTTCCGAGATCCAGCAGCGCATTACCGAACTCGCGCTCGAAGCTGCCGGCCACTATGGCGCGCCTTACTTCCGCGGCTTTGGCGAGGGCGACAACGAGCACCCGATCGGTCCCGATTGGGCCCATCGCACTGCGCCAAGCTACTTCAACGTTCGCAAGACCACGATCTATGGCGGTTCGAACGAAGTGCAGCGCCAGATCATCGCCAAGATGGTGCTGGGTCTCTGAGCGCGCGACAAGGATAAGACACAATGGACCTTAGCTATAACGAAACGCAGGGCATGCTGCGTGAAACCCTCGCGCGGTTCCTGGCGGACACCTATGACTTCGAAAGCCGCAAGAAGATGCTGGCCAGCCCCGAAGGACGCGATCCCGGCATCTGGAAGGCGATCGCCACCGAACTCGGCCTGACCTGCGCACCCTTCGCCGAAGAGCATGGCGGCATGGGCGGCGGCGCGATCGAAAACATGATCATGATGGAAGAGTTCGGCAAGGTCATTGCGATCGAGCCGTGGCTGCAGACCGTTGTGATCGGCGGCGGTGCGCTGAAGCACGCCGGCGGCGCGCTGGCCGAAGCGACCATCCCCGCGATCATCAGCGGCGATGCAATCATCGCATTCGCTTATGCCGAACCGCAGGGCCGTTATAACCTGGCCGACATCGGTACCACCGCCAAGGCCGATGGCGCTGGCTATGTCCTGAATGGTCACAAGGGCGTGGTCTATGCCGCCCCCTGGGCTACCCATCTGCTCGTCACCGCCCGCACCGGCGGTGGCCGCCGCGACCGCGCGGGTGTGGAACTGTTCCTGATCGAGGCCAACCGCCCCGGCATCACCCGCCGCGATTACCCGACGGTTGACGGCTTCATGGCTTCAGAGGTCTACTTCGAGAACGTCGCCATTCCGGGTGAGGCACTGCTGACAGGCGGGATCGACCTGATCGAGCGCGTCGTAGATGAAGCCACCATGGCGGTATGCGCCGAAGCATCCGGCATTGCTCGCAGCATGTTGAACCAGACTGTGGAGTACACCAAGCAGCGTAAGCAGTTTGGCCAGCCCATCGCCAAGTTCCAGGTCCTGGCCCACCGCATGAGCGACATGTTCGTCGAGGCCGAGCAGGTCTCGTCGATGGCGCTGATGGGCACGCTCAAGCTGGACGAGGACGCCGCCGCCCGCAAGGCAGCCGTCTCGATGGCCAAGGCCAAGGTTGGCCGCAGCCTCAAGTTCGTCGGCCAGAACGCGATCCAGACCCATGGCGGCATCGGCATCACCATGGAGCTGGCGATCGGCCACTACTTCAAGCGCGGGACGATGATCGAAGGCCAGTTCGGCTCGATCGACCATCACCTCGACCGGTTCGAGGCTCTCGCCTATCCTGCTTAGGTCTTGAGCCTAAGCCTTTACCCCGCGCCAAAGGTGCGGTTGATCGAGATCGTCACCGCGGCGTGCGCGTCGCGGTGACGGAACTCTACTGCAGACGGCAGCGCCTGGCGCCGATCCGGATCGTAGAAGGTCCGCCGCCGCTGACCGGCAACGTCGAACACATTCTCAACATCCAGCCGGATCGTTGTCTTTTTGTCGGGGCGATATTCGGCAAAGGCGATCCCGAACGGTCCCGAATTGAAGAACCGGTCAATCTCGTTGATCCGGTAAACCGTGCTCGGTGCTTCGCGGAAGACCTGTAGGCCATAAGACCACTGGCCCGCATCGCGGCGCAATTCGGCGCTCCAGTTCCAGGCTGGGCGGAACCCGCTCCACGGGCGCTCCTGTCCGGTCAGTGGATCGCGCACCGCATGTTCCTGCCAGCCTCCGGTCAGCTTGAAACGGGTCCCCTTGAGGCCCAGCGTGTCGAGCGGGGCATCAAACGTCCCCTGCACGAATTTGCGGGTACCCGAACCGATATTGCCGGGCGCGTCAAAGCCTTCGGGCGTCAGGATACGGTCTTGAAGGTCGCTCGCCCAATCAAAGCCGGCTTCCAGCCGCACCTGGCCCTTGGCGAGCACCGGCCGCTCGACCGTCAGCCGCGCTTCCCAGGTCCGCTGCGGGCGCAGATCGGCATTACCGCCATTGATCCGGTCATTGGCCAGCTCGGCGGCCGAAATGAAATCATAGAAATTGAGCTGCGCCACCTGCCGCCGCAGCGAGGTCTGAACGTGCCAGCCGCCGCCGGCCTTCCAATCAAGCGTCATGCCCGGTTTGAAGAACTTCAGCGATCGTTCTGCACCGGTATCACCGCTGACCGTCAGCTTCGAGACTTCGAACGCCAGCGTCGTATCGAGCCGCAGCGCCGGGGTCAGCTGGCGGCCCAGGTTGACATAGCTCTCGCTGCGCAGCTCATCGACCGTCGCCCGGTCAATCGGCAGGTCGATCGGATCGCGGGCGCCGTTCGGCCCCAACAGGAACAGGTCGGTCGCATTGCTCAGCTTGTTGTAGGCCACCTCGCTCCCCAGTTCGAGCGCGAAGCCCGCCACCTTGGGATGGGTCCAGGTCAACCGGCCCAGAACCTCGTCATAACGCGAGGTGGTGTCCTGCTCGAACCCGCCAACCACCACGTCTCCCTGCCGGGTGTAATAGGCATCGAAGTCATCGCGCTCGCGCCGGTTGGCCAGCGCGACAAATTTGAGCGCCCCGCCGCCAAGCGGCCGGGTCACGTCGCCGCCGATTTCGTAGCGGGTCGGGCTGGCATCCTGCACCAGCCGGTCATCGCGCTGCGGACCATTGAGCGGCGACACATGATTGTACTGCTGCAGCTCGAACCCGCCGGGGGCATAGCGCAGGTTGAGGTGCGCCGACTTGTTCGTGCCCCCATCATGCGCCCAGCTCGCCGCGAAGGCCGGGCTACGCTCGGTGATCTCGTTGCGCTTGTCGCGGCGTTCCAGCAGCACGCTGTCGCTCGCCCGGCGAACTTCGTCAAAGCCGATCTCGGTCTGCGCCCGGCGGCCGCTTTCGGCTGAGAGGTTGAAGGTCGACTGGCCGCTGCGGATCACCACCGCGCCTTCCAGGTTGGGGGTTGCACGCCCGTTGTGTAGCCGCGTGACGCTGGCCTTTATATTGCCGTCGATCCCGCCGGCCTTGGTGGTGACGACGTTGAGCACCTGGCTTCGCCCCGCAAAGTCCGAGCCATAGACATCGCCCGGCGCCACCTCGATCCGCAGCACCCGCCGCGCCGGAATTCGGGCCAGCTGGGCCGCCAGCGCATCGGACTTTGAAGAGGCGCGCGCGCCATTAAACACCACATTGCCCGCCGCGCCGCTGAAGCCGCGAACCTCTCCATCCGCCTCCTCGATCGCGAAGCCCGGCACCCGGCGGACCATATCGAGCGCCGTGGTGGGGGAATAGGCGGCGAAGAAGGCTGGCTGATAGACCTTGGCCCGCCCGGCGCTCTCGCCATCAGAAACGGCGGCACTGGCCACTTCGGCATTCGGCTTGTCGGTTGTTTCGGCAAAGGCCGGCGCGGCACAGGCCAGCAGGCCGATCCACAGCGGCAGCGGCGCATGGCGCAGCCGCGCGGCAGGGGTCTTCACGAACATCAGTCATTCTCCCATTGCCCGTGCGCGCGAGCCCCTGCGCCGCGACAGGCAATCCATCCGACTCACCGCCCTCCCCACGGGGCGGCCTCCTTGATGCGGCCCTAGGCTTCCTGCGGAGGCCGCTGCCAATGATGTTCGACCAAAGGCCTTTATCCCCGACCAACCGCCGTTACAGACCGGCGAGCGGATTCTGCTTCAAACTTTCCTCAGGCGTTCCGCGCCATCAGCCCGCCGTCGACCGGGATCGTCACCCCGGTGACATAGCTGGCGGCCGGCAGGCACAGGCTCAGCGTCATGTGCGCCACTTCCTCGGGCTGGCCATAGCGGCGCAGCGCGGTGCGGCGGTGGGCATAGACGGCTTTGTCCGCATCGCTGACCTTCTCGGTCATGCCGGTCGCAATCGGCCCCGGGCAGATAGCGTTGACGGTGATCCCCTCCTTGCCCAGCTCCACCGCCAGCGCGCGGGTCAGCCCGGTCACACCCGCCTTGGCTGCTGCATAGGGACTGTTGCGCGAAGTTGCCCCCAGCGCCTCGGTACTGGCGATATTGACGATCCGGGGGGAGGAGGACTGCCGCAGGAACGGCAGCGCCGCCCGGATCATCCGCTGGTGCGCGGTGAGCAGGACGGAGACAGCGCGATCCCAGACCAGCTCGTAATGGTCGTCATCGTCGATTGGGCAGAACGAGGAGACCCCGGCATTGTTGACCAGCACGTCGAGCCCGCCAAAGGCGGCGGCCACTTCGGGCACCACGGCGCGGATCGCGGCGGCGTCTGACACGTCCAGCACCCAGGCCCGCGCCTGGTGCCCCCTGGCGCGCAGGTCTGCCGCGATATCCTCGATTGCGCTGCCCGCCAGATCGGTCAGCGCGACCAAGGCCCCCTCGGCCGCAAAGACCTCCGCAGTCGCCCGCCCCATGCCACTGCCCGCGCCGGTGACCAGCACCACCTTGCCCGCGACCGATCGGCTCAACTGCTCCATCATGCCCTCACCCCACCTTGCCTATGCTGGCCGCCATCCTGCCGAGGCCCGCCCGGCTTGTACAGGTTGACAAATTTGACACTGCGTCCGCTTTTCCCAACAGCCCGAAACCGGCGGAATTCGGGACCTTTCAAGCGGATTTGAGCCGAGTGACGCTTTAAAAAAAAAGATAAAAAATCCGCCCGCCCAGGGGGCGACGAAGGCGGGTGCGTTGCGAGGCAG
>JACCDT010714767.1_pt1 | contig 43660 bp, 29 predicted proteins | sample 7446291 | NCBI WGS metagenome assembly JACCDT01 (sample SAMN15323446, study PRJNA562643) | freshwater metagenome | isolation source: river surface water | place: USA:Blue River Watershed | collected 2017-08-17
GAATATTACAGTTACGCCTACTCCTTCCGTTCCAGTGGTGGTGCAGGATGGAAATACATTGAATGTAGATGCCACTTCAGGAATTCAGTGGTATTTGAACGGAAGTCCAATTGCGGGAGCAAACGCTGCGCAGTATGTTCCAACGTTTAGTGGAGACTACAGTGTGATCGTCAGCAATGGAAGTTGTGAGAGTGGTATGTCCAATACAATAACCTACACGATCACGGAAATCGGAGAAACCCCATTGGTACAATTACAGGTATATCCCAATCCAGTTAGAGATGCCCTCCATGTTGTAACGAAGGAGGCTGAAGGTTTTGATTGGAGTTTGTACAATGCATTGGGACAGTGCATTCAAAAGGGACACAATACTACAGGCACTATGATTGTGTCTGTTGATCAATATGAGCGGGGCTTTTACACTTTGGTGATACACACCTCAGTTCCGTTGGTTAAGAATTTTGTGATCGAAAAATAAGATCACCAATGTTGTAAAGAAAACCCCGCAATCGCGGGGTTTTTTGCATTTGTTAGTTGAACTTTTATTCTCTGAGGATTGTTTTAATTGTATTTTTGAGAACTGATAATTGTCATTTTTTATGAAAGGTAAATTCAAAGGACTGTGGACCAAAGGTTGGGCGTTGGAATCCAAGGCGATTCAACAAATTTTTGTTCTGTCTATTTTGGCAGCAATCTTTCAATTGGCCCTGCCTTTGGGAATTCAAGGTTTGACGGGTTTTATCTCAGGCGGCGAATTTCGTTGGGGTACCGTTACCATCGTTCTGTTGGTTTTGATCGCAACCATACTCGCCAACAAATGGCAAGTGCAAATGATTGCCATTGGCGAACAAATGGAGGAACGTCTCTTTGTAATGATGGCGTTTGGTTATGCAAAAATGGCTTTCCAAAAAACGCCGGAATCACAAACTGCGTTCGCAACAAAAGCAAAATATTTTATTGAGGTTTCAGGAATTCAAAAGGGTTACAGCAAGAAATTGGTAGAGGTGATTTCTTCTCTTCTTCAACTGGTCATAGGCGTTTTTCTGATTTCCTTCTATCACCCGTTCTTTTTGGCCTTTGGTTTCGCGCTTTTATTGGGACTTTTTTTAATCATTTGGACCAAGGGTAAGCGCGCACTTCACGCCAACATTCAGTTATCTGATAATAAGTATAAATATTATCAATGGATTCAAAAGGCACATCTGAAAAATGAAGATGGTCTTGCTTCAGAATTGCAACATGCCGATGAGTTGTCTAGTCAATACATTGACAGCAAACGTTCTTACTTTGATTTGGTTATCATCCAATTGAAATCGTTTTTGTTTTTTAAAATGTGCATCATTGCGGTGATGCTCCTTTTGGGTGTTTACTTGGCCATTGAACAGAAAATTTCTTTGGGCCAATTCTTAGCAGCAGAATTGGTCATCTTGCTGGTTGTAAGCAGTATTGAGAAATTGCTTTTTTCCTTGTCTTCCATTTATGAAACCTTAATCTCTTTTGAAAAGGGTTTTGCCTTGATAGAAGGAATGGACATGGATGATTCCCAAGTAAAGGTTTCTATGGAAGAGGATCATTTTCAAACTTGGTCCAAAGTAATCACTGACGGAGGCAAGAAAAAAATGTACGCAGGGCTAGGTACCATTGCAATTTTATTGGTTGTATTGGCCTTGCCTTGGACACAGAACATAGAAGCCAATGGCCGCGTGGTTTCCATGGAACCCAATCAAAGGCCTCAAGGTGTGCAATCTGTAATTGCGGGTCGTATTGAAAAATGGTACGTACAAGAAGGGGATTGGGTGAAAACAGGAGATACCTTGCTTTTTTTATCAGAGGTGAAGGTGGATTATTTTGACCCTCAATTGTTGCAAAATACAGAGAGCCAAATCAAATCCAAAGAGGGTTCCGTTTCCAATTATATGGAGAAGGTTAGGGCTCTGGATTCTCAGATTGATGCTTTGCTGAATGCACGAGAGATCAAAAGGGATCAGGTGATTACCAAATTGGAACAAGCCAAATTGAAGATCAAAACAGACAGTGCGGATTTGGTTGCAGTAGAAAACAACGCGCGAGTTGTTGCTGATCAAATGAAACGTTTTGACCAAATGTACCAGCAAGGGGTGATTTCTAAAACAGATTGGGAATCGCGCCAAGTAAGTCTTCAAAATGCACAGGCCAAAGTCAATGATCAACGTAACAAGCTGGCCATTGCCAAAAATGAATTGCTCAATACTTCGCGCGATTATAAGGGTGTTGATGCGGAGTATCGAGATAAAGTTTCCAAAGCGGAGAGCGATAAGTATGCGACACTTTCGGCCATGTATGATGCAGAAGCACAGGTGACCAAATTGCAGAATCAATACAACAATTATGACCGCAGAACGGGTTTCTATTACCTGCTTGCACCGCAAGATGGTTTTGTCTCAAGAGCCACCAAATCAGGAATTGGCGAAACGGTAAAAGAAGGTGAAGAAGTAGTGCGCATCACGCCCAATAAATTTGACCAAGCGGTGGAAATTTACATCGACCCCGTTAATACTCCACTCGTACATGTAGGCGAAAATGTTCGTTTGATTTTTGATGGATGGCCTGCATTTGTTATCAGTGGATGGAGCCAAATGTCAACTGGATTATTTGATGGACAAATAGTAGGTATAGATCCCGTCATTCAGCAAAATGGACAATTGAGAATTTGGGTCAAGCCCAATGCTGCCAATCAATGGCCTGATCAACTTCGTCAGGGAGGTGGTGTTCGCGCATTCATGTTATTGAATGATGTTCCATTGGGTTATGAATTGTGGCGATTGCTCAATGCCTTCCCACCTGATTATTATCAAGGAAAAGAGAAAGGGGCAGAAAAGGCAGACCAAGGTAAAGAAGAGAAAAAGGAAGAAGTCAAGGAGGAGAAAGAATGAGATTGTTGGGTAAGTCTTTAGCAGTTTTCTTTTTTTTATTTGGGTCCATCGTCGGACATGGTCAAGAATTGACTTTGCAAGAATATCTCCTTTGGGTACTCAAGGATCACCCCTTGGCGCAAAATGCAGAATTGAATGTTGAACGAGGTGAGGCGCAGTTTCTGCAGGCCAAAGGCGTTTTTGATCCTGTGATTGTTTCCAAATGGAAAGAGAAATTTTTTCAAGGAAAAGATTATTACAATTCTGGTGAGAACTCCATCGTTTACAGATCTCCATTTGCGCTGAGCATGGTAGGTCAGTTGGATTTGAACAATGGTGATTATCTCAATCCAGAAATGTACACAGGTAAGGATGGACTTGTAACTGTAGGTGTACAGCTTCCTTTGTTACAAGGATTATGGATGGACGAAAGAAGATTGGCGGTGCGGCGAGCGGAGCAAATTCAGGCGATGGCGACTTTGGAGAAACAAATGGCACTCAATGAGCTTTTGTTTCAAAGTACAATGTTATATATCGATTGGGTGATTGCTGAAAAAAGAAAGACCATTGCTTCAGACCTGAAAGTCATTGCCCAGCAAAGAATGGATGCAACGCGCCAACGTTTTGTTGGTGGAGACCGTCCGGCAATGGACACCCTGGAAGCCAGAGCGCAATTTCAAACCCGTAGTATTTTATTGCAAGAGGCGGAATTGCAAGTTATCAAATCTCGTTTGGCCTTGGTTGCTTTTGTAGATGAAAAAGGGGAAAGAAAAAATATCCTTGCGCTTCCTATTCGTCCCCAGCAAAGCCTTCTGGAATTATTACCCATTTACAGACCATCGTCACTGCCCAATTTTGGTTTGAATAATCATCCTGAACTTTCATGGTATTCCAACAAAATTACAATGTTGAATTGGGAAGAAAAATGGAAGAGAGAAAAATTGAAACCTAAGCTGAATGTGCAATACAACCTTTTGTCAAAAGGCGTGAATGAAAACACGAATCTGGAATTTTCGACGCAGAATTATCGTTGGGGAGTAGAAATGGCATTTCCCATTTTCTTGCGTGATGCGAGAGGGGATTTACAACTGCAAAGGTTGAAAATTCAAGAGGCTGAGAATGATGTTGATTGGAAGAAAAGTCAGTTGCAACAAAAGGCAACGGCTTTGGAACAGCAAGAAGAGATGGTAAGAAAGCAGTATATGCTCTATGCCAATAATGTGAGCCTATACCGCAGTTTGTTGGAAGCAGAACAGTCCAAATATCAAGTGGGAGAAAGTGTGGTTTTTATGGTGAATCAGCGTGAGAACGCTTGGCTAGAAAACCAGATGAAGGCTTTAGAGTATGAAAAGAAATGGATGGAGACACGGGCACAAATGTCTCAATTACTATTTATGCCTTATTTCTAATTTTCGGAGGGCGATTGCTCAAATAAACCCCGAGCAATACAATACCAGCAAATCCCATCTGACCGGTACTAATTTCTTCGCCCAACATGGATCCCCATGATACCGCGACAATAGGTATCAAGTATGTAACAGTTGAAGCCAGAATGGGTCCAGCAGTTTGTGTAAGTCTGAAGAAGAGAATATTGGCAATGCCAGTGCCCACCACCGCAAGTGTGGCAACCGCACCAAAACTTCGCCATCCTGATGGATGTTCAATGATTACATCAATATCTGTAGTCGCAAGAATAATGGCACAGGGTATACTCACCAAAGTAATGGATACCGCTGTTATCCACGGGGCTTTCATGTGGGTAAGGTGATGACCAACAGTATTAACGCTGATGCCATAGAGTAACGTTGCTGAAATGATCAAAAACGCGTATTCGAAATTTTGCATCGAACTTCCTTTGACGGCAATGATTCCTGCTGCTCCAATGAATCCGATAACCATCCCGATGATTTGCATTTGATGACTCTTCTTTTTGAAAAATAATACAGCCAATAGTAGGGTGAACAATGGCGTGATTGCATTGAGTATTCCCGCCAATCCACTATCCAAATGTTGTTGTGAGATAGCAAAAAGGAAGGCTGGAATACCACTTCCGCAGAATCCTACTATGGCCAAATATTTCCAATCGGATCTTTCAATTTTCTTGAGTGCTTGAATTGTAAATGGGGAGAGTGCCAATGCGGCAAGTATCATTCTCAAGCAGGCCACTTGATATGGTGAAAGAACGGCGGACCCATCTTCAGCCTTTAATCCCATCTTCATTAGAACAAAAGAGCTTCCCCAAACAAGGGCCAACAAGACCAATACAAGTGTCGAAGAAAATTTTGATCCGCTCACAAAAATGATTTTTGCCAAATGTACGTTTCGTTTATGCCCCAAGGCTTAATTTTGTTCAAAATGTAAAGCAATGAAAAACTGGATTTTGATTTCGGCCTTGGCACTTGGAATGGCAGCTTGCTCTTCTTCCAATCAAGAAAATGCAAGTTCAAATATTGTAGTAGAACAACTTCAAGAAAAAGGATCTGTTGCAAAAACAGTAGCCAAGTTTAGTATTGAAGGCATGACCTGCGCACATGGCTGTGGTGGAAAAATACAAAAGGAGTTGGAAGATATGGATGGTGTGAAGTCCACGGAATTGGATTTTGTAGAAGAAAGAAAAGTGAATGTTGTTTCTGTCGAATTTGATGCTGCAGCCATTGATGAAAACAAAATGATCAATATGGTCAATGGCTTGGTAGATGGAAAATATAAAGTGATAGCAGCGCAACGCGTGACAACTTCTGCTCAATAATGATGAATTTGGGACGTCCTTTTGTCTGGGCCAGAATTGCTTTGGTTGCCCTATACTTGGTAATAATCGCGGGAAGTGTAGTGCGGGTTACTGGAAGTGGAATGGGATGCCCCGATTGGCCCAAATGCTTTGGACACTTTATTCCACCGACAGACCAAGAAGTTCTATTGATTGGTCCGGGTAAGACTTTTCATAAAGGTCAGATGGTGATTCACCACGACACGCTTTGGGTAGCGCAAAGTGAAGTTGCACTAGATAACAATTCGACCTTTAGAAATGTCGGATCAGAGGCTGAATGGAAAAAATACCCCAAGCATGATTACGCTGTTTTTAATGTGTGGCATACTTGGACGGAATACATCAATCGACTGTTAACGGGCGTTCTCGGTCTTCCTGTTTTAATTCTCTTATTTGTTTCTTGGAGATGGGCTAGGAAGGGGAAGGGATGGCAACCATTTGTGGCTACTGTTTTGACATTGGCATTGATTCTATACGAAGCATGGTTGGGTAAATTGGTTGTTGACGGTCACCTTGCTGGAGGTAGAGTAACCTTACACATGTTGGGAACGATGGGGATTATTTTCACTTTGCTGTGGGCCATGCATGCATCCAGTAATTTCCCCAAACAATGGACATTGAAAAAGCCTTATTTGCTTTGGATTTCATTGGCGATGATGTTGATTCAGATTGTGCTTGGAACCCAAATGAGAGAGGCAATTGATGAGATCATCAAAGCGGGCTGGTCAAGACAGGAATGGATGGGGCAGATTATTCAGTCCTCGGATAATATTGTGTTTTATATCCACAGGACTTTTTCTTGGTTGGTCTTTTTTACAGCGGGATTCTTGGCACTGGAATTATTTAAGCAGAAATCTACTTTGGCTTTCTGGATTGCGATTCCTTTGCTAGGTGAATTTTTAGTTGGAATTTTATTGACCTATTTCAATTACCCCATTTGGTCGCAGCCCGCACATCTCCTGTTGTCAATGGTGTTATTGGGCGCCCTTTTGCAGTTGGCGTTTAGAAAGAAGTCCGTTGTAGGTTAACGAAAACATATTGGTGTACAACACATCCGATTGATTGCCAATGTCGGTTAAGGCATAATCAATTTCGATATTTTTCAATTGAATCCCTAATCCAATGTTCGGTTGGAATGTGGTGTATTCCCCTGTGAAGCTTTGATTTTTTTGAATGTTACCCATTCCAGTTCTCACTTTCAACCAGCCTTGGTAAACAACTTCCAATCCTACTCCAGGATCTATGCTGAATTGATTTCCACTGATCCAAGTATTGCGCTTTCCATCTGTGGTAACCATGGCATTGGTTTCTAAAAGGATGGTGTATTTCTTCCATTGAAAAGATCGAGCACCACCCAAATTGATTCTAGGCAATGCAATCTCCCAATTGTTTTCTGGTAAAACGTTTCCTGTGCTGGCAAATACGCTCTGTGTTTTGGCATCCAATTGATAGCTCCATGCATTGAACGTACCTGTGATGTCTTTCCCAACAACAGCCCAGCTCCAGTTTTTGTATTGTCCTTGGTACCCAAAATCAAAACCAAACCCCCACGATTGAGCAAAGCTACCAATGTGACGATATATCACTTTTGCGTTGGCTCCCCATTGGTGTTGGGCTTTCATGTTGGGAAACTTTGATTTTATTTTCTGGGGCAATTGATTTTGTGCGTAGCTGAAAATGAAGGCATAGTCAGCTGTGGAGAAATAAGAAATACGACTGTAGTCAACATTGCCTGATGGATCGTATAGATCAATGGTATTGGGAATGTTGTCTACGCCAAATCTCAGAACTGAGGCTCCGAAGGTTTGGTGGTCATCTATTTTTTTGGCATAAGAGGCAAAATCTAGTTTGGCTATTCCAGCAAAATATTCAGCATGCATCAATCCAATGCTGGTGTTTTGATTCAATCGGGCCAACCCAGCAGGATTCCAATAACCACTGTATGCGTCATGCGTACTGCTGATTACGGAACCGGACATCGCGTATCCGCGTGCTCCTGCGCCGATGTTGAGGAATTCATTGACATATTTTGGAGCAATATCGCTCTGCGCAACAATTGCATTGCTGAGCAATAAAAGAAGGCCTGTCCAAAATTTTTTCATACCGCAATTTACAATCATGTCCCTTAACCCAAAAGTGAAAGTTTTATTGCGTCGTATATCGTTTGATTGGTAACATTTTGAAGCACATGGATATTTTCAATTTTCTGCTGCGACAGGGCTTGAGCAGTAACTGGTCCATACGCAATACATGGCTGTTGAATAGGAGCGGGATGTTGTGTAAAGTATGAATGCACATTACTGGGCGAGGAGAAAATGTACAGGTCGCAATCAATTGGATTTATTGCTACAGATGATGTGGAGTATGTCTGAAGTCTTTCAATTGTGCAATCTTTCAATAATGGTGCTATACTATTTCGGGTTTGAACCGATTGAGGAAATAAAATGATTTCCTTAGACTGAAGCACCTTTTGAAATTCATTGGCCACCATTTCAGGATCTGAACTCGATCCAACAAAATCAGCGTGTAATTCATATTCTAACAAGGTTTGAGCGGTACCTTTTCCCATAGCTCCTATCTTGACTCCGGACAGTTGATGTTGGGAGAGAAGATGCCGAACGCCCTCGCTGGATGAGAAGAATATCCAGTCACATTTTGGAATATATGGAACAGATAGGGGTGTTGTTTGTATGCAAGATATTCCTGTGACTCGATGACCCTCACGCTCAACTTGCAGAACCCAATCAGGTCTGTGACTTATATCTCGGCTGATGAAAATTCTTGCCATTTTTTTAACTTGTCCAAGCAAGAAGAAATACAATTTTCTGCATCGCTATTGCGATATTCGAACTGCAAAAGTGGGTTCTCTAAACCTGTGCTAAACGCCACGTGAACTTCAAATTCATTTTGGTTTTTGGTACAATAAACACCCAATGGCAATTGACAACCGCCTTCCATTTTCTGAAGCAAGGTGCGTTCGATTGCGATGGTTTCTTGTACTTCGATGTGGTGAATTTTCTTGAGTACATCAAGCGTTGTTGAATCGTCTCGTCTGCATTGCCACCCTAATACTCCTTGTGCCGGTGCAGGGACAAATGATGTAGGATCCAACAATTGAACATGGAACTCTGAGAGATCAATATTGAGGCGCTCGATTCCAGCTGCTGCAAGCATCAATGCGTCGCAATGGCCATCGCGTAATTTTTGAATACGTGTTGGGACGTTGCCACGAATATCGACGAAGCTGACATCGGGTCGAATGTTTTTGATTTGGGTTTTTCTTCGCACAGAGGACGTTCCAATTCTGCTGTTCAATATGAAAGACAACGGCAAATCACTTTGAAAAAAATCTTTTTTGGTGATGAGAATATCTCTTGGGTCAGCGCGGTTACTAACCGCAGCAATGATTAATTTTTCATGAGGTGCAGTTTCAAGATCTTTGTGTGAGTGAACGGCAATGTCAATCGTTCTGTCCATCAATGCTTGTTCAATTTCCTTGGTAAAAAATCCTTTCCCTTCAATTTTATCAAAACTTAAATTCTGTATTTGATCTCCTCTGGTACTGATAATTTCAAGTTGGGTTTCAATACCCAGTTGACCAAGTATATTTTGTGTATGATGAGCTTGCCACAAGGCAAGTTCACTGCCTCTGGTACCAATGATTAAGGGCTTCGTCATTTTAATTTTTTTGATGTTCCAACAAAACAGCTTTGGCCATCTTCATGGGAACTGAGATGTATTTTTTCTCCATGTAATCAAGGATACGATCCAAAGTAGCTTTTGCCTCTTCATCCAAGGATGCTAGTTCCTTATGAAATACACTTCCTACTGCTGTATCTCTAATTTCTTTGATCGTAGTTGGAATATTCTGCATCGCCAATTCAATCTTTCTTTCTTGAACCATATGGCGGTGCTCAATTAAACCAGACAATACAATCGGTTCACATTGCTCCAAGGCCTGCTCTCGAAATGCGATATTCTCTGAAGTGATCTTTTGAATGCTATTCATGTCAAAAAATCCAACATCTTTTTTATTCTTGATGCAAGGATGAACGTTGCCAGGTAATGCTAAATCGACAATGAACTTTGTTTCAGAAGACAATTCATCAATCATCTTTTCATTCATCAAATACTCTGTCGAACCAGTACATATAATCCATGCAGAAGGTTGGATTAGGCCGGAATAGAAATCGTCCATTTCGTGTGAAACACCATTTGAAAAACGTGTCGCAATCTCAGATGCATTTTCGATAGAACGATTAAATACATGGACATTTTGGTATCCACCATCTTCTAAGAATTTGGCAAACGTGCCAATTATTTGACCCGCACCAACAAGGCCAATTGTACCGTTGATTGGAATGTTTTGCTCTTGAAATGCACTCCAAGCAATGGAAACAACAGAAACTGGTTTTCTTCTTAAGTCAGTTTCGGTAAAAACTTGTTTGGAAGATTTGATGCACTGTTTCATCAATAAACGCAGTGCTTCACCTGCCATTCCATTTTTCATACTGTAGTCGTATGCAGCTCGCATTTGACCTAGTATTTCATGCTCACCTATAACTGCAGAGTTCAAACTTGCTGCAGTCCGCAACGCATGGTTGACAGCATCCTCACCAGTAAGTCGCAAACAATTTTGAACGATGTATGGAATATCCAATTCATCGGACTGCTTGAAGATGTCTAGTATTTTTTGAGTGAGACCCGAGCAGACGTAATGATCTACAGTGAATATCCATTCCACGCGATTGCACGTACTAACAAACATAAGCTCTTCGCATCCGATAGCTCCTTTCAATTCTTGAATTTTTGATTCAAGCATTTGATCGGGTATATGAAATTGACCAATCGTTTCCAATGGAAACTGATGATGGCTCATACTGATGATTTGTAGTTCCTTCACCCTACAAAGGTCGTTGCACACGGTTTTTTAATTGTCACTGTTTTGTCAAACGACAAGGATAATATCTGATAGATGTCAAGATTTTTTTAGTCGTTCCTCAATAAAGTGTAAAGGCAGTAAAGATTGAATTCCTTTGATGTGAATGACGCTTCCAGATTGGCTTGTAAGAAGTACGTCCATTTGCTCTTCTTGCTTTAGTTCATACTCCAGCAAAGCCTGACGGCAGCTGCCGCATGGTGCCAATGGTTGATCAACTCTAAAATTTTCAGGATGAACCGCAATGGCGATGGCCTTTATTTTTTCATTGGGGTATTGCGCGCCAGCATAAAAGACTGCAACTCGTTCTGCGCACAGTCCACTTGGAAAAGCCATGTTTTCTTGGTTATTTCCAGTTACGATAACACCATTTTCAAGCAATACAGCTGCACCTACTTTGAATTGGCTGTAAGGCGCATAAGCTTTTTGTGTAATGTCTTTTGCTTGATGTATGAGCATTTGAAATTCTTGTGGCAGTTGTTTTTCGTCCGAGTGCAACGTATATTCGAAAGAAAATGTCTTTGAGGAGATTGGCATTAATTTGTCGTCATTATTGTGTTAAGACAAAATAAAGCGTTAATTAGCAAACAAGATCAAATCATTGTCTATTTGGAGTCGATTCAGCAAATATTGCAAACCTATCAACCCATTTCTCTCAAGGAAATGGATGGTGTGGCTTTGATGAATCGAACGGATACCAAGTATATCATCTCCAAGGAGGAACTTCTAGACGTGCTCAAAGAGGTCTCGGGTCATTATCGAATTTTGGATATCAACGGTGTAAGAAATAATCACTACCGTTCGCAATATTATGATACGCCTGATTTTTATTTTTATAAGCGACACCACAGTGGTAAGAAGAATCGACTAAAGATTAGAAAGCGATTATACGTAGAAAGTAATCTCACTTTTTTGGAGGTTAAATTCAAAAGTAACAAAGGAAGAACAGAGAAAGATAGGATGAAATTGGGGGAGCTGAATGCTGATTTAACGGAGGACAACCTTCACTACATCTCTGAAACTTCTCATTTTGAGGAGTTGATTGAGCCTAAATTATTAAACTCCTTTGAGAGAATTACATTGGTAGATCAATCTCTCCCGGAGCGCATCACCATTGATTTGGATTTAGGTTTTGAAATGGATGGTCGTGTGTTAAATATTCCTGACTTGGTAATTATTGAGGCCAAACAAGAAAGACAAAATAGACATTCTGTATTTTTGAGCGCACTTAAAAAGCGTTTGATTCGTCCAGAAAGTATTAGTAAGTATTGTTTGGGTGTGGCTTTGATGACAACAGAGAAGTCAAACATGTTTAAAGAAAAAATTAGAAGAATAAATAAAATCACAAATGGAAATTATCAATACAATAATTGAAACTATAGCAGGCCAACTAGGGGCGTGGATGCAGGTTATGCCAACGCCTGCTGACATTCCAGCCGCAGAAATTCAGGAAAAGTTCAAACCTTTGGGTGCAATGAAATTAGCCAATTGGGAAGATTTGTTGGAGATGGTGATTCGATTGGGTGTACACATGTTGTTTGTTACATTGATTGTTCGTTTTATCTATTATCCCATTGCAAAGCGTAAAGATTTTTTATTCACCTATCTCCTTTTTAGTATTTCCATTTTCTTAATGTGTTTCATGTTGGAAAGTGTAAAACTTGAAATGGGATTTGCATTGGGTTTGTTTGCTGTTTTTGGAATTATTCGTTATCGCACGGATGCTATTCCTATCAAAGAAATGACATACCTATTCATCATAATTGGTATGTCAGTGATGAATGCATTAATCAACAAGAAAATTTCTCTGATTGAATTGGTTTTTGCCAACATGGCTATCATAGGGTTGACCTATGGTTTAGAGAAAGTATGGTTGTTGCGTCACGAGTCACAAAAGATTATTCTTTATGACAATATTCATTTGATTAAAACAGAGCGTCACGATGAGTTGCGCGCTGACTTAGAGGCCAGAACTGGAATTAAAATCAATCGAGTAGAAATTGGGAAAATAGATTTCTTGCGTGATACCGCTTTATTGAAGATCTATTTTTATGATGACGAGCAACCGTCACAAATGGACGAAACTTTTTCGCAGAATATTAACGCGTAAGCAGAACTACAGCGGAGGCTTCAACGCCCAATTCCGCGCCAACAAAACCTAGTTTTTCGCTGGTTGTTGCTTTGATACTGACACAGTCATTGGGGATATTGCAAATTGATCCAATGACTGTTTTCATCTCCTCTACACGCTTTAAAATTTTGGGTCGCTCTAGATTAATTGTGGCATCTAGATTATTCACCTTCCAACCTTTCTCACTGATTTTTTCCATCGTGGATACCAAAAGTTTCTTGGAGTCGATGCCTTTGTATTGCGCGTCTGTGTCGGGAAATTGAAAACCGATGTCTCTTAATCCCGCTGCTCCCAAAATCGCATCGCAAATCGCATGCAATAGCACGTCTGCATCTGAGTGACCCAATGCGCCTTTGTCGTGCTCAAATTGCACTCCGCCTAACCACAGTTCTCGACCTTCTACCAATTGGTGGATGTCGTATCCGTATCCTACTCTAATGTCCATTATTCAGCTGGTTCTTCATCGTTTGATTTGTCCCCAACGGCAAAGCGAAGTGAGAAGCGTAATGTATTCGCCAATGGGTTTTGTTGCGTTGTGCTTACCAAATAAGACATGTCAATGGTCAAAACTTGGTACTTTAATCCTGCACCAAGTGTGATGAATTGGCGATTTCCTTTGGTCAAGTCTTCATAAAAATAACCGGCACGTACAGCAAACTGATCGGCATACCAATATTCCAATCCTCCGCCAAAATTAATCTCGCGCAATTCTTCTCTACCTATACTTCCTTTGACCACTTGGCTATTGTTGTCCAATTGTCCTGGAGCATCATAAAATGATTGCAAAATACCCGTAGCAACACCGACATTTCTATCGTATCCTGACACCAAAGTGTCACCATTGTAAATGGGTGGTGTAGGAACCAATAACTTGTTTAAATCCAATGTCAAAGTAATCTTATTGTAATCATCCAAATAAGTGGTAACAGCAGTTCCTAGGCGCAAGTTGGTAGGGATGAAATCACGATTGGCGGTGTTTGTGTACCTCATTTTAGCACCGATATTGCTGATGTTGATACCCGCATTGACGCCAACTTTTTTCCCTTTGATTCGCAAGTCTTGGTTGGTGTAAAAGCTGGAAATATCAACGGCTCCTGTTCTTCCTGGTTTGCTTTCTGCGCCTTGAATATTTGTACTTCCTGTCAAATTTGAATTGACAAATCTTCCGGTAAAGCCAACCCCAAAATTCTTGCTTAGCTTTTGGCTAACCCCCAAGTCCAATGCAAACTCGGCTGGAGTAAAGTCACGAATACTCGTTCCGTATTCGTCCGTGAATGTAATATTTCCCAAAGAAAAATATCGAAGTGAACCGCCCACTGCACGGTTTTTATCCAATTTTTTATAGCCACTCAAGTATGACAATGACATGTCGTTGACCAATGATCGCAACCAAGGTGAGTATGAAACAGAAAACTCCATTGGCTTTTCGCTAAAGCAAAGTTTTGACATGTTCCAATGTACACTGTTGGCATCCGGAGATAACGCAACACCTGCATCCCCCATTGCACCTGATCTTGAATCAGGGGCTATCATTAAAAAGGGAACAGCCGTGGTGATGGTGTTCAATTGTACTTGCTGCGCCTTATCACTCTGTGAAATCAACTGTCCTTGTGCTACATTGGATTGTAGAAGGACTGCAGTAAGGGCGCCAATTAAAATTCTTTTCTGTAACATTTCGTTTCAAATATACGGCTCATCTTAGAATCACCAATTTTTCATACTTCTCCGCGGTTTTACCCTCAGGATTTTGAACATGCACGCGGTATACATAAGCTCCTTTTCCAATGGAATCGCCAAAATCATCTCGACCATCCCAATGAATACCTTCCGTGCGAAAACCAGTGCAAGTCTGCTGAGAGAAAATGGTTTTCACCAATTTTCCGCTAACAGTGAAAATCTGAATGGTAATATCCAAATCCTGACATGCTTGATTATGTTCAAAATAAAAATTTGTGGAGGTGGTGAATGGGTTGGGAAAATTCAACAATTGTCGAATTACCAATTCTTCATTCTCTGCCACAATAAAAGATAACTCTGAAGTAGATGAATTATTGTGTGTATCCCATGCCTTGACTGTTAGCGTATGCTCTCCCGTAGACAATTGATTCCATGGATATTTGACTGCCCCTTTCTTGTATGTATTCAAGTTGGATTCAAAGTACTCATTTAGGATTACGGGTTGGTTTGATTTTTCATCAATGACAGCGGTGATGTCATGACCAATCCCATTTCCTGCAGTGTTGATTCCGTTTTCGTCCTGAAAGACGGCCAAAAGTATAGGATCTGGATGGGTAGTACCTCCATTCACGAAGCTACTGTCGTTCATGAACAATTCAATCTTTGGTCCTTGATTGTTGAGCACGGCACCTGCACTTGATCCTCCAACTCTGAAGCTTTGGTTGGAACCATGGGCATCATTCAAGCCTGTTGTAGCATAATAAGCAATCCTTCCAAATCCCGAACTATAATTGATGTCATATGGAACAGGGAAAGAGAATTCAAAGACACCATTGGTTACACTGGCCTTTCCTTTGAATAATATTTTATTGTAACTTTTGTAATTTTGTACAACGCCACCATCATTGTTTTGAGTGTTGATACTTGTTGGTTTGTCATAGACAATTGGATAAATCAAACCATTGAATTCCGTAAGAATATTGCCTTGATCGTCCACAACCTGACCACTGATTTTGGCTTCTGACAAGGCTTTTAAAGTGTCGTTGAATTGTTGGATGTCAATGTTGTTGATTTTGGTTGTTTCCACACCGTACTTGGGGTAGTTCAATTTTAATGCAGGATCTCCGAGCAAGCTAAAATTGGGCTTGCTATCATTCCCTGCAGCTACGCCATTTTTGGTTAACATATTGATTTTACCCAAAGTCAGTTCTGGATCGGTTGCATCGTTCAATGCGTGCTCATAAAAAGACAAATCCATTTCAAAATTCTCCCCACTAAATACGACGCGGGTTGTGGTCAACATAGCAATTGCACCGCCATTAGGATTCATCACCAAAAGCTCGCCAGCGCTCTTATAGGATGGATCATCGAATCTTGCCAATTCGCATGTAGCGGTAAGGAATACTGGAAGTTTATACAAATTATCGAAGGCCTGAATGGTTGGAATATCTAAGATGCGTTCATGTGCCCAACCTCTTTCACCGCCATGTCCAACGTAGGTGACAATCAATGACCCTGCATTTACACGGTTTTTAATAGCGGTTTCTACAGCAGAATAACGTTCACCCCCGGGTGTGGTTTGCTGTGTATAGGCATCCATGTATATTTTTTGGATGTCGTATTCAGGGAAGTTTCTGGCTACAATTCGTGTCAATGAGTCGGCACTAATTAAATGCACTTGTTCGTATGCGCCTCCGCTGCCATCCTGATCGTCGGCTACAAAGGTTAACTGATTCCTCCAAACACCCATTGATGAATTGGATTGTGTTGTATTGCAATTTTCATCAGTGTTGATTTTTTCATTTACACTGATGTAGGCTTTTATTTTTCTCAATGAAGCTTGAGCTTCCTCAGCGCTCTCTGCCGGAATTCGTCCCACTCCACATTCTAATCCTCCCAGTGACGATGCATCATCATCATCGGTCAGCATAACAAAGTAATCATCGCTGACTGATGAAGACAATGGAGAAAGACTGTAATCGGATTCAAATACAATGACATTGAAGCCTTTCTGTACCTCCAAACCTCGGTTGGTGTTGTAGGCGCCATCTCCCAGCATCAATAGATTTTTAGGTTGTAAATCGGCATTGCCATTGGCACGGTCATAAAGCATTTTCATCAATTGACGAATGGCGGTTACATCGGGATTCCCGCTGGAAAATTCATGGTATACTTGCTGGGGTGTTGTAACTTGAACAATCATTCCTTCTTCACGATGTATTTGTGCAATTTGCTCTGCAATACTTAAATGAAGTGGTGCAGATACAATTACCAAATCGACGTCATTCCATGCATGTAAATCTTGATTTTCAATTTTTCCACGTGGCGCAACGTTAAAAACAGTATTGTTAAAGAATACCACAAATTCACGTAGTTGATCATGCGGATATTTCCAGGATACGGTTCCGTTGTTGTTTTGGAAAATTACCCTTGATGGAAAAGCTGGATTGGTAATGTCCCATACTTGAGATGCATTGGCTGCATTGCTCAAGATGTACTCTGCAATTTGTCCTGTTCCTATGTTAGTAGTATCCCTGATGCGCATCTGAACCCCACCAAAAACCATGTTTCTTGTGACATTTACAGATACATAATCCATCCATGCATTGGCATCAGCATTGCCTGGATTGAATCCAAAGCTAGTGGCGATGCTATTTCCTGTTGGAACAATATTCATCCATTGTGAAACCAAATTTGCATAGTTCGATGTAGATGTTCCACCAACGGGTGAGGCGGATATTGATCCAGATTGACCAACGATGTTGTAGGTGACGCTGCTACTTTGTCCTACTGTTTGAACAGCTGCGTTGAACTCAATAAAGGCATTTCCTGTCAGTTGTGTGAAGTTGAAATTGTATGCTACAGCGTTTCCACTGTTCAATGATTCACCGTAGAATTCCCGGCCGGCCTTTCCGATATTCACGAGTTCGTTTTCTACAAAAGCAAAATCTTGGTATTGAGTAACGGTATGTGTGGAAGTACTTGTGATTTCAGTATTATCTTGAATTCGAAGAGGTTCACCATCATCAATTCTCACATAATAATAGGCACTGTCTGAATAATAATGTTTGCTAGGAACCCAACGGTTTTTATTAGATCCGGAATGGTATTTTAAATTCCATTGGTCAGGGCCTTCAGCATAGAAAAGAATGTAATCGTTGCTGTTAAATATACCGTCTTGTTCACCACTAAAAAATATCGGAATTTTTTGTAAATCATCTGGACGAAATTGATTGTTTTTGGGTGACAAAAGATGCCCCCCATTTCCATAAACATTGATGGATTGAGGTGTTAATTGTGATACAGAAAGTCCCCAGCTTTCAAAGGTGCTTTTGTCAATTTTATATACGCCATCTTTGGTGGTTGCAAGTTGATACCACTTGCCTGAAGACAGCACAGAGTGCTCAGCGTAGGCGGATGATCCACCCCTAAATGATTGTTTTATTTTGTTTGTTCTAAATTGAACTTCAACATTCATCGAACTCCAAAATTGCCAAGATTTATTGTTCGCAAATTTTGGACAAATCAATAGAATTGTCTTCCAATGATCTTGCACCCATTTGTGTTCTATTTTATAAAGCTGGGTAGATTCTGAATTTTCGTTTGGTTGCCAAGAATTTTTTGGAGTTTTTATTTTATCGAAGTTTGGTGTCAGTTGGACTTTTTCAATTTCAAGTGCATTGGGATTTTTAATTTCAAAGGCGATGTAGGGAACCGAGCCACTTTCTTCCGTGAGCCAAATGGTATTCTTTGGCCACTCGATGGAATCAGAAAAAACATTCTGAAAAGAAAAAGTCGTCACGTCTTGACAATAACTGTTAATCGAAAACGTTATCAACATCAGACCCACAACGATGGAAAATCCGGTTTTTTTCATACTGCAAAGGAAATACGGTTATGGCGAACAAAAAAGAAGTTGATTTATTGTGTGGAATGTTGATAATTTAAAGAATTGTTGTATTATTGTAATCTAGATACTACAAGAATTAGGAGATCTTGCAATGAAGAAAGACAGCAAAATAGCGATAGGGGTGATGTTCATCGTCTTGTTTTTTGCCTTCCAAGGTAAAGCGCAAGACCCCGAATTTACTCAGTTTTATACAAGTCCAATGTATTTGAATCCTGCCTTTGCAGGTTCGTCTAAATGTCCGAGGTTGGTGATGAATTATCGCAACCAATGGCCGAATCTTTCCGGTGCTTTTATCACATCGGCTGTTTCTTACGATCAGCATGTGGACGCTGCCCGCGGGGGAATAGGTTTGCTGGTAGTCAATGATCGCGCTGCCCAAAGTACGCTCACTTCCAATACCATCAGCGGTATTTATTCGTACACACAGCCCATGGGTAAAAAGTTTACCATGAAGGCGGCTTTGCAAGTTACATATTTTCAAAAGTCGTTGGATTGGAGCAAGTTGACCTTTGGAGATATGATTGACCCTCGCAAGGGATTCATTTATGAAACAGCTGATATTCCTCGCGGTGGAAAGGCTACAGGTATTGACTTTTCAACAGGCTTGGTGGGTTACACAGATAAGTTGTATTTTGGTTTGGCTGTTCACCATTTGACAGAACCCAATGAGTCCTTGGTGGTAGGAACAAGTCGTTTGCCAATGAAGTACACAGGTCACATTGGAGCAATGTTGCCATTCAAGCGCAGCTTCAAAGGTGAAACATCTTGGTTGTCTCCCAACATCATGTACCGCAGACAAGGAGAATTCCAACAATTGAACTTTGGAACATACGTGAACAAGGGTCCAATCGTTGCGGGTGTTTGGTTCCGTGGTTTCATGTTCGGCAACAATTACAGAGATTCGTTTATCTGTACATTGGGAATCAAAACAGAACATTTCAACTTTGGTTATAGTTACGATATTACAATTTCTGAACTGACTCCCTCAACAGGCGGTTCTCACGAGCTTTCTGTGAGTGTGAACTTCCCTTGTGTAAGAAGGAAAGTGAAATTCAGATCAGTGGCTTGTCCATCGTTTTAATTAATTGAATAAAAAGAAAAGGAAATCATGAAAAACCGTTCAATTTATTTTGCCTTGTTGTCATTGCTTGTTTGCTCACAAGCAATGGTGTCTTGTAAAAAGAACAACTCAGGGGCTACGGCTTGGGAATATAACAATCCCGAAAATGGAGGTTTTACCAAGAATAAATACCGTGAACAGGAGACAGGTCCTGGATTGGTATTGATTGAAGGGGGAACTTTCACAATGGGTCGTGTTGAAGAAGATTTGAAATTTACTTGGGATAACGTTCCTCGCAGAGTAACAGTTTCTTCTTTCTACATGGATGAAACAGAGGTAACCAACCAATATTGGTTGGATTATTTGTACTGGATGAAGTTGGTTTACGGTGAGGAATTCCCAGAATTGGTGAACCGTGCATTGCCAGATACTTTGGTATGGCGTGAGAAGATGGAGTACAATGAGCCTTTCGTTGATTATTACTTCCGTCATCCATCTTACCGTGATTATCCTGTTGTTGGTGTGAATTGGTTGCAAGCCAATGATTATTGCCAATGGAGAACGGATCGTGTAAACGAGTTTATCTTGATTCGTGAGAAGATTTTGAAATGGAATACAGCGGCTCAAAACGCATCTGAACATTTCACAACAGAAACTTATTATGCTGGTCAATACCAAGGTGAGCAAAAGTCGCCTGGTGTAAAAGACAACAACCCAAAAAACGAAGGTGGAAAGGGTTATCGTCGTGTTAGAATGGAAGATGGAATCTTGTTGCCAAGTTACCGCTTGCCTACCGAGGCTGAGTGGGAGTATGCAGCATTGGGATTGATTGGAAATTCTTTCCAAGAATTGGTAACGGATCGTCGTTCTTATCCTTGGGATGGTCACTTCGTTCGTAACGACGGAACTGATGGATCTTATTTTGGTTCTATCCGTGCCAACTTCGTTCGTGGTAATGGTGACTACATGGGGGTTGCGGGTGCATTGAATGACAACGCCGAAATCACAGCGCCGGTTTATGCATACCCACCAAACGATTACGGTTTGTACAACATGGCAGGAAACGTAACAGAGTGGGTAATGGACGTTTATCGCCCGTTGTCTGCAGAAGATAAATCTGAGTTCCGCCCATTCCGTGGTAACGTTTACCAAACTAAAATGTTGAATAGTGATGGAAGTATCGCTGACAAATACGACAAAAACATTTACGATATTGCTGGTGTAGATTCATTCTTGACCAAGTATGAGCGTGAAGCAAACCAACAGTCACACTTGACACCAGAGGATAGCCAATTGTTGACAAGCTGCAAGACCAAAGTAGAAGATGCTAAGGTGAAGAATCAAGAGCGCAAGTATGATGAAGCACAAGAGAAAATGGCTGAGGTGATGGAAGAGGTTACAAGTTCTGAATCTGTAATTGCGCCTGATCTTCGTGATGCAATTGCTGATTACATCACCAACACTTCGGGTCATCAAAAAATGCGCAATGTAAACGTGGAAGAGAACATCGATCGTCGCAATTACCAACGCGCGGATAACATCGACTACTTGGATGGAGATTATCAAAGTTCAATCTATTATGGTTCTGGTCAAATTGAGAAGGAGACCGACCAAAATAGAATGTACGACTGGGGAAGAACAACATTGGTGAACAACCGTACACGTGTTATCAAAGGCGGTAGCTGGAGAGATCGCGCATACTATACCATCCCTGGTACAAGAAGATATTTAGATGAGCGCCGTTCAATGGCAACATTGGGATTCCGTTGTGCCATGACCCGTGTAGGTAGCCCGGTGGGTATCGGAACTAGAGGTGAAGAAGACGAATAGTCCAAACGATATTTATTTATTTAAAAACCCTCAAGCAATTGGGGGTTTTTTATTTTTGTTCTTATGAAATCAACAAGGGAGACCATTTTTGAATGCTTCATGCACTTTCGAAATGTCACGACAGATACAAGGAACTTGTCCCAAGATTCAATTTTTTTTGCATTGAAGGGACAAAATTTTAATGGAAACGATTTTCAAGAAGAAGCTCTATTAAAGGGCTGCGCATTGGTTATAGTAGATGAAAAACGAGTTGATGACGAACGAATAGTAGAAGTCACAGATGTTTTGCAGGCACTACAGAATTTGGCTTTGGATTATAGAATGACTTGGGATTTCCCTGTTATTGCTTTGACCGGAAGCAATGGAAAGACAACCACCAAAGAATTGATGAGGGATGTTCTGTCCACTACTTATAAGGTTCACGCAACAAAGGGGAATTTGAACAATCACATAGGCATTCCACTTACCATTCTTTCAGCACCTGCGGATACGGAAATTGCTGTTATTGAAATGGGAGCGAATCATCAAAGAGAGATTGCTTCATATTGCAATTACGCACTTCCAACACATGGTTACATTACCAACATCGGTAAGGCTCATTTGGAGGGATTTGGAGGACCAGAAGGAGTGAAGAAAGGGAAAAAGGAGTTGTACGATTATCTGCATCTTTCGGGGGGGAAGATTTTTGTGAATCATGAACTACCATGTATGAAAGAGATAACGGACGGTATGGAGGTAATTCCTTTCCGATCAATGTCTCATTTTCAAGCCGAAGACAAGGGATACGGGATGAATATTTCTATTTCAGAGGATGGTGAGATATTTAATTTTGATTGTCATTTAACGGGACTCTACAACCTTTACAACGTGTGTGTTGCATGGGAGATTGGCCGTTATTTCAAAGTTTTGCCAAGCAAGATATCTCAAGCAGTTAGCGCATATCAACCTGAGAATATGCGTTCTCAATGGAAAGAAACCTCCAAGAACAAGCTGATTTTGGATGCATATAACGCCAATCCAACATCTCTAGAAAATGCTATCGTACATCTATCACAACAGCGAAATGCTGATATATTGGCAATTGTAGGTGAAATGCGTGAGATGGGCGACTCATCTGAAGCAGAGCATAAGCACATTGTGAATGTGCTTGAAGAACATCGCGTGCCTTCGATTTTGGTTGGAAAGGAGTTTGCCTTTGCTAGTGCGCAGCATGCATGGTTTGAGAATGTGAATGAATTAGTTCAATACTTGAATATGAATCCTATTGAGGGAAAATTAATTTTGATCAAAGGATCTCGAGGTATTCAGTTAGAGAAGGTGCTACCTTCCTTGTAAACCGCTTATTTTTGCAGAAGATGAAAACGAATTTTATAGAAGAATTGAAGTGGAGAGGAATGCTCCATGATGCGATGCCAGGCACGGAAGAATTGTTGATGAAAGGGAAAGTTCGCGGATACATAGGATTTGATCCTACAGCGGATTCTCTTGGTGTAGGAAACTTGGTTCAAATCATGACCTTGATGCATTTTCAGCGATGCGGCCATCAACCCATTGCCTTGATCGGAGGAGCGACGGGAATGATAGGCGACCCTTCTGGAAAATCGCAAGAGAGAAATTTATTGTCTGAAGAGCTTTTGCTCCATAATCAAGCCTGCCAGAAGAAACAGTTGGAAAAGTTTTTGGACTTTTCCGGAGATAATTCGGCCATCATTGTCAACAATTACGATTGGTTCAAAGATTTCTCATTTTTGGGATTCATCAGGGATGTGGGAAAGCGATTGACCATCAATTACATGATGGCCAAGGATTCTGTAAAGAATCGAATTACGGGTGCTGACAAGGAAGGAATGAGTTTCACTGAGTTCACTTATCAATTGATTCAAGGATATGATTTTTACCATTTGTGGAAGAATGAAGGAGTGCGTTTACAAATGGGAGGTTCAGATCAATGGGGAAACATTACAACTGGAACAGAGCTTATTCGCAGAATTGATGGTGGAGAGGCTTTTGCTTTGACAACGCCACTTATTAAGAAAGCAGACGGGACAAAATTTGGTAAGACAGAGGGAGGTAATATTTGGTTGGATCCAAAAAGAACATCTCCATATAAGTTCTATCAATTTTGGTTGAATGCAGCGGATGCAGATGCTCCAGGTTATTTGAAAATCTTTTCATTGAAAACCAGAGAAGAAATTGAAGCCATTGTATCAGAGCATGAAGTTGATCCAGGTAGACGAATTTTACAAAAAGCGTTGGCTGAGGAAATTACAGCCCGCGTGCATGGTAATGAAGCACTAGAACAATCCATAGCCGCATCACAAATCTTATTTGGAAATTCTGATGTTACAGCACTCAAAGCATTGAGCGATGAACAGATCCAAGAAATATTTGAAGGGGTTGCCCAAGGCAAATTACCATCTTCGGAATTGCTAGAAGGGATGCCGATTGCCCATTTATTGGTCAAGAGTGGATTCTTGCCTTCCAATGGAGAAGCGCGAAGAGCTTTGCAAGAGAATAGTATTTCCATGAACAAATCCAAAGTTTCAACTGAACAAGTAGTAACAGCTGCGGATTGCTTGAATAATCGGTATATTTTATTGCAAAGAGGGAAAAAGAACTATTTCCTCTTGGAGTTAGAGTAAACAACAGAAAAAAACTTGATAAAAATTATTTTTTCTTGCCAAAAAATGTAGATTTCGTGATTACTTTTGCACCGCTTAAATCTGCAAGAAAGATGCAATTTGTTCAAAATAAGGTTAGTATGATGAGAAGCTTTTTATTAGTGGCATTGATGTTTTTGGGGAATGTTGCTTTCGCACAACATGATGCTCACGCGGTTGCTGCTCATCCTTCAGTGGACACTGCATCACACTCGGACGCCGCACACAGTGAGGAAAAGTTCAATCCGGGTGCAATGATTATGCACCACATTTCAGATGCACATCAGATTCATTTCATTGGAAAGTTGTATATGCCACTTCCTGTGATTCTTTGGAATCATGGTCATTTGGATGTTTTCATGTCTTCTGCTTTTTGGAATGGTTTTGATGAGAAGGGAGAATTGCAATTCAAGCCTTACACTGCATCTTCAGGGGTTGTTTATGAGAATCACCACGAATCAATTGTAGTTTCTTCAGGCGAACATCATGAAGCTCATGGTGCTGAGGCTGCTCATGAAAAGCCGATGGATTTTTCTATTACCAAATCTGTATTTGGTATGTTGTTCATCATTGTATTGATGATTGTTATTTTCAGATCAGTTGCTGCACGTTACAAGCAAGGCGCTCACAAGGCACCAACGGGTTTGCAAAACGCAATTGAGCCTTTTATTTTGTTTGTTCGTGATGAGGTAGCCATTCCATCAATTGGAAAGAAGAAGGCTTCTGCATTTATGCCATTTTTGTTGACGGTATTCTTTTTTATCTGGATGTGTAACATGTTGGGATTGATTCCATTTTTAGGTGGATTCAACATTACAGGAACCTTAAGCATCACATTGGTATTGGCAACTTTGGTTTTGATTATTACATCCATCAATGGAAATGCGCATTACTGGGGACACATTTTCTGGCCTCCAGGGATTCCTTTTGGAATCAAGTTGATTCTCGTTCCCATCGAGGCATTGAGTATTTTCATCAAGCCAACGGTATTGATGATTCGTTTAACAGCGAACATTACAGCAGGTCACATTATTATTTTGGCTTTTGTTGGATTGGTACTTTTATTTGGAGAGACCAGTGCAGCTTTGGGATATGGAGTTGGGGTAGGAGCGGTGTTGTTCATGATTTTCATGTTCTTCATCGAGTTGTTGGTGGCATTTTTACAGGCGTATGTATTCACTTTGTTAGCGGCTTTGTATTTTGGGGATGCAACCCAAGAGCACCATCACGAAGAGGATCATCATTAATTAGGAAACAATTCAATTAACACATAAACAAAAAAACAATGGAACTATTGTCAGTTTTATTAGAAGCAGGAATCCAACAAGGATTAGCAGGTATCGGAGCAGGTTTTGCAGCATTTGGTGCAGGATACGGTGTAGGTCGTATCGGTAGCGCTGCATTGGAATCAATTGCTCGTCAACCAGAAGCAACAGGTGATTTGCGTGCGAACATGATCGTAGCAGCCGCTTTGGTTGAGGGTGTTGCTCTTTTCGCGGTGATCGTGTGCTTGTTGGTAGCTTTGGGATAATCTCAGCTACTGTAGTAATTAAATAATATTATTCTCATGGAAGGATTGTTAAGTGTCTCCGTGGGCACTGTCTTTTGGGCTTCTATTGCCTTTATTTCTGTATTGCTCATCTTGAAAAAGATGGCTTGGGGTCCTATTTTACAGACTCTAGAGGAGCGTGAGCAAGGAATTGCAAACGCTTTGAAGCAAGCGGAATTGGCAAAAGAGGAAATGGCATCTTTGAAATCCGGAAACGAGCAGCTTTTGAAAGAAGCGCGTGAAGAGCGTGAATTGATTTTGAAAGAAGCCAAGGAATTGGGCGACAAAATGCGCAGTGAAGCCAAAGAGCGTGCTGCTATTGAGGGTGCTCAAATGTTGGCCAATGCTCAACGCGAAATTGAGACGCAAAAGAAAGCTGCTATCGAAGAGTTGAAAAACCAAGTTGCCTCATTGTCTATTGAAATTGCCGAGAAATTGGTGAAGGACAATTTGAGTGATGCGGAAAAGCAAAATGCTTTGAATAGTAGATTGATTCAAGATTTGAAAGCCAACTAAGATGTCAAGAATAGCCAATCGTTATGCGAAGTCACTACTAGGTTTGTGCATTGAGCGCAATGAAGTAGATGCTGTTGCTCATAACATGAGTGAATTGCATGCGACCATTCGTGGAAGTCATGAGCTAGAATTGATGTTGTCAAGTCCAGTAATCAAAGGTGATTTGAAATGGAAGGTAATGACTACGTTGTTTGAAAAGACAATGGAGGTGATTACCATGAAATTCATTCACTTGATGATTGAAAAGGGTCGCGAAGCATTTTTAAAAGATGTCTCGAAGTCTTTTGAAGAATTGGTTCGTGTCCACCGCAATCAAGTATTGGCGGAGGTTGTGACAGCAACACCAATGAATGACTCATCTCGTCAAGCCATTTTAGCAGCTGCTCAATCTTTGACTACTGCACAAATTGAAATAACAGAACGAGTGGATCCATCATTGATCGGAGGTTTTGTAGTTCGTGTAGGAGATCAGCAATTGGATGCATCCATTGCGCAAAAAATCAAACAGTTAAAACGTGAATTTTCTGAGAACGAGTTTGTTCCCGGAATCTAATTAGTAAAAAAAAGAAATTATGGCAGAGGTTAAACCCGGCGAAATTTCAGCCATCCTACGAGAGCAACTCGCAGGATTGAAAAACGAATCGGATATCCAAGAAGTGGGTACCATCCTTCAAGTAGGTGATGGTATTGCCCGTATCTATGGTATTTCCAATGTTCAATCAGGAGAGTTGATTGAGTTTGATAACGGAGTAAAAGGTATCGCATTGAACTTGGAAGAGGACAATGTTGGTGCTGTATTGTTGGGTCCTGCGGGCGACTTGAAAGAGGGTTCCACAGTGAAACGCACAAAACGCATCGCCAGTATCAAAGTTGGTGAGGGATTGATTGGTCGTGTTGTCAATACATTGGGTGAGCCTATCGATGGAAAAGGACCAGTTTCAGGTGAGTTGTTTGAAATGCCAATTGAGCGCAAAGCTCCTGGGGTAATTTACCGTCAGCCAGTTAAGGAACCACTTCAAACAGGTATCAAAGCGATTGACGCGATGATTCCAATTGGACGTGGTCAGCGTGAGTTGATTATCGGTGACCGTCAAACAGGAAAAACTACTGTTGCGATTGATACCATCATCAACCAAAAAGAATTTTATGATAAGGGTGAGCCTGTATTTTGTATCTATGTAGCTTGTGGACAAAAAGGTTCTACAGTTGCAGGTACAGTTCAAATGTTGCAAGACGCAGGTGCAATGGCTTATACAGTTGTTGTTGCCGCTACTGCAGCAGATCCAGCTCCGCTTCAATTCTACGCTCCATTTGCAGGATGCGCAATTGGAGAATATTTCCGTGATACGGGTCGTCCAGCTTTGATTGTTTATGATGATTTGTCTAAACAAGCTGTGGCTTACCGTGAGGTATCATTGTTGTTGCGTCGCCCACCAGGACGTGAAGCATATCCTGGAGACGTATTCTACTTGCATAGCCGTTTGTTAGAGCGTGCTGCTAAGGTGAATGAAACCCAAAGCGTTGCAGAGAAGATGAATGATCTTCCTGAGAGCTTGAGAAGCAAGGTGAAAGGTGGTGGTTCTTTGACCGCTTTGCCAATTATCGAGACCCAAGCAGGTGACGTTTCGGCTTACATTCCTACCAACGTAATTTCGATTACAGATGGTCAAATTTTCTTAGAATCAAACTTGTTCAATGCTGGTGTTCGTCCCGCAATTAACGTAGGTATCTCCGTTAGTCGTGTTGGAGGATCAGCGCAAATCAAGTCGATGAAGAAAGTGGCTGGTACTTTGAAATTGGATCAGGCGCAATACCGCGAATTGGAAGCGTTTGCTAAATTCGGTTCTGATTTGGATGAGGCCACTAAGTTTGTCTTGGAAAAGGGTAAGCGTAACGTGGAAATTCTTAAGCAAGGACAAAATAGCCCGATGACTGTTGAGAAGCAAGTTGCGATCATCTATTGTGGTACCAAAGGTTTGTTGTCAAGAGTTCCAGTTGAATTGGTAAAGAAATTTGAGAATGATTTCTTGACACGTTTGGAATTGTCACACAAGGAAACTTTGGAAGCCATCCGCAATGGCAATATTGGGGATGATGTTACCGTGGTTTTGGAGCAAGTTGCTAAAGATTTATCTTCTCAATACTAAATAAGAGATGGCCAATCTGAAAGAAATACGTACACGAATCGTTTCTGTCAATTCCACCATGCAGATTACATCTGCTATGAAGATGGTTTCTGCAGCAAAATTGAAACGTGCACAAGATGCCATCACTCGAATGAGACCTTATGCTGAGAAGTTAAAAGATATTCTTGAAAATGCCAGTGCAAGTGTTGGTGTAGAGGGAAGTATTTATTCTCAGAAGAGGGAAGAAAAGAATGTTTGGGTTGTGGTAATCACCAGCAATCGTGGATTGTGTGGAGGTTTCAACAATAACGTAATCAAGGAGGCCCGACGCGTAATTGCTCAACAAGGAAATGCAAATGTTCAAGTTTTGGGCATGGGTAAGAAAGGTGCTGATTTCTTTAAAAAGACCAGTACTTGGAATGAGGGTATGAATCCCGCGCCGAATGCTATATTTGATCGTTTGTCTTTTGAGCATGCATCACAGATTGCAGAATCCATGATTCAAGCTTTTGCTCAAGGTAAAGTGGACAAAGTTGTGGTGGTTTACAATCGATTCAAGAACGCCGCGATGCAGTTGGTTACAACTGAGCAGTTGTTGCCTGTTATGCCACCTTCATCTGCAGGAACTAGTGTAAGTGCGGATTATATTTTTGAACCAGCAAAAGAGCAAATCGTTGCTGAGTTGATTCCTCGAAGTTTGAAAGTTCAATTTTACAAGGCGCTTTTGGATAGTTTTGCTGCTGAACATGGTGCTCGAATGACTGCTATGCACAAGGCAACGGACAACGCTGGTGAATTGGTAAAAGGATTGAAATTAACTTACAACAAAGCACGTCAAGCTGCTATTACAGGAGAGATCTTGGAGATTGTGGCAGGAGCCGAAGCTTTGAACGGATAATATTCCAAAGGAAATTGTTAAAAGGGGAGCAACTTGCTCCCCTTTTTTTTGTCTTTAACGCGGCTGAGATTATCTTAGCTCACTTAGTAAATCCAAAACCTAAACAATAATGAAAAAACTTAGCTTTATCCTAGCAATGTTTTGCGCTGCAACCACATTCGCTACTGACCGTTTTGTAGATGCCACCTTCGGATCTGGAAACGGAACAACCATGTTCTCTACCATTACATCAGCTATCAACGCTGCAACCAATGGAGATAGAATTTTAGTAGCCACTGGATTGTACTCAGAAGGTGCTTTGACCATCAATAAATCATTGACCATCGCGCCACAAACTGCTGGAGCTTACATTCGCTATGCTGGAAACATTACAGTGAATGGAAGCGCTGGAATGAAGCTTTACTTTGTTGGAATGAACATGGGAATCTACAGCTATACTATGAGCACCAATTCAGCTACATCAGCCAACCGTGCCTTGGTATCTTTTGTAGATTGCAAGATGGGTGATTTGACTGTAGCCGCTGACAACTATGAGTTGTTGGCCATACGCTCATCTGTTAACAGCACTACAACTATGCGTTATGGAAGTTTTATTGCATCTAAAACAAATAACTTAACTATTAATGACGAGGCCGGTGGAAATAATACCACGGATAAAATTGTGCTTACGGCTGATTCTATCATGGGTAATTTCAACATGCGCGCAGATAATTATGCTGTGAGTATGAGCAATTGTTTGATGAATAATTTGACTTGGTACAAATGGAACAGCAGCACTTCAGTGACGAATGAGTTTTACAACAATGATGTTATTTCTGGCGCCTCTTGGATGTTGGCTTCTACAAGTGTTCCTGCATACAACTTTAAATTCTCTAGCAACAATTTCTTGGGTACAATCAACTTTAATAGTGGAGGATCTTATTCAGGTTACCCTTATTATACATACGGATATTACTGGGATACAAGTGTTGAAGGATCATTGACATATTCAGCATCTACATCATTGTTTCCAAGTCCATCATCTGCAGGATTTTTCGAATGGACATACAATGGAGTTGATATTCCATGTACAACCCCAACTGCTTCCAATCCTTTGGTTTTGACCAAGGTCATTGGAACAACAGGTACTACCGTAAATTCTGGAAATCCCAATCATGAGTTTTATGATATCGATTTGACAGTAGGTGATCGTGGACGTTTTGGTGGACCAAACTCTTGGAACAACTTCTTCCCAGCATCTAATCCAAACGGAAGCCGCGCATTTATCTACAACTTGTCGATTCCTGCGGATTTGTTTCCTGGACAAAACGTTGATATCAAAGCAAAAGCATACCACAGAAACTAATCCATCATGAAGAAAAGAATATTTTTCGTTCTTTTCTTGTTGTTGGGATCTTTGGTCAGCGAAGCTCAATCGCGCATCATTGCCGGTGAGTTTTTCTGGGGAACCCTAGATCCTGGTAGTGGAAATGGAACGGCCTTTACGGCTACTGATGGTACTTTTAGTGATGTAATTGAATCACTAATTGCTTCTGGTCAGACCATTCCCAATATCACGAGCCCTATTCGTTTTAATGTCCGTGTTAAGGATATTTCAAACAATTGGGGACCGACATTCAAGAAAGTCATTTTTCTTACCACCAATCTGCCTTCTGCCAATGAGGTAAAAGTATCTCAAGGAGAATATTTCTTTGGCAATACAGATCCTGGTCAAGGAAGTGGAACACAACTGGTTGTCTTTGATGGCAACTGGAATGAAGCAATTGAAAGTGCAGATGCACTAAATGCGTCTTGGAGTTTAAGCTCGGGAATGCACTTATTTAATATCCGCGCCAAGGATGGAAACAACCTTTGGGGCCCGGTGTTTAAAAAGACAATTTCGGTTCAATCACCAAGTTCAAATCCTCGTTTGTGCAAGATACAAACGGGAGAGTTTTTCTTTGGCAATACTGATCCAGGACAAGGCAGTGGAACTGCGTTGTTGGTTTTGGATGGCAACTGGTCAGATGCTATTGAATCAGCTCTTAATTCTAATGTCACTTGGACTTTGTCCAATGGTTTGTCTTTGTTCAATGTTCGTGTGAAAGATGAGTCTAACAATTGGGGACCATTGTTCAAGAAGACATTGTCTGTTCAATCAACGCCTACTTTCAGAACACTTAAAGTAACCGCAGGGGAATTTTATTTTGGTGTATTTGATCCAGGTCAAGGTTCGGGGACAACTATCCTTGCATTCGATGGAGAGTACAATGATGCTTTGGAGCAAGCTTTTTTTGATGATTATGCTTGGTCGTTTGAAGGCTCTTCTACGTTGTTTAATATTCGATTTAAGGATGAAGCCAATCAATGGGGACCTGTTTTCAAAAAGACAGTATTCAAAGATGAGCTTCCAACTGCTAGAGGATTGAACATCACTTTTGCCGAATATTATTTTGGAGTTTTTGATCCAGGAGCTGGAACAGGAAATGTGATTGTTGCATTTGATGGCAACTTTGATTCAGCCATGGAGGTTTTACTTCGCAATCATTTGACTTGGGAGAACCAAAGCGGATCAACGCTTTTCAATATTCGTGTGAAGGACGAGACCAACAAATGGGGACCTGTTTTCAAACGTACTATTTTCTTCAACGGTGCTAACCCTGCGGTGAATTTGATTACCCAAGGTGAAAGTATTTCACGCTGTCCAACATTTCCAGTAACCCTGAATTATTCAGGTCCATTGGGATTCAATGTGACCTGGGAAAATGGAACCACAGGCAACGAAGTAACTTTTGTACCTGAGGGAAGTGGCTATTTCACTGTTATGGCCAATTTGGGTAACGAATATCTGTATGACAGTATTTATGTCAACGTTTATGAATTGCCTCCAGCCAATATTTCTCCGACTGGTGATATTTTGGTATGTGCTTCAAGTAACGTTATGTTGACAGCCAATTCTGGAACCAACTACAGTTATGTTTGGTATTACAATGATGCAGTAATTCCTGGTGAAACCATGATCAACTATTTGCCAACGCAGATAGGAGCTTACAAGGTTCGTGTCACTGACAATACCACTACATGTCAGCAAACGTCACAAGCGACTACGTTCTATTTGACCTCGCCAATATTCCCAACAGGAACAGTGACGACGGCATGTAATCCCAATGGTGTTTTGCTTACTGGTCCTGTAGGAACGGGTAATACCTATCAATGGAAAAAGAATGGTGCTGCGATTTCTGGAGCAACAAGTGGAACGTATTTGGCTACTACTGCAGGAAACTACCAGGTAACGGTGACCAATGGTCAATGTATATCTACTTCACCGAATACGACAGTTACCACTGCTGGATCTACAGTTGTTTCTACCATTTCACCAAGTGGGACACAATCCATTTGCGATGGCGGTTCGGTTGTTTTAACAGCCTCAACTGGTTCAGGTTATACCTACCAATGGAACAAAGATGGTGTGGCTATTTCAGGTGCAACAGCCGGAACTTATACTGCAACAACTTCCGGCGCCTACACTGTAACAGTAACTGCAACCGGATGTTCTTTGACTTCTAGTGCAACCAACGTTGTTTTGGGCACTCCCGTTACGCCATCTATTACCATTGCTGCAAACAATACAACAGTATGTTCGGGTACAGCTGTAATTTTTACGGCTACGCCAACCAATGGCGGTGCAACTCCAAGCTATCAGTGGAAGAAGAATGGAGTGAACATTTCAGGAGCAACATCGGCAACTTATACCTTGACGGCCCCTGTAAATGGCGATGTTGTTTCAGTGGTATTGACAAGCGACAATGCATGTCAATCAACCAACACAGCCACTAGTAACGCGTTAACTATGGTGGTCAACACATCTGTAACCCCAACGGTTTCAATTACTGCCGGCACGAATAATATTTGTTCGGGAAGTTCGGTTCAATTTACTTCGGCTATTACCAACGGAGGAACAACTCCAGTATACCAGTGGAAGAAGAACGGTGTGAATATTAGTGGAGCTACAAGCGCTGCTTATACATCGACATCTTTGGTGAATGGGGATATCATTTCTTTGCAATTGACCAGTAATGTTTCCTGTGCTACTGCATCAACGGCCACTAGTAATGCGGTTACGATGTCGGTAAGTTCTGCAGTAACTCCTTCAGTTATTATTGCGGCAAACAATACAACGGTTTGTTCAGGAACTGCAGTGAGCTTCACTGCAACGCCAACCAACGGTGGAACGACACCGACCTACCAATGGAAGAAGAATGGTGTGAACATCACAGGCGCGACGTCTTTAACTTATACGTTGACTTCTCCCGCAAATAATGATGCCATTTCTTTGGTGATGACGAGCAATGCAGCATGTACTTCTACGACTGTTGCAACTAGTAACACAGTTACAATTGCGGTTACTTCGAGTGTTACACCTGCAGTAAGCATCGTAGCTGATGCTACATCAGTTTGTTCTGGAACTACAGTGAATTTCACGGCTACGCCAACCAATGGTGGAACTACTCCAACATATCAGTGGAAGAAGAATGGCGTGAACATTACAGGTGCTACGTCTGCTACCTACGCTTTGACTTCTCCAGCCAATGGTGATGTTCTTACGGTTGTCATGACAAGTAACTCAGGATGTGTATCAACACCAACAGCAACAAGTAACGCGGTAACACTTTCCGTTACAAGTGTAATTACCCCTACAGTTACGATTACAGCTTCAGGTAGTACTTTCTGCGCAGGAACTTCTGTACAATTTACTTCGTCGATTACAAACGGTGGAACTGCTCCTACCTATCAGTGGAAGAAGAATGGTTCTAATATCAATGGCGCAACATCTGCCACATATACCTCCGATGTTTTGGTCAATGGTGATATCATCACTTTGCAAATGACGAGTAATGCTGTTTGTCCATCTGCTTCGGTTGTGAATAGTAATCCTGTGACGATGACTGTTACCACAGCAGTTACACCTTTGGTAAGTATTGCTGCTAATAATACAACAGTATGTACGGGTACTTCAGTGAACTTCACCGCAACGCCAACGAACGGTGGCACAACGCCAACGTACCAGTGGAAGAAAAATGGTGTGAACATCACAGGTGCAACCTCTGCCACATATACATTGACCTCACCTGCGAATGGTGATGCAATCACAGTTGTGATGACGAGTAACGCAACATGTGCATCGACTGCAACTGCAACAAGCAATGCGGTGACGATCACTGTTACAACTGCTGTAACTCCGAGTGTGAGTATCGCTGCGAACAATACAACAGTATGTACGGGTACTGCAGTGAACTTCACCGCAACTCCGACGAACGGTGGCACAACGCCAACGTATCAGTGGAAGAAAAACGGAGTGAACATCACAGGTGCTACTTCTGCAACATATGCATTGACCTCACCAACAAATGGTGATGCAATTACAGTTGTGATGACGAGCAACGCAACATGTGCATCGACTGCAACTGCAACAAGCAATGCAGTGAGCATAATCGTCAATGCAAATGTTACTTATTACGCAGATGCGGATGGCGATGGATTCGGTAATCCTCAAGTGACACAGCAGACGTGTATTGCTCCTTCTGGATACACCACCAATTTTTCAGATTGTAATGATGCGGCTTTCAATGTGAATCCGAGCGCAGTTGAGGTTTGTGACAATGGTGTGGATGATAACTGTAATGTTGAAGTTGATGAGAATTGCGCCATTTCTGGTTGTACAGATGTAGCAGCCTGTAACTACAGTTCTGCAGCTACTGCTGATGATGGTAGTTGTCAGTATCCTTCACAAACCTATTTGAATTGTGATGGAAGTTGTATCAATGACGATGACAATGATGGTGTTTGCGATGAGATTGAAGTAGCAGGCTGTACCAACCCAGATGCATGTAATTTTGATTCATTGGCAACCAACGACAATGGAAGTTGTGTTTTACCACAAGTTGAAATTTGCAATGGTTTAGATGACAATTGTAATGATTTGATTGATGATGGATTGGTATTCTCAAACTATTATGCAGATGCAGATCAAGACGGTTACGGAACTACCTTATTGGGTAATTTCTGTTCAACGCCACAAGGAAATGTATCGATTTTGGACGGGGATTGCAATGATGCTGACAACACGATCTCGCCTTCTGCAGCTGAGAGCTGTAATACCATCGATGATAACTGTAACGGACAAATTGATGAAGGAGTTACGGTAAGTAGTGTTGTTTCAACTTTGGTATCTACCAAGTTATATCCTACTTGCTCGGGCACCAACCTTTTTTCAGCTAACATGAATTTGGGATATAATTCACCAGTTACTGAGGGTGATGGAAATGATCTTTGGTTTAAGTTGATTCCAACGAAAAATGCCCTTCGTGCTGGATTGTCTGCCGCAACAGGAGACAATCAATTGGAATTGTACTGGGCTCAAGGAAACTGTTTGACTTTGATTGCAACAGAGCATGAAGTTGGTGTGAGCAATCAAACTTTGTTTACGGATGATTTGGTACCTGGAAATACATATTACGTCGTTTGTCGCAATATGTCAGGTCCGATGAACGCCAGTGCAAAGATTTGCTTCAACCACTTTGATGGTTCTACTTGTGATCATTACTATAGCAACAACACGGGTATTTATTCGAATGTTTGTACTGCGTTCAAAGCTGTATACAAGGGCAATGCTTCCAATTATGTGTTCAACGTGAACTCGGCTTCAATTGGAGGAGTTAGCCAGAACATTACGCCTTGGACCTATACAACGCCAAGTTCTAGTTCGATCATTACCCGATTGGGAACATTGGTACCTGTGAATATGGGTGCTAGCCCTATTACTTATGGATTGACCGTTGGCGTGACTTACGTTTTATCTGATGCGGCTGGTAATTTGAATTATTTCATGGCCAATGGAACATCTCCATGTACATTGACATTAAATGCAGAAACCACCATTGCTTTGCGCTCTTCGGACCGTTGTCCAACGTTGAAGTCTGTGGCGAGTAGCATTGCTCCGGATAGAACTGTTTGTGGTTCATCGAGATATGAATGGGAGTTTACCCAAGTTTTGCCAACTGCGCAATCCGCAGTGACGGTGTTGGGTGGATTGAATTCGAACGTTCTTTTCTTGAACAACGTTCCAGGTATGGGCAATGGAAAGACTTACAACGTGCGTGTTCGTCCTATTCATGCATCTGGCGCTATTGGTGCTTGGGGAACAGTGCAATGTTTGAAAACTACGGCTTCAGGCATGGTCCAAGAACCAAATTCAGAGAATCAATTGAATCAATTGGCGAGTAATTCTCAAAAGGTATTGGTATATCCTAATCCAAGTTCAGATGGAATCTTGAATTTGATGTGGAACAGCGATACTGAGGGTATGCAAGAAGTTCGCGTCACAGATTTGACAGGGAAACTGATTGCGTTCGAGCGTGTTTTGGTATTTGGAAATCAAGCTCAAGTTTCACTTGCACAAATTTCCAATGGTGTCTATATCATTCAGGCCGGTGATCAAAGGATACCTTGGGTGATTGCTAAATAAGACAATTCTGTTGAAATAAAAAGAGGGGCATGCGCCCCTCTTTTTATTGTTAGTGTGATTTTAACACTTTGTTAGTGTGCGAATTACACTTTTTATTATATTCGTCCAAACTTAACAAAACCTATTAATTATGAAGTTTAGTAAAATTACCCATTTTTGGGGATTTCTATTGGCCATGCTCGTCTCGGCAGGGCTCAATGCACAGAGCATTGGATTGGTTGGCGATTTTACCTCATGGGGAGGAAGTCCCGATGTTGCAATGTCAACAACGGATAACGTTAACTACACATTAAGCAATTATACCTTTACGGCTAGTACTGGACTTAAATTCAGACAAGACTCGAATTGGGGAACCAATTGGGGAGGGACCTTTCCAAGTGGTACTGGAGTTTCAGGCGGTAGTAATATTTCTGTTCCAGCAGGGACTTATAATATTTCCTTTAACCTAAGTACGCTTGCATTTTCTTTTAATACAACAGCTCCAGTCTTGAACATTGGAATCGTTGGGGAATTGACAAGTTGGGGAGGCTCTTCAGATATCGCGATGACTTCAACAGACGGAATTACTTATTCTCTTCTAGACTACACTTTCCCTGCTGGCGAATTGAAATTCCGTCAAGATAACTCTTGGACAAATAGCTGGGGAGCAGCATCTTTTCCAACAGGAACTGCCACTTCTGGTGGATCTAATATTACGGTTCCTGCTGGTAGATTTGATGTTAGCTTTAATTACAATACTTTGGCTTATGCCTTTTCTACGATGTCCGTCTCTATCATTGGTGATGGAGCCCAAGGATGGGGAACTGATGTCAATTTGACTACCACAAACGGGGTAAACTACACGCTGAGCAACGTTACACTGGCAAATGGATTGGTAAAATTCAGAAAGACTGGTGAATGGGGAACCAACTGGGGTTCTACATCTTGGCCTTCAGGTGTTGCTTCTAACGGAGGAGACAATATTCCAACAGTAGCTGGTATTTACAATATATCTTTTAATCGCATCACTGGTGCATTTACTTTTCAAGACGCAGCATTTTCCACTGCTACATTGAGCGGAACAGGAACTGGTTCAGCTACACCAACAGAAATGGCAAGTTCTGATGGTACAGTATATACATTGGTTGATCAAACTTTGGTAGCTGGTGGTGTATTTTTCAATGCAAATGGAAATACAGTTTATGCTGATGCTGCTTTTCCAACAGGAACCGCTGTGGGTGGTGCAACATCAGGAGTACCTGCTCTTGCTGGTCATTACAATATCTCTTTCAATTCTTCAACTTTGGCTTATTCTTTCACACCCACTCCCATCACCTTAATAGGAGACGGAGCGGGTGGATGGTCTACTGACGTTCCTTTGACTTCAGCAGATGGTGGAAACACATACACACTATCTAATTATTTCATGCAAACAGGTTATGTAAAATTCCGTGCGAACTCTTCTTGGTCTACAAACTGGGGAAGCGCTGCATGGCCGACTGGAACTGGTGTTCAGGGTGGAGACAATATCCCAACTACAGCAGGAACTTATGATATTACATTCAATAGAAACACTGGTGCTTACACTTTTACAGCTGTAGCGACGGCGTTTGACAACATTGGAATCATTGGTGCTTTCAACAACTGGTCAGCAAGTGTTCCATTGGTTACGCCTGATGGAAATATCTACACTTTGACAGATTATTACTTTTCTGGTGGTGAAGCTAAATTCAGATTGAACGATGCTTGGGATGTTTCTTATGGTGGATCAACTTTCCCCTCAGGTGATGCTTCAACTAGTGCGGGTAACTTTACAATGGCCCCTGGTTACTACACCGTAACTTTTGTAAACAATACCAGCCCAAAGACATATAGCTTCACGCAAACGCCGATTTCTATGATTGGATCGGGAGCTCAAGGTTGGACTACAGATGTTGCGATGAATTCTACAGATGGCGGTATTACATGGACGATGGACAACTACACTTTACAAAGTGGAGGATTGAAATTCCGCGCCAACAATGCTTGGGTATTGAATTGGGGTGGTGTATTTGGCGCATCTGGTACTGCTGTTCCAAATGGCGGCGACTTCCAAACTGTTGCTGGTTCTTACAATATTTCTTTCAATCGTTTGACTGGTGCTTTTGCATTTTCTCAAAATACATATTACGCAGACAATGATGGCGATGGTTTTGGTGATGCTGCTAGCTCTATGTTGGCTGCTGTGCAACCTGCAGGATATGTAACCGACAGTACAGATTGCAACGATGCATCAGCCGCTGTTAATCCAAACGGAACAGAAATTTGCAATGGCTTGGATGACAACTGTAGTGGTGCGAATGATGAAGGGTTTGCTCAAAATTCATATTACATCGATGCAGATGGAGATGGCTATGGTACAGGTACAGCAGTAGTTGCTTGTACAAGTCCAGGTCCTGGATATGTAACCAATGGTTTGGATTGTTTGGATACCGATGAAAACGTAAATCCAGAAGGTACTGAGGAATGTGAGAATGGTGTTGATGATGATTGCGTGGATGGAGATGCGGTTTGTTCAGGTCCAACCGACGCTGCTGATATCATTGGAATTGGTCAGTATGGATCTGGCGTGCAAAACGCAATGTCAGTGAATTTGACGACGGGTACTGATTCTCCACAGAATCCTGGTGTTGGAAATGATCGTTGGTTCACTTTCACTGCAGGATTCAATGCAGTAAGAATTGCATTAACGGGTTCAACTGGTAATGATGACAATGAAATTGCCTTGTACAATGCGGCTTCTTTGAGTTCAGGACCAATGATTGCATTGGCAACTGAAAATGATGTACATTCTGGTAACACAGGATTAGCAACTGATGCCGGAAATGAAACATTGTTGTTTGACCAATTGACAGTAGGTCAGCAGTACTATGTTTGTATCAGAAATACAAATGGCACACCAGGTATTTGCTCCATGCGCACATCTTATTTGCGCGGGTCAGCCGCTGATATTGGTGCATATACCAATTACACCAATACTTACTCTTCAACTTGTCAAAACTTCAAAGCAGCTTTCCGTTCTGGTGCTGTGAATTATGTAGTGAACAAGTGGAGCACCAACGCTATTTCTGGAACTCCAGCATTTACATATCAAATTCCTTCAGGAACAGTTTGTCAAATGGGTAAATTGACTCCTGCTAACTTGTCTGGTGCAAATCAAACCGTTTATGTATCTGTTGATGCTGTTTACAATTTGCCAGATGCATTTGGAAATGCCAACACATTGACCGCTCGCGGTACAACAGTTGCTTCCATCACGATGTCTCCAGAAGCTCCTGTGGTTGTTCGTTCAACTGATACTTGTCCCGTTTATAAGACGGTTACCGGATCAATTGCAACAAATCGTTCAGTATGCGGAACCAAGAATTACACTTGGGAATTTACATTGACCAATTCACTTCCTTTTAACGAGGAAGGTGCTTTGGGTGCTTCTCGTATTTTGGCGTTGTCACAAGTAGATGGAATTGCAAATGGACAGCAATATGCAGTTCGTGTGCGCTCAAATCACTTTGATAATGTTTCAAATTCTGGATTTAGCAACAGTGCATGTGTTCAAACTATCGGAGCGGCTGGAATGCCAACTATCGAAGAGGGTGGAGCAATTGCAGAGCGTTCAGAGAATGGCGTTACAACTTCAATCTATCCTAATCCAAACAACGGACAGTCTGTGAATTTCGCAGTGTCTGGGATGGAAGGAGAATTGAAAATACGTATCGTTGATGCTACAGGTCGCGTGGTCATTGCCAACCGCTACATGGTGGATGGTGATATGAGTACAACCATCGATTTTGGTCAGACATTGGCTACAGGTGTTTACATGGTCGAGATGATCCAAAACGGTGAAATGAAAACCATGAGAATGGTGGTCAATCGATAAGACATTTTAATTTGAAAAGAAGGGGGCTCCATGTGGGGCCCTTTTTTTTGTATTAGATTTACCGCATGCAGAAAAAGGGGTTTCTAATCAACGTGCTTCATTCGATTGTCGCCAAGTCCATAACCCAAGTTCTTTTGCTATGCATTGTGTTTTTCTTTTTTTCCTGCAATAATGAATCCAGTTCATCCACAAGTAATGAGCAGGACCTTCAACAATTGATATCGAAAAATCCCAAGTTGGATTCGGCCAATGCTCAATTGAGACGGGGTGAATATGACATTGCAAAGGGAAATTTAACTTCGGTTTTGGGTGATGATTCCGCAACTGACTCTCTAATCAAATACTTTATTTTGGATCAATTGGGCATCATCAATTATCAAACAAATCAAGTTGATTCGGCTATTTTTTATTGGAAGGAAATAGATGACAATTATACTCATTTGATTGGACTCGAGCAACGTTCTTCTGTGCTTTCTAATTTGGGGTCGGCATACATGTACAAAGGCTATTACCAAATGGCCATTAGTTATTTTCTAGAGGCAAAACGGGGTTTTGATAGGCTAAATGTGAAGACAGAGAATTTTTGGATTAACCACATGAATATAGGTGTGGCTTATATGGAAAGTCAGAATTTTGTTTTAGCAGAGAAGTATTTTAAAGAAATTCCGCTTGGACTTTCCAACAGTTTAGATGCCTTGGTGCATATCAACTTAGCCAAGCTATTTGCGCTGCAAGACCAGAAAAAACGCTTTGATGGGCACATCAAATTGGCGGAAGGTTATATTCAGAAAGCAAGTTTCTACAAAGGTATTTTTCTTGAAGTATTATTTGAATTTGGTTTGGAATTGGATGCCAAAAATGAGTTAGCAGTTGCTTATTCAAATTACCAAACTGAAATTGGTAGGCATTCTGTGCTTTTGGATTTTATGTTGTGTAAGTCCGCCATTGCTTTGGGCAAACCCAGCCCATTAAGTGAACAAGAGATTTTAGCGCTCAAATCAGATATTCCTGGTGATGATTTTATTGGTTGGAAGGGGTATTACGATTTGTTGGGAATTTATTACCACAGCAAGGGTCAAGATCATAAGGCATATAACGCCATGAGAGAGGCTGCACTGAATGAGTCATCAAGGGATATTCAGCGGAATAAGGCGGACTTGTTGGATTTTACATTGCTTGCAGAACGAAAAGATATTCAGCGAGAATTGGAAGTCCAAATCAAAGAAAATGAGGCCAAGTCCAATAGTGTTGAGGCGCAGTTTTACTTTATTCTGGCTTTGTTCCTTCTTATTTTTCTCCTTATCGTCTCCTCGGCATTTTTGTATTATCGCACGAAACAAAGAGGTAAACATATTCAAGAAGATTTGAAATTGAAGAGTTTGGAGCTGAAGCTGGCTCAACAAAGACAAGAATTGTTGGAGCAAGACTTGGTATTTAAAAGCCAGAAATTGAGTTCGGTGTTGGCGACTGTGGGTAAAATTGCCATTCTCAAGAAGCAAATCGAATCTTTTTTTAAATTGCTGGAGGAACAAGATTCAACAAATCAATTGGATTCTTCTATGATTAGACAGGCCAAGTTGGATTTTACGATGTTTTTCAACAACTATCAGGATTTGGCGGTATTGGCCAATTTGGAAGGGTCGGATGCGCAGAAAGTGTTGGAACTGCAAGAAAGCCATCCGCAACTTAATGAAAATGAGCGGCGTGTTATGTTGTTGATTTCTCAAAATTACACCAGTAAAGAAATGTCCCTATTGCTTTCTTGCACGGAAAAAAACATTGAATATTACCGCGCCCAGATTCGAAAGAAATTAGAAATTCCAAAGGAGATATCCATTAATTCGTATATAAAATCGATTTTTTAGCCTGAATTAACACCCTAATCAATCTGCATTTCGTTCAACAAATTGAATTTTAATAGTTTGAAAATGAATTAAATAAAATTTTCAACCTCCCCTAATGTTGTTGTACGCACCCTAGTCAAACAAAGTTTTGTCCAATTATCGTGAAACCTATTTATAATTTTGTCGTATCGTTTCCAAATTTTAAGCGACATGAAAATGAGAATAAAAAGTGTTTTAGGATTGATTTGTTTAATTGGCGCCATGCAATCAATGGCTCAGGTTTCTGTGGGTACAGATACACCACATGCTTCTGCAAAATTTCAAATTGACGCTACCGATAAGGGTTTTTTGCCTCCCCGTGTAGCGCTTACCTCGCTGACTGACATCACAACTATTGCTTCACCGGCTTCAGGTTTAATGGTTTATTGCAATGGAAATGGTGGATTGGCATCAGGATATTATTTTTGGAACGGGACACAATGGACATTGATGAACAATGTATCCAATCCTTTGGACATGGGTGTTGTTTTGGCTTGGTCAAGCAATGTAACCCCTCCTAATTTTATGTTACCCCTTTCTGGAGGAACTTACAACTGGGCGGATTATCCAGATTTTCAGGTGTTCAATACTACCTATCCTTCTCAATTTATTGCATCGAGTAATGCGACGACTTTCACATTGAAGAATATCAATACAACTGGAAGATTTTTGAGAGGTGGATCAACAGCCGGTGTGGATCAGGCATTCTCTACGGCAATGCCCGTTATTCCTTTTGCCATTGGTACTGCCGGTGCACATACGCACTCTATTGATCCTCCCAATACGTCAACTACTACCAACGGAAATCATCAACATACGATGTCTTTTAACAATGATGACTGGAATGGATGTTGCGGAGGAAATACGAGTTTAGAAGATGATGGAGGTGGAAACTATAATCGTGCTACATCCTTTGAGGGTAATCATGCCCACACTTTTGATATTGCAGCTTTCAATAGTTCGTCAACTGGAGATCATACACATACCATTACGGGTGGTGACGCTGAAACACGTCCTATTAACACTTCGGTTATCTGGTGTATCAAGGTAAAATCTACAGGAACTGCTGGTAGTGTTACTGTTGTTAATCAGAGTGCTGCCGTTAGCAATGCCAATAATGGTCTTTCTATTTCGGGAAGTAATGTTCAATTGGGTGGTACATTATCGCAAAATACAACCATAGCTCAGGCTGGTTTTGATTTGGGATTCACTGGAGGCGAAGTTGGAATTGGAACGGCGACGCCTGCAAATAAATTGGAAGTTAACAGCGGTACCTCCGGAGCCAGTGGCGTTCGATTGACTCAGGTAACTAACGCTACACAGTTGGGTACAAATTCCAATGGTGATATCGTACCTGTGACAAGGAGAGTGTCTGCTGCTGTTGGTGGAGGAGTTGAAGTTGTATTAGACAATGTTCGTGCTCA
>JACCDT010770712.1_pt1 | contig 43660 bp, 36 predicted proteins | sample 7446291 | NCBI WGS metagenome assembly JACCDT01 (sample SAMN15323446, study PRJNA562643) | freshwater metagenome | isolation source: river surface water | place: USA:Blue River Watershed | collected 2017-08-17
TCTCCTAAAAATTCGAGGCGTTCATTGGATTTACGAAATCCTTTATCTGTTTCTTCTCCTAAGCCGGCAGGTGTAAGTGCAAGCCGATAAAGGGATAAATTTAAAGGCTTGCTCCCTAGAATCAATTGAATCGAGGTAGCAAGCCTTTTATCTTTCGCACTAAAAAAGAGGGAATGTATTCCTAATCGCTGAAAAAATTTCACGCGGATCAGTTGTATTTTTTGAAAATGACTGAGCAGTTGTGCCCGCCAAATCCGAAGGTATTACTTAGCGCATAGTTAATTTCTCGTTCCTGCGCCTTATTGAAGGTGAGGTTGAGTCTAGGGTCAAAAGCCTCGTCATCCGTGAAATGGTTGATTGTAGGAGGCACAAGGCTATGCTGCATGGCCAAAATACAGGCAATGGCTTCAATGGCTCCTGCGGCACCCAAAAGATGACCTGTCATGGATTTGGTGCTACTGATGTTCATCTTGTACGCATGCTCTCCAAAAATCTGTTGGATGGCTTTGGTCTCACTCACATCTCCAAGAGGAGTAGAGGTACCGTGCACATTGATGTAGTCAATTTGCTCAGGTTGAAGGCCTGCATCCTCAAGTGCAATTCGCATTACACTGCTTGCTCCTAATCCTTCTGGATGGGGAGCAGTGATGTGGTTGGCATCTGCGGTCATTCCGCCGCCCACCAATTCGGCGTATATTTTTGCTCCTCTTGCTTTTGCGTGTTCTAGTTCTTCAAGAATCAAGGCGCCAGCTCCTTCCCCCAAGACAAAACCATCACGGTCGTTGTCAAAAGGTCTTGAAGCAGTTTGAGGAGAATCATTTCGTTGGGAAAGTGCTTTCATGGCGTTGAATCCACCGATACCTGATTCGGTAACGGCAGCTTCTGATCCACCACTGATAAATACATCTGCTTTGCCTAGTCTGATGAGGTTGAAGGCATCAATCAAGGCGTTTGTAGCAGAAGCACAAGCGGAAACAGTGACAAAGTTTGGTCCTCTAAAACCATACTTAATGGAAATAAAGCCCGCGGCAATGTCAGCAATCATTTTGGGGATAAAGAAGGGATTGAATCGAGGAGTGCCATCACCTTGTGAAAAAGCCATGACTTCCTCTTGGAATGTCTTGATACCACCAATACCGGAGCCCCAAATCACACCAGCACGAGAAAGGTCAAGGGTTTCTAGATTGAGCCCTGAATCACCCATGGCTTCCTCTACCGCTACCATTGCATATTGGGTGAAAGGATCCATTTTGCGTGCTTCTTTGCGTTCGATAAATTGTTCTACGTCAAAGTTTTTCAATTCGCAGGCAAACTGGGTTTTGAAAAGGGAAGCATCAAAATGTGTAATAGGCGCAGCGCCACTCACACCAGAAGCTAATCCTTTCCAGAACTCGTCTTTGGTATTACCAATTGGGGTGAGTGCGCCAATGCCTGTTACTACAACTCTTTTTAAATTCATAGAAATGAATTTGAGGGATTTTATTTTACGTTAGCCTCAAGGTACGCTACGGCAGCGCCTACAGTACCAATTTGTTCTGCTTGATCGTCTGGAATAGAAATGTTGAATTCTTTTTCAAATTCCATGATTAATTCTACAGTGTCCAAAGAATCAGCGCCAAGATCGTTGGTGAAGCTTGCTTCCATAGTTACTTCAGATTCTTCTACGCCAAGTTTGTCAACAATGATGGCCTTTACTTTTTGTGCAATTTCAGACATTTTGTGATCAGTTTAGTTAATAACTCTCCGCAAAGAAATATATTTAATGCCTAATTGACAAAGAAATGGGGGAAGTAAATTTTGCATTTCGCGAATATGGCTCTTGCTCCGTTTTAATTTCTATTTTTGTGTTCCATCCAGAACTTCCCTAATGAAGAAGGCCAAGCTACTTGTTGAACCTACTTTCGACTTTGAATTGCTCGGGATAGTATCTCCAATTCGAGACTACCGGATGGCCTGGTTGGTCAATAAAGAATTAGAGTTGAATTTGGTCAAGGCTGATGATTTGGAATTGGAGTTTCTCAGTGCAGAAAAGTTAGAAATCTCTCAGTATTTTCTTTCTTTACCGCATGGATTTATTCAGCTCCTTAAAAACAAGGCGCTCAATTCCTCGCAACAATTGGCCTATTTGATCCCTGAACTAAAAAACCTAGATTACTTCCTTTTGGTACAAGATGAAACCGAACAATTAGATTTGAGTAGCTTTATGGAGAAACTTTCACAAAATTCCTTGGTGCAAAGCATTGTTCGGATCGATATTTCCAAATTGAAATCAAAAGAAAACCTATTAACTTATTAATACAACATGTCTCATTTACCCTTTAAAAAGACTAAAATTCTAGCCACTATTGGCCCAGCTTCGAATAATTACGAAATGATCAAGAGTTTGGCTTTTGCTGGAGCCAATGTCTTTCGCCTTAATTTTTCGCATGGCTCTCATGAGGTTCACCAAGAGGTCTTGGATACCATTCGTCGAGTCAACCAAGAGTTGAATTGTCATTTAGGGATCCTTCAAGATCTTCAGGGACCAAAAATTCGTGTAGGTGAGGTAGAAAATAACGGCGTTGAAATTAAACCTGGAGATCAAATTACCATCACAAGTGATCCAGTGGTAGGAACTGCTTCTTTAGTAAGTACGGTGTATAAAAACCTACCTCAAGATGTAAAAAAAGGAGAGCATATCTTAATTGATGACGGCAACTTGGAATTGGTAGTCAATGACACCAATGGAAAAGATGTGAATTGCACCGTGGTTCATGGGGGGATTTTAAAGTCTAGAAAAGGAATTAACCTGCCCAATACCAAGGTTTCTGCACCATCATTGACTGAAAAGGATTTGGAGGATTTAGAGTTTGGTTTGGCTAACGATGTGGATTGGATTGCCTTGTCGTTTGTGCGCTCTGCTGAAGATATCGTAGACCTTAGGAACCGTATCAAAGCTGCAGGTAAGTTTTGTAAAATTGTAGCCAAAATCGAGAAGCCAGAGGCCTTGGAAAATATCGATGCAATCATCGAAGCAACAGATGCGATTATGGTTGCGCGCGGAGACCTTGGGGTAGAAGTACCTATGGAAATCGTTCCACTTTGGCAAAAGAAGATGGTAGAGAAGTGCAAGCAAGCCTGCAAGCCAGTGATCATTGCAACCCAGATGATGGAAAGCATGATTCAGAATCCTCGACCTACCCGTGCCGAAACCAACGACGTGGCCAATGCAGTATTGGATGGAGCTGATGCAGTGATGCTTTCAGCAGAAACTGCCTCAGGTAAATACCCAATTCATGCGGTAAAAGCCATGACTAGCATCATATCCTATTTGGAAGAAAATGCAGAGGTGTATCATAACTTGTACAAAATTCCAGAAGAAGACCCTACCTTTTTGAGCAATAACCTCATTTTGATGGCTGCAAGACTTTCAAGAAACGTAAAAGCAAAGGCTATTGTAGGCATTACCTCCTCTGGATTTACAGGATTCCGATTGGCCTCACATCGCCCACAATCAAATATTTTTGTATTTACTAGAAATCAAAAATTATTGACCCAACTCTCTTTGGTATGGGGGGTACGCGCCTACTACTACGAAGGCCAGGCCTCTACGGATGGGGTATTTGCAGATATCGAATCGATCTTGAAGCGTGATGGACACGTGCACGAAGGGGATGTGATCGTAAATACCGGAAGCATGCCACTTAGTCAAAAAGGGAAGACCAACATGCTAAAAGTGCACCTGGTAGGTTAATCCTTCATTAAACGATATGTGAAAACTAAAAAAGGAGAAACGTATGTTTCTCCTTTTTTTGTGCAACAATTCTTGAACTTGGAATTGCTTATTTTTTTATGATAGAAAAATCGAAGGATTCAAGAAACTTGGTTGTGAAGTTACCAGCCTTAAATTCTTCGTTTTCCAAAAGTGCAATATGGAAAGGAATCGTGGTTTTGATGCCGTCAATCACAAATTCTTCTAAGGCACGTTTCATCCGAACGATAACTTCCTCTCTGGATTGCCCGCTTACAATCAATTTGGCAATCATGGAATCGTAATTTGGCGGGATTACGTAGCCTGCATACACATGGGAGTCTACACGTACTCCTCGACCACCAGGTATATGAAGATTGAGAATCTTTCCAGGACTTGGTCTAAATCCATTTGCTGGGTCCTCGGCATTGATTCTACACTCCATCGCATACAACTTGGGGTAGTAGTTTCTACCAGAGATGGTTTCACCAGCGGCCACTTTGATTTGCTCCTTAATTAGGTCAAAATCAGTAACTTCTTCTGTGATGGGATGTTCTACCTGAATTCGGGTATTCATCTCCATGAAGTAGAAGTTACGGTTTTTGTCTACCAAAAACTCGATGGTACCCGCACCTTCATAGCCAATGGCTTCTGCACCTTTGATTGCAGCTTTGCCCATGGCTTCACGCAATTCTTCCGTAATGAATGGAGAAGGGGTTTCTTCAACCAATTTTTGGTGTCTTCGCTGGATGGAACAGTCACGCTCAGAGAGGTGGCAAGCCTTACCTGTACGGTCTCCTACAATCTGAATTTCGATGTGTCGGGGTTCTTCAACAAATTTTTCAAGGTACAATCCATCGTTGCCAAAAGCAGCGCCTGATTCCATTTTGGCATCGTCCCATGCTTTTTTAAACTCACTGTCTTCTTTGACAATACGCATTCCTCTCCCTCCTCCACCTGCAGTGGCTTTTAGGATCACAGGATAGCCCATTTCATTTGCAATGATCAATCCTTGTTCAACCGAATCCAATAATCCATCGGAACCAGGAATGGTGGGAACGCCCGCTGCTTTCATGGTCGCTTTTGCCGTAGCTTTATCGCCCATTTTGGCAATCATATCTGGAGATGCACCGATAAACTTGATGCCATACTCTTCACATACTTTAGAGAACTCTTCATTTTCAGAGAGAAATCCATAGCCAGGGTGGATTGCGTCTGCATTGGTTATTTCAGCCGCTGAAATGATTCGTGTAATGTTGAGGTAGGATTCGCGACTTGGAGCAGGTCCGATACAAACCGCCTCATCAGCAAATCGCACATGTAGGCTATCCTTGTCTGCAGTGGAATACACTGCAACTGTTTTGATGCCCATTTCCTTGCAGGTACGAATTACCCGAAGTGCGATTTCGCCACGGTTGGCAATTAATATTTTTTTAAACACGTTTTTTTTGATTTAGTGCAAAATCAACCTGCTGGATCCACTAAGAATAACGGTTGGTCGTATTCTACTGGAGAAGCATTGGAAACTAAGATTTTTACAATTTTTCCAGAAATTTCAGACTCTATTTCGTTAAACAGCTTCATCGCTTCAATGATGCAAACGGTCTTTCCCGCGCTTATCGAGCTGCCTTCAGTGACAAATGGAGCAGATTCTGGATTTGGAGTCAAGTAAAAAGTTCCGATCATTGGAGACTTGATTTCCACCAAATTTGAGCTTGGTGCTGGACTCGGTGCTGGACTTGGAGCTGGAGCCGCTGCTACAGGCGCAGGTGCTGGAGCGGAAGCAATCACTTGAGGTGCTGGAGCTGCAGCTACAGCATCCGCATATTTCTTAGCAGAAAGCTCAAATTCTTCTGTCTTGATTTTTACTTCGGCAAGACCTGTATTTGAGATATAATCAATTAAATCTTGAATTTCTTTAGGTTTCATAGTGTTCTTTTTTTGTTCCATGATAGTGGAGCAGTTAGGGGTTGAGCAAATGCAAACTAGCTAGGTAATTTAATTAAATCCAAAGACTTAAACTACTTATTTTACCCGTTCTGAGTAAGACCCATCTCGAGTATCCACTTTAATCATGGTGTCTTGTTCTACAAATAGAGGTACCATGATGATGGCGCCAGTTTCAACAGTAGCAGGCTTAAGCGCGTTGGTCGCTGTATCTCCTTTGATGCCAGGTTCGGTATAGGTGATCATCAATTCTACAAAAGGAGGGAGTTCCACAGAAAGTGGAGTCTCGTTTTCTGCATGAACCAAAATATCAACAAGTTGACCATCTTTCAGTAGGTTGGGGCGTTCGATGAGGCGTTCTTCTAAAGAAATCTGCTCGAAATTATCCGTATCCATGAAGTTGTAGCCCAAATCGTCCTTGTACAAGAACTGATGAGCTCTTTTTTCTACCCGTGCAGTAGTTACTTTTTCACCTGCGTTGAACGTTTTGTCCAGGGTTTTGCCGCTTCGCAAACTTTTAAGTTTGGTTCGCACAAAGGCAGCTCCTTTTCCTGGTTTCACATGTTGAAACTCGACAATTGTGTAGATGTCGTTGTTCATTTCGAGACAAAGCCCATTTTTAAAATCTGCAGTACTTGCCATAATTCTTTTCAGTCAAATTAATTATTTTGGATCCAAAGCCCACTTCAGGTAGATCGCGCCCCAAGTAAATCCACCACCAAAGGCAGCGAGAATAAGGTTATCACCCTTTTTCAATTGGCTTTCATACTCCCAAAGACAGAGTGGGATGGTTGCAGCTGTGGTATTTCCATAGCGCTCAATATTCATCATTACTTTTTCAGGACCTACACCCATTCGGTTAGCAGTGGCATCGATAATGCGCTTGTTCGCCTGATGTGGCACTAACCAGGCAATATCATCTCCTGTCAAGCCATTTCGTTCCATCACTTCGGCACTTACATCCGCCATGTTGGTTACGGCAAATTTAAATACAGTAGCACCTTCTTGATAGGCATAATGCTCGCGGTTCGCAATGGTTTCCAAGGTAGCAGGCTTGCGGCTTCCTCCCGCTTTCATATGGAGGTAATTTTCTCCTGATCCGTCCGCTTTCAAAATCGCGTCAATAACCCCCATTTTTTCGGTGGTAGGTTCCAGAAGCACCGCTCCAGCACCATCCCCGAAAAGAATACAAGTAGTTCGGTCTTGGTAATCGACAATGGCAGACATTTTGTCTGCGCCAACTACCACTACCTTTTTGTGAGTTCCTGCTTGGATAAATTGAGCCCCCAACTGAAGCGCATACAAAAAGCCTGAGCAGGCTGCGCCAATGTCAAAGGAAAATGAATTTTTAGCACCGACCTTATCTGCAATTATATTGGCAGTGGCGGGGAAGGGCATATCCGGTGTAACCGTCGCACAAATGATGAGTTCTACATCAAGTGGGTCCGTTCCGGTTTTTTCTAAGAGTCCTTTAACAGCTTCGATACCCAATACAGAGGTACCTTGATTTTCGCCTTTGAGGATTCTTCGTTCTTTAATGCCCGTTCTGGACATGATCCATTCGTCATTGGTATCCACTAAAGATTCCAATTCTTTGTTAGTTAACCGGTATTCAGGAACATATCCATGAATGCCGGTTACTATTGCTCTTAATTTATCCATCGTTTCGGATTCAGTTCTTAGTACTGTCTTTCAAATTCTCTGAAGAACTCAAGGAGATTTGAAATCAGAGAAGTCAAAAATAGCACAATGCCTTCTGAACGCCAAAGTCTATTGGGGATAACCGATTAAACCACTGGTAATCAGGAAGCTTGTGTTTAAATAAACTAAAAATTCCACTCTTTTTGGGAGTGGAATTCGTAGTGGGTTAAAGGAAATTAAGCTTTGATCTCTTTCTCAATGATTACTTGTCCTTTGTAGTAAAGTTTGCCATCCAACCAGAACGCTCTGTGTGGAAGGTGCATTTCGCCAGTTGTAGGGCATTTTGCTAATCCAGGAGCCTCCAATTTGTAGTGGGTTCTTCTCTTATCTCTTCTGGTTTTCGAAATTTTGCGTTTAGGATGTGCCATTTTATGTATGATTTATGGTTATTCTTTTGTTTTTAGTTTTCCAAGTTGCGCCCAACGCGGGTCAACTGGGGTGTTTGTATCTTCAGAGGTGTCTTCTTCAGAATCTTCCGTGTCTGCTCCATCTACATAGACGTAGCCACCTTCCAATTCATTGTCTTCCTCATCCAATTCATTCTTGTAATCAGGATGTATTTTTTTTAAGGGCAAGCCCAGGAGAATGTATTCGTAAATGAGTTGGGCCACATTGATGGAGGGAGTATCCCTAGTGATCATCATGACTGATTCATCTATTTCTTTCACTTCTGAACCAAACTTGTAAATCATCTTTTCAGTGATATTCAATTCATGGTCAAAAACCTCCAAGCTTCTATCGCATGTCAGCTGTACTTTCCCGATAATGTGGAAAGTCAGTTCCATGAGATTAGCCCCTTTATCGATCTTGACCCGTGCGGTCAAGTTTCCTTTCTCCAGAAGTTCATTTTCTTCTACCTGTTGAAAAAAGGCATCTTCTATAGGAAAGACCACTTCATGCAGCCCTTCTTTAAATTTAATGACTTCAATATCAAAGGTTTTCCAAAACTTCACCTTACTTCCTCCTGAATTAAGTCCGCAAATTTAGGTAATTATTTATCATAGGTGAAACAGAAACTGAAATATAATTTGGTTTCACCCATCTTTTTTCCATTTTTAGACTATTCCGATTCTGCCTGGTGGCGTTCCACCATATCTGAAGCGAGGAATAGTGCTGCTCTAAATGAGGAGCAATCTGCTGTATTTTTACCCGCAATGGCATATGCTGTCCCGTGATCAGGAGAGGTTCGGATCACCGAAAGTCCTGCAGTAAAGTTGACTCCGCTACTGAATGCGATGGATTTGAAAGGGATTAGGCCTTGATCGTGATACAAGGCGAGTACTCCGTCAAATTTTTGTTGATGCATCATCCCAAAGAATCCATCTGCTGGGTAGGGACCAAATACATACTGCTTGGCATCTTTCAATTCTTGGATGGCAGGCTTGAGGATTGTTTCTTCTTCAGACCCCAAAAGCCCCTCTTCCCCTGCATGGGGATTCAAGCCTAGGATGGCAATTTTTGGCTTATTGATTCCAAAATCTTTTTCAAGGCTTTGAATAAAGATTTTTGCTTTCTCAATTACTTTTTCTTTAGTTACTGCAGCAGGTACTTGGGCCAAGGGAATGTGGCCAGTAACCAATCCCACTCGAAGGTCTTCACCTACGAGCATCATCAATCCAGATTTGCTTCCTGTGGCCTCAATGAGGTACTCGGTGTGTCCAACAAATGGTTGGGCCTCAGAATTGATATTGCCTTTGGATAAGGGAGCAGTTACTAATCCCTGAATTTTGCCAGTTTTCAAATCTTCTACAGCAGCAGCAAAAGCAGCAAAAGCCAGTTTCCCAGCTTCTTGGGTTTCTACTCCTGGAATAATTTCAGGGCATTCTTCCTGGCAATTGATGACATTGACTTTTCGATGCTGGATTTCATCGATAGCGCGTACCTGAGTAAAGTGAAAGTCCTCAAGATTCAATACCTTTTTGTAGTGGGACAAGGCTTTGCCATGACCATAAATCAAAGGGGTGAAATTGGCATATACACGTGCATCGGAAAGCGCTTTGAGAATAACCTCCGGGCCAATTCCATTGATATCTCCAATACTAATTCCAAGAATGGGTCTTTGTTTCTTTGTTTGCATGGCTTACATAGTGCAGGGGCGCGAAATAAAATTCCGTGCCGTCTGGGAATAATCCCTTAATTTTAGGACGGCAATTTACAAAAAAAAACCAGAGGGTTACGATGGAAAAGGTCAAACCTAAAAAGCATCTTGGTCAACATTTTTTGATTGATCTTAGCATCGCAGAGCGAATAGCTGAGGCAGTAACTGGTCATGCTGGTGTTTGTAAAGTGCTGGAAATAGGCCCTGGAATGGGTGTTTTGACTGATTTTTTGGTCAAAGGAAGTTTGGAGGTACACCTCATTGAGATCGACCGAGAGAGTATCGCCTATTTGCATCAAAAGTATCCTGAATTGAAGGACCGGATTCTCGAGGGTGATTTCCTAAAATTTGATTTAGCTGCTGCTTTTCCGGCTCCCATTGCGATTGCAGGTAATTTTCCATACAATATTTCCTCTCAGATCTTTTTTAAGGTCTTGGAACATAAGAATCAAGTGACTGAGGTAGTTTGCATGCTTCAGAAGGAAGTGGCGCGACGAATCGCTTCGCCAAAGGGAAGCAAGGAGTATGGAATCCTTTCGGTTTTGCTACAAGCCTGGTACGACATTGAGTACCTATTTTCGGTTCCTCCAGGGGTGTTTAATCCTCCTCCGAAAGTGAATTCTGGTGTGATTCGATTGACTAGAAATAAGGTTCAACAATTAGATTGCAACGAAAAACTTTTTCAGCAAGTGGTTAAAGGAGGTTTTGGAAATCGTAGAAAAACGCTTCGTAATTCCTTAAAATCCTTCCAACTTAGTGAAGAGTTTAAGGCTAATCCCATTTTGGATAAGCGTGCAGAGCAATTGGATGTAGCGGATTTTGTATTTTTGACCCAACAAATCGAAAAAGGTCGTGGAGCCAATTAAAAAATTTGAGCTTTCGAAAGAGTATCTGGAGCGTCTCCAAATGGGGATAGAAGCTTCCGATACCGCCTATATTTTAGAGTCCTTGGATGGGGTCAATGTGGCGGATATTGCCGCGATTCTGGATGAGTTGGAAACTTCAGAATCCTTATATGTCCTCCGCTTGGTTGAAAGTCAACTGGCAGCAGATACCTTAATTGAACTTTCTGATACCACCCTTGATAAAATCCTTCAAGAGTTAGAAACGAAAGAAATAGCCTCTTGGATCGAGTTGATGGATTCCGATGATGGAGCAGATATTTTAAACTTTTTTTCCGAAAAAGAACGAGAAGAGGTCATTTCTGAAATTGATGATCGACTCAAATTGGAGCAAATCCTTGAATTGCTGCGATACGAGCAGGATACCGCAGGGGGGATTATGGCGAAGGAATTTATTCGGGCCAACAAAAACTGGAATGTAGTTCAGACCATCAACGAGATTCGGAGACAAGCAGAAAATGTGGAGAAGATTTACTCCATCTATGTGGTCAATAACAAGCAACAGTTACTGGGGCGCGTATCGTTGAAAAAGATCATTCTTACTGCTGCGGAAACAAAAATCGAAGACATTATCGATGAAAATATCATCTCTGTTCCGGTGTACATGGACCAGGAGGAAGTAGCCACGTTGATGCGAAAGTATGACTTGGAATCTGTTCCTGTGGTGAATGCCAAAAACAAGTTGGTAGGTCGAATCACGGTCGATGATATTTTGGACGTAGTCCAAGAGGAGGCAGATGAAGATATCCAAGCGATGGCCGGGGTGTCTGCGGACATCGAAGAATCGGATTCTGTTTTTACGATTTCCAAAGCCCGTCTTCCTTGGTTGCTCATTGGCGTGATTGGAGGACTATTGGGGGCCAAGTTGATTGGATTTTTTGAAGGGGGACTTTCTAGGTACCTCGCGCTTGCCTCCTTTATTCCTTTGGTAGCTGCAACAGGTGGGAATGTGGGTATTCAAGCTTCTTCCCTAATCGTGCAATCTTTGGCATCCAAATCTGCATTTGACGACACTCCTTGGCAACGTTTTTTTAAAGGATTTTTGGTTGCTTTGCTCAATGGCTTTGTTTTGGGATGCTTTGTGTTTTTGGTGGTTTATTTTCTTTATGGATTTGAGCCCTTGTTTGGCATAACGGTTGGCTTTGCACTATTCTGTGTGGTGCTACTCTCTTCCTTTATGGGGACTGTCACTCCCTTGGTATTGCATCGTTTTGGTATCAATCCAGCGATTGCTTCTGGACCATTTATTACCACTACCAATGACTTGCTGGGGCTAGCCGTTTACTTTGGGGTAGCCATGTTGTTGCTGAATCTCTGAGGATGAAGATATTGCTAGTAGATGAGATGCACGAGAGCATCTTGGGATTGTTGCAAAAGGCCGGGTTTCATACAGACTATGCTCCAAAAATCACTAGAGCCGAACTTTTTGAACAAATCGGAGCTTACGAAGGCATCATCATTCGCTCAAAAACCCCTCTGGATCGAGAATTGCTGGAGCGAGCTTCTCGACTCAAGTTCATCGGGAGAGCAGGCGCCGGCTTGGATCAATTGGACCTTGATTACCTACAAGAGCGCGGAGTCAAACTTTTTCATGCAGCCAAAGGCAATCGAGATGCAGTCGCTGAGCATGCTTTGGGAGGGCTATTGACACTCTTTAATCACTTTGTGCAAGCGGATCAACAAGTGCGAAAAGGGATCTGGGATCGTGAAGGAAACCGTGGTGTGGAGTTGATGGGCAAAACGGTGGGTATTTTTGGATATGGAAATATGGGGAAGGCATTTGCCAAGCGGCTGAAAGGCTTCGGGGTGAACGTGTTTGCCTACGATAAGTACAAGCAAGATTTTGGTAACATGCATGTATCGGAAGTAAGTTGGGAGGTACTCAAGCAGGAATCGGATGTCTTGAGTATTCACGTTCCCTTGACTCCTGAAACGCGAGATTTTTTCAGTTTGGAAGAATTGAAAGGGTTCTCCAAACCTTTTTGGCTAATCAATACGGCAAGGGGAGAAGTGATCCGTATGGAAACGCTCAATCAAGCACTTGACCAAGGGATCTTGAAGGGGGTGGTTTTGGATGTTTTGGAGAATGAAAAATTTGAGCGATTTACTGCTGAGCAAAAGCATCAATTTGAATTGCTTGCCGCTAGAAAAAATGTCCTCTTTACCCCGCATGTGGCTGGTTGGACCGTAGAATCCTACCAAAAAATAAACGAAGTACTTGTCAAACAAATTCTTCGAGAATTCGGAAATCAACTGAAGTAATCGGGGAAAAAGGAAGAAGTAAAGGCACTTGCTTTGTGAAAATGCTTTTCTATCTTTGTAAGGTATTTAAAGGCAAAAGGTAGTAACGGTCCCCGAAAAGCGACCGTTACTTTGTTTTTTGAGCCTTTTGAAAATTAATCAGCTATGTCAAAAGTACAGTATTACACCGAAGAGGGATTAAAGAAATTGAAGGACGAGCTTCATGAATTGAAGACGAAGGGAAGAATAGATATTGCGCATCAGATCGCGGAAGCGCGGGATAAAGGGGATTTGAGTGAAAATGCCGAATACGATGCGGCAAAGGATGCTCAAGGATTATTAGAACTGAAAATCGCGAAATTGGAAGAGGTAGTGGGCAATGCGCGTGTATTGGATAATAGCAAAATGGACACTTCCAAAGTAGGTATTTTGAGCACTGTGAAAATCAAGAATGTCAAGAATGGCATGACCGTGACCTATACCTTGGTATCTGAGGAAGAGGCAGATTTGAAAGCGGGAAAAATCTCTCTTGCTTCACCTTTTGGAAAAGGATTGGTTGGCAAAGCTATTGGTGATATTGCAGAGGTGAACGCACCAGCAGGAAAACTTCAATTTGAAATTTTAGACATTACCTATTAATTCTTGGGTCATCCGGGAAAAACCTGAATAATTCGCAACCATGGCTAGTTTATTCTCCAGAATTATCGCGCGTGAACTTCCTGCTCAGATTATTGCTGAAGACGAGCAGTACATTGCTTTTTTGGATATCATGCCTTTGGTTAAAGGGCATGTATTGGTAGTTCCTAAACGGGAGGTAGCTTATATTTTTGATTTGGAGCCAGGAGAGCTTACCGGGTTACACCTTTTTGCGCAGCGAGTGGCGAAAGCTATGGACAAGACCCTAACTTGCACCCGTATTGGTATGGCGGTAATTGGATTGGAAGTGCCACATGTACACATTCATTTGGTACCTTTGCGAACTGTGGATGACATCAATTTTACCCGTCCCAAGTTAAAATTGACCGAGCAAGAATTGGCGGATATTGCTGAAGTAATTCGTAAAGGATTTTAATTCCAGATCAATTCGGCCTAGTTCAAAGGCTTAATCCAGATATTTCGGTAGAGCACATCGTGACCCTCTGCCTGTAATTTGAGCCCTCCAGGAGTATCTGTAATTCCTTTTCCTCCTTCATTTCCACCATCGATACCTGAGTTCGGGCCTCCCCATACCTGCTGTATAGCAACTTGGTCGTGGATTTTAACCCCATTAAAGTAGATCGTCACCTTCGCTTTTTCGACTAATTTACCTTCACTGAATTTTGCTGCTTGGAACTTAATGTCGTAGGCATTCCATTTGCCTAAGCCATTGTAAACTTGAGCGGTAGGGAGCGTTTCATTAATCACTGCAGCCATGCCATGCAATCCATAATCCCCATCCAAAACCTGAATTTCATAGCGATTTTGGAGGTACACTCCACTGTTTCCGCCTTCTTTGAGGATTAAAAATTCCACATGGGCTTCGAAATCCCTGAATTCGTCTTTGGTCACAATGTCCGCAGCGCCGTATTTACCACCTGCCCCTGCGGGATCGTTGCTTGATATTGCTTTTTTACCATCTACAGGATCAATGACCTCTGGCCATTTGATTGGCGGGGTAGCGGCAAGTCGGGGGCCTTCCCAATAGGTCCAATGTTGTTGCAGGGATGCATTGCTTCCATCCAAGTAGAGCTTTGCACCTTTTGGTGGAGGAGTTCCTAAATAGGATTGCGTTTGTCCAAAGCTACTTGCTGAGGCTAGGAGCGCAAGAATAAAAAGAAGACTTGGTTTTAGATGGGATTTCATCTTCGATTTGGGTTAGTGTTAATCGATATAAGTTCGGCAATTTTTAATCAATTCAAAGCAATTCTTCGGGCCAACTGGTTTTAAAACCAACCTACAGCAGCTCCAAAACTTTTAATTCCGAGAACAAGCGTGATGGCCCAAATAAAGATTCCAAATAGGATCCCTTTGAACCCAAGGGCTTGTGCTCCCAAAAGATCTTTTTTGGTACTCAACCAAAGTAACCATCCACTAATTAGGGGAAGAAGGATTCCATTGGCCAGTTGGGCAAGCGTGATGAGGGTAACAGGCTTGATTCCAAAGGAGGAAAATAGAATCCCTAAGAAAAGGATGATGCCCATGCTTACGCGCATGGAGTGGGATTGGATGTTTTGGTTCCAACCCAAAATTCCACAAATGACGAGCCCCGCAGCTAAGGGAGCGGTGAGGGATGAGGTCAATCCCGCTGCTAGTAATCCAAAGCCCATCAAATAGGTGCCAAAAGCACCAAAAACTCCTGTTAATCCTTTGGCAATATCCTGAGCAGTTTCTAATTCCTCAACGGGGTTGGCGACACCAGCGACTAGAATAGCCATAGAGACAATACCACCCAGGACTATGGAAATCCATAGGTCACGTCTCATGGAGGGTAACTCCTCTTCGCTTGTCCATTGTTTTTGAACCAGACTGGCGTACAGAAAAAGGTTGTAAGGGACCACTGTGGTGCCAATCAAGGCTACAATTGTTGGTAGTTTTTCGGAGGAAAAAGAGGGTACAAAACCTTGGAGCAAAGCAGAAAGATCGGGCTTGGTCAACGCCGCTGCAATGCTAAAAGCAATAGACATGAGGATGACAAGGCCTACCAGAATGCGCTCCAGCCTTTTGTAATTGCCAGTCCACAAAAGGGTAGCAGCGAAAATTCCGATGACCACATTACCAGATTGAATAGTGAAGGGGCCAAGGTCCCAAGTAGGCAGGTCTATGAAAATTCCAAGACCTAGGTAGGTACCGGTAATATTTCCACTTTGGTAAGCGGCATTTCCAATACCAATTGCAAGAAGAATAAGTGCCATGATGGAGTAGCGGCTCCATTTAGTTGTGGTTTTATTCCGGACGAGTTGGCTCAGGTCCATCCGAGTGACGATTCCCAATCTTCCGGATAGTTCCTGTAAAAAAACGGTAGCAATCACGCTAAGTGCCAAGGCCCAGAGGAGTGTGAAATCAAATCTAATTCCCGCCAAGGTGCAGACAGTAACTGTTCCTGGCCCAATAAATGCTGCCGTAATAAGAGGTCCCGGTCCAATGGAGGCCTTCAATTTTTTTAGATTCACGCTGAGAAATTTTCTGAAAGTAGGTAATTGGGTAGAATTTTTGTAGGTTTTCAATTGCACTTTTAAAAAATTCTCATGATTTGGATAAAAAGGATCGGGTTGGTTTTGGTAGGGATTGTTATTCTTCTTGGACTCGTATTGGTTTCTGCCTATCGCAGCGACCTTTCACCTGAAGCGGTAAATGAAAAATACATGACTGCAGAATCTCGATTTATAGAAGTAAAGGGGATGCAGGTCCATGTGCGCATCGTTGGGGTAGGGGAACCCGTCTTCTTACTTCACGGGAGCTTTGCTTCCTTGCATACTTGGGATGCTTGGCAGCAAGCGATGAGTCCGTATTACCAAACCATCTCTTTGGATTTTCCGGGTCATGGTCTTACTGGTCCAGATTCTTTAAAACGTTATGGAATAAAAGATTACAGTGAACTAGTTCAAGCGTTGGCTCAGGAACTTGCGATTAACCAATACCATGTAGCAGGCAATTCAATGGGGGGAGCCGTAGCCATGCAACTTGCCTCTGATTATCCTGGAAATGTGCTCTCTCTTAATCTCATTGATGCAGCAGGCGCACCAGCAGCAGAGCCTGTTTTGCGGGATTCGACTACTCAGAAGAAAACAAATTCTGGCGGGGCTTGGATCTTTCAGGTTGCCCGTCACCCCGTATTCTCTAAACTACTTTTGTCGTGTACCCCAAAATTTCTTTTTGCACTCAATATGAAACAGGTCTATGGAGATGATGCTAAAGTTACGGATGAGGTGACCACACGGTATTACGAATTGATGCTTCGTGAAGGCAATCGACAGGCTACCCTAGATCGATTGAGTCAACCCAGAAAAAGCAACCTCCAATTCGAACGCCTTACCATGCCTACTTTGATTCTTTGGGGAGCAGAAGATCAGTGGATTCCCTTATCTCAAGGTAAACGCTTGCAACAAGTTATACCTGGTGCAAATCTGGTCATCTTAGATGGGGTGGGACATGTCCCAATGGAAGAAAGCCCGACGGAAACTGTCTCAGAATACCTCAGTTTCCTCGGTGTGGAGGTTCGAAAGACCTACCTTCAGCCTTTCAACCAAGTAGCTTATGCAGATTGAACTTTTCGTATATCTCCTTTCTGGGCTTTCTTTATCTTTATTGGTAATTCTATTTTTTGGCAAAGGAAAACGAAATGCAGACAAAGAATTGCGGGAGGAACTGCAAGCCTTAACTAAATCAATTCATGAGAATTTGGCTGAGGCGCGAAAAGAAGCTTCAGAAAATCTCCTTCGACAGTTTCAACTCGTATTTGACAATCAGCGCTCTGCTGCGAAAGATCAGAATGATGCCTTGCAGCAGTTTGGGGAGCGTGTACGCCAATCTTTACTGGATTTGAGTAATGTGCAGCGGGAGAAGTTGTCGGAACTGAGCCGTCGTCAAGACGAACTCTTGAAAAACACAGAGCAGCGTCTGGAAAAAATCCGGGAGACAGTGGATGAAAAATTACAGAAGACCTTAGAAACCCGCTTAGGACAGTCTTTTGACCTTGTGAGTACCCAATTGCAGGCTGTTCAAAAAGGACTAGGAGAGATGCAGTCTCTTGCAAGTGGAGTGGGTGACCTCAAGCGCGTACTGACCAATGTAAAAAGCCGTGGCCTTTTAGGGGAATACCAGTTGCAAGCTATTTTGGAAAATATCCTGAGTCCAGACCAATACGTAGCCAATTGCGCTTTAACTGGAACGAGGGAACGCGTGGAATTTGCTATCAAGATGCCTGGCCAGGAGGAAGAGATTTTTCTACCAATCGACTCAAAATTTCCACAGGAAGCCTATCTGCGGTTAGTAGATGCATTGGAAATTGCGGATAAGGTCTTGGCAGACCAATACCGATTGGAGTTGATTAAGGCCGTGAAAAAGTCTGCTGCTGATATCTTTCAAAAGTACATTCATCCTCCAAAAACCACAGATTTTGCCATCCTTTTTCTTCCTATGGAAAGTCTATATGCGGAAGTGCTTCGCGAACCGGGTCTAGCGCAGCACCTGCAGCAGGAGTACAAAGTCATCGTGACGGGCCCTACCACCCTCTCTGCAATCCTCAATTCTTTGCAAATGGGTTTTCGAACCCTTGCCATTCAGAAACGAAGTTCGGAAGTATGGCAGGTGTTAGGAGCTGTCAAAACTGAATTTGGAAAGTTTAGTGTGTTGTTAGAACGGACACAGAAAAAGTTGAACGAGGCAAATTCAGAATTGGATAAGTTGGTAGGGGTACGTACCCGGACCATTCAACGTAAACTCAAGGAGGTGCAGGAGTTGCCCGAAGGAGAGAGTACCCGCTATTTGGAGGAGTAAGGAAGAGTCCAATCCCTTATTATTTAGGTGTCCAGGTCCATCTGGGCTAGTATTTTCGCAATCTTATCCTCTACGGACTCGGAAGAAAGACTCGTTCGACTCAGACGATCTACCAAGATCGGAAAGGAGAAGGGGGTAAGCTGACTCGGATAGCGTACTTGTATGGATTGCCTATTGATTTTTCGGACGGCTTCGATCACTAGTTCCTGCTCCATTTGTTGATTTAAGACTTCGGCACGTGCTTGTTTCAGCAAAAGGTTATCTGGTTCATAGTCCTCGAACACTTGAAACAACAAGCCTGAATTGGCTTGAATATGTTTAAAACTGGTAGGTTTGCCAGGATAGCCTTGAAAAACCAGTCCTGCAATACTCGCAATTTCCCGAAACTTACGCTTGGCGAGTTCACTTTCATTGACACAATGCAAGATGTCTTCTTCCAAATGATCTAGGCTAAATAGGTCTTCTTCTAGAATTTCCTCAATCTCTAGCCGTACATCTGAAAACAATTCAAAACCATAGTCATTCATCGCCATGCTGAAGGATACAGGTAGCCGCTGTGCGATTCGGTAGGCCAGTAAGGCGCTGAGGAGTTCGTGCACCATTCGGCCTTCGAAGGGATAGAAAAAAAGGTGAAATCCTTCACGGGTTTGCAAGGATTCTATCAAAAACGTTTGGGCATCGGGAACCAAGGAAAGCTGCTGTTGCAGGTCCAAAATGGGCAGTACCTGCCGCACTTCCTCAGAACGCACAATTCCCTGGTTGTAGGCTTTGAAGATTTCTTGTATTTGTTGGGAAAGTTTGGAAGATAGGGACATGCGGGCACCCATCCAGCTGACCACTTGGTTGGCTTTCTTTGTGGTCACCTGCACCACGGCATCCAATCCTTTGACATAAAGAAGTTCCAGATTTCTACCTGCAAAATAGAATCGATCTCCCACCTTTAACTTGGCAATGAAGTATTCTTCCACTGTACCCAAGTAAGCCCCATTTTTAAATTTGACCTTCATGGACACATCACTGACGATGGTGCCCATGCTCAGGCGGTGCTTCATTGCAATTTTCTTGTTCTTGACCCGATAAATCCCATCTTCCTCGATGACCACTTTTAAAAAGTCATCGTAGCTCCCCAAAGAACCTCCTCCTTTGGTAATGAAATCTAGGATCCAATGGTATTCTTCAGGACTAAGTGCTGCGTAGGACTCGGTCTTTTTGATGATGGCATAGAGCTCCTTGGGTTCAAACGCTTCACCCACTGCGAGGGTCACGAGGAACTGAATCAATACATCGTAGGGGAGTGAGGGAGGGAATTGGGATTCCAAGTCATCTTGTTCGATGGCATGACGTAAGGCAGCCGCTTCAATTAATTCCAGGGCATTGGTTGGCACAAAGAATACGAGGGAAGGAAGCCCAGGTTGGTGACCTGCTCTGCCTGCACGCTGCACAAATCGAGACACCCCCTTGGGGCTTCCAATTTGAATTACCCGATCTACAGGGCGGAAGTCCACCCCAAGGTCTAAACTGGAGGTGCAAACCACTACCTTGAGGATGCCTTCGTGTAAGGCATTTTCAACCCAAGCACGGATTTGGCTGTCCAAGGATCCATGATGCATGGCCATCCATCCTGCCCAATCGGGTCTGACTTCCAGAATTTTCTGGTACCACATCTCCGTTTGGGAGCGGGTATTCGTAAACACCAATACTGATTTCCCTTCCTCAATGGTTTGGATGACTTGGTCCACCATGCGAATTCCCAGATGTCCTGACCAGGGGTATTTTTCTATTTCGTCTGGAAATAGGGAGGTGATCCGGATCTCTTTTTGAACTTTGGCCTTGATGATATGGAGCGGTAACTCGTTGCCCAATAGGGTCTTTGCCGCTTGTTCCAAGTTGCCCAAGGTAGCAGAAATCGCCCAACGCATAAAGGAATGGCTACATTTCGCTTGTAAGTAGGCTAGAGCAAGTTGCACTTGTACCCCGCGCTTGTTACCCACCAATTCATGCCACTCGTCAACTACCACACAGCGAAGATTTTCGAAAAGGGGTTCAGTTTCCTTTTGGGAAAGGAGGATATGCAGGGTTTCTGGAGTGGTAATTAAGCATTCAGGAGGATTTCTTTTAAAACTCGCTCGGGTCTTCGCATCCGTATCCCGATTCCTGACTGCCACGGTCCAAGGCAGTACAAGCCCATTGCAGGCTTCCTGCATCGCTTTCTGTAGATCCTGGGCAAGGGCTCTGAGTGGGGTCACCCAAATGATTTGTATCCCGTTTTTTTGCGGTTTTTTCCAGTCGTTGGGATTATTTTGAACATGGTTCAAGAGTATACCGAACCAGAGGGCAAATGTTTTTCCAGAGCCCGTAGGGGCATTAAGTAGTCCTGATTTACCATCCAAGTAATCGTTCCAAGCTTGGATCTGAAAGGGGAAGGGGCTCCAGCCTTTTTGGTGGAAGTAGTCCAGAGCGGGTTTTAGGCGTGTATCCTCCATATCAAGATAATAGCGCCTTTAGATCAGCCAGGTTGTTGGCCTGCTCTATGGTTTTGTCCTTACGCCAGCGAGCGATTCGTGGGAATCGGAGAGCCACTCCACTTTTATGCCTCGGGCTTGCTTGGATGCCTTCAAAGGCGATTTCAAATACCAATCCAGGGGTAACCGTACGTACTGGACCAAATTTTTCCTTGGTGTTTTTTTTGACGTAGGCATCTACCTCTCGAATCTCCTTGTCTGTCAGACCAGAATACGCCTTGGCAAAGGAAACCAATACCTCTCCATCCCAAAGTCCAAACGTATAGTCAGTAAAGAGGTCTGCACGGCGTCCATGACCTTTTTGAGCATAAATAAGCACCCCATCGATGTGCATGGGATCCATTTTCCACTTCCACCAAGCGCCTCGCTTCCTTCCTGTTTCGTAAAGGGAGTCCTTCTTTTTGAGCATCAGGCCTTCTGTTTGTAGTTCTCTGGCATTTTCTCTGACGAGACTGAGTTCTTCCCAGGAATTGAAGGCGAGGGTCTCTGAAAGTTTAAATCGTGGATGATTTATAGATTTTACTAACTCATCAACTAGTGCTTTCCGGTGAGATAAGGGTTCGTCTCGAAGGTCTTTTCCTTCCCATTCTAGTAGGTCAAACCCAATGAAACTTACAGGAGCCTCATGGAGGATTTTCTTGGATAGGGTTTTTCGGGTAATACGAGTTTGTAATACAGAAAACGGAAGTGGAACATCCTCTTTGAAAGCCAGGATTTCCCCGTCGAGAACTGTACCGTCTGGGACGGATTCAAGGAACTCCAAAATCTCTGGAAATTTTTCATTGACCAATTCTTCACCTCGGCTCCAAATAAATGATTGTCCTCCTCTACGGATCAATTGGCCCCGGATACCGTCCCATTTCCATTCGGCTATCCAATCCGAACAGGAAAAGTTTTCCTGAAAACTGGTCTCAATGGGATGAGCCAAGAAAAAAGGATAGGGTTTAGAGGGGTCTTCCCCCTGATCATCCGGATAAAGGAGTTCCTGAAGGCTTATTTTTTCCGGATCCCAATTGCCCATCAATCGGTGCGCTACCTGTGCTTGGGATAGTCCGGAGTGGCTGGCAAGCGCTTGAATCAATAGATTTTGACTTACTCCGATTCGAAAGCCCCCAGTGATTAATTTGTTAAAAACGAATCGCTCCAGACTTGTAAACTGATTCCAGGCTGTTAAAATCTTTGTTTTCTTCTCATCTTCCTCTTCTAGATTCAAATCCTGCAGCCAATTGATCCATTCGGTAAGGGATAGGTTTTGAATTCCTGTAGCGGAAGGGAGGAGTAAGGCGATCGTTTCTGCTAGGTCGCCTACGGCCTGGTAAGATTCTTCAAAAAGCCAATCGGGGATGCCTGCTTTTTCTTGGCACCAAGTTCGTAACTGTTTCGTACTTACCTGACGCTTCGGCCTCCGATGGGAGAAAATGGCGATTACCCAGACCGAATCCTCATCAGTAGCATTTTTGAAAAACCAGGCCAATGCCTCGAGCTTGTCCCCAGTTTTGGTGGATTGGTCGAGTCTATGGATTAGTTCTGCAAATAGTTGCATGAAATGAGGCGCTAGAAATGTATTTTTAACCAGAAAGAAGAATACCTACCCAAAAGGAATGCCTAAATTGGGAATTGAATTAAACCACTTTTTTGGAATTTCGTTTAACTAGAAAACTTACTTCTTATGAAAAGGTTACTCCTGCTGCTCACTTTATCTTTTGGTTTGGGATCCTGTGCGGATTCGGAAGACAAGTACTACACTGGAAGAAGTTTGGAAGTTGACCTTTTTCAAGCGAGTACCTACGCCTACCAGGGTAAGGTAGAATTCAAGGAAGTAGTAGGGGGAAGTTTAGAATTATCCATTCGATTGGATGGGGCAAAATCGAATACAGAAGATACTTTTCCTGCCCATTTGCATTTTGGAAGTTACAACCAAGCTGATGCACCTATTGCACAGATTTTAAATCCCGTTTCTTCTAAAAAGTTAGCATCCACCAGTCAGTTGGGTACACTTTCGGATGGGAGAAATTTAAAATTTGACGATTTAGCTGCCTTTGATGGCCATATCAAAATCCACTTAGCGAATGAAGGGCCCGACTATTCGGTAATTTTGGTGGCCGGAAATTTAGGTCCGAAATCCAAAGCGGGTTTTGATCCAAATCAGGTGGCCGTCTGCGGCAAAACGTATTAATAAAAAAAGGGGCTAATTCATTGAATTAGCCCCTTTTTTAGTGCACTATTTTTTTAATTCAAAATCACTGGGAAGGTAATATCCAAGTCGGTTTCTCCACCTGCCTGCACAAAGTTTGCAAAGTTAGGATTGTTGGCACCAGCGAAGCTCTTGTTGAGGTCGTGACGAAGTACCACACGCATACTGCTGTTGTTGGTTCCAGTAGAGGAAGAGACAGTCACGGTGTTTTTCAATCCTAAGGCAATTCCTCCTGCATCGGCATACTGAATGCTGAAGATGTTGCTATCAAAAACAGGGCCCAAGAAGAAAAACTGGTGTTCTGCAGCCTCCGTTAGAATTTCTTGAGTGATGTCCTCGCCTTTAATGGAGTTGCTTACTTCAATGGTCATTTGGTATTTTTTACCTTTTGTCAAGCTGATGGACTGAACCGTAGGGGTCTTGCCTACTTCAATGCCCTGAGGATCACTCGCTTTGAAGCTTAAAACAGATCCTACTAGTGCATTTGAAGCATTCAATTCTTGAAACTTCAAGGTCACGTCTGTGATTACTTCGCCTTCGTTTTCCTTTTTTGGATCTTCACTTTCACAAGAGGCGAAACCAAAGGCTACTAAGGCTAGGAGGTACAGGGATACTTTTTTTAGGTTTTTCATGGTAATTAAAATTAGAATTGGTAATTGAATTTGAGTTGAAAATTTCTTCCCATATCGGCAGTGAAGTACCTAAAACGGTTCATGTATTCCTTGAATTCGGTATTCAACAGGTTGTTGATCTGAAGACTCAGACTCAAGGTGTTTTTGAAGAGTTCTAGTTTTTTGGAATAGCCCAAGTTGACCAAAGCATAGGCTGGAGGAGCAGTGGCAAGATCAAATACCGGTTCCCGATGCTGTTTGGCTACCAGCACATTGCTGAGGGTAATTCGATTTTTTCCTTGATCGGGATTTTTACCCAAGGAATAGGAGATTCCCCAGTCCATGCGATCCGAAGGGATAAATGGAAAATAGGTATCGGTTTCGGTATTCTTGGCCCGGATAATCGACCCTTTCGCATAGCCATTCAGATTCTCCGTAAAACTGTAAGTTCCAGAAAGATCTAATCCATAAAAGAAAGCATCTGCTTGCAAGTATTCGTAAACATTGAAAGTGCCGCGCAAACTCACGAAGGTCTCTCCAGTCGGGTTGAGGTAGATATAGTCACGGATTTGGTTGGCATAAGCAGTGAGTTCCATCGTCCCTTTCTTTCCTTCGTATTCGAGTCCATTCACCCATTTGAGTGACTTTTCAGAATCCAAGTTGGCGTCTCCCAATTCGACAGCTGCCGCGCCATGGTGTAGCCCTTGGCTAAATAGTTCATTCACATTAGGCGGTCTCCAGGCAGTCCCTAGGTTGGAAGTAAATGCCCAGTTTGTATTAATTTGGTACCTGCCTCCCAGAAAAATGGATCCGTTCTGGTAAGTCAAATCGGCTTTTTGCAGGTCATTGCCCACATACCGCGCGGCGGAAACAGTGCGGTAATCGTAGCGTAGACCGGCTTCGAGTTCAAGTGGACCTTTTAGGTATTTTTCCATCAAAAAGATTCCACCATTCAGGAGATCATAGTTTGGGATCAACGGAGTCACTCCAGTACCCGGTACATTGCTGTTGGCTTGTTGAATTAAGTGAATCCCCATCGAACCAGTCCAGTGGGATTTCAAATTGTGCTCCAGCACTAATTCGGCTGTATTGGTAAATAATTCCAAATCCAAACTCGGCCGTGCATTTAAGTCTCCTCGTCGTCGGTCAAATTCCTGACGGTTGTTTTGTTGGAAGCCATACTGAAAATTAAGTTTCCAAGAAGGATTCAAGTGGTAATGTGCTTTCAGTTTGGCCAAGTGGTGGGTAACCACCTGTTTGGGATTGTTGATGGTGTAGGTAAACGCTGCCTGAGTAAATGGCGCACCGTTCTCGATGATAGCAAGTAAGTCTGAAAGGTTGCCCGTATGTGCATCTCTAAGAATACCCAATTCAGTGGTAAAGAAGCTGTAATAGGCTTCGGTTCCGATTTTGGAGGAACTATAGCCCAAGGCCGCAGAGATACTAGATTCAGACATACCGGTATTTCCTTGGTAATAATTAGGCGTTTGGATATTTCCTGCGCGTCTAGTTGCTCCCTGGATGCGGTAACCCAATCCAGGATATTTTCCAGATCCTCCTGCATGGGAAACTGCTACATTCCCAGCTCTTCCATTGGTATTGCCTACCAAGTTGAGTTCTGTGATGGATTTTTTAGAAGTTGGTAGGGCAGGAGGGTTGACCAAAATCACCCCACCCATGGCTTCAGGTCCGTAGCGAACCGTCTCTGCACCTTTGACCACCGTTAGTTCATCCGCAAGAAAAGGATCAATTTCTGGAGCATGCTCGGCTCCCCATTGTTGTCCCTCTAAACGAATACCATTATTCATGATTAGGATTCGATTGCTGTGCAGGCCGTGGATTACCGGCTTGGAAATGGTGTTCCCAGTAGAAAAGGTTGTCACTCCAGCGACCCGCTTCAAACTTTCGCCCAAACTTTCGCCTCGCGATTGAAGGAGGGCTTCCCCGTATAGAGTGGATACGGCTGTAGTCGTTTGTACTGCTTCTCGGTGTCCATGCACCTCAACACCAGTTAGGGCTACCGCCTCTTCCTCCATTTTGAAGGTCAAATTGCTAGTTGCAGTATTCAGGACAATGGATTGCTTAATTTCCTTGTGCCCGATAAAAGTGATTTGTAGTGTTTGCTGACCTGGGCAAAGATTCGTCAACACAAAATTGCCATTGGTATCAGTGGCTACACCTGAAGCAGATTCTGATAACCACACGTAGGCGGCTTCAATAGGCTGGTTATTTTCCAAGTGCAATACCCTGCCTCGTAGGACGAGGTCGCATTTTTGTGCATAAAGGGTGCTTAGAGAAACTGCCATAGCTACACAAAGCAAAATTGCTTTTTGAATCATAGTTGCAAAAATAAAGGTTAACTTAAAAATAACTAGGATTTTTGTAACAAAGTTGCAAATGATGACCAAAGGTAAAATTTATAGATGTGTAGTGAAATGGGATGGATTGGAAGTGAATTATCAAAAAAAAAATCCAGCACTTGGCTGGATTTCAAACATATTGGAGGATTAAGTTCAATTAATTTCCTAACCAATTTGCCCAAGGAATTCGGCTCAAAATCAAAACTAAGCCTACGGCATATAGCATGTAAATGCTTCGGAACTTCGCTTTGGAACTTTCCAATTTCTTAGCACGGCTAAATCCTATGGTAATTAAAACGATCGCCACGATATTGATAAGTGGGTGTTCCAAGGCAGTCAAGCGAGCCACTGGATCTGACATGGCACCACCACCTGACAGTAAAGAAAAACCTACTGGGCTGACGAAGTAAAGAACCAGACCAACCAAAAGTTGGATGTGGCAAAGGATAAATGCGATTAAGGCAATTTTGCGGTCTTTTTCTTGGAACTCGCGACCTGAAAGTGCGCCAATGAGTGCCCAAATAATTACGAGAATGAGTGACAATAATGCCAAATAAGCTAGGCCAGAGTGTCCGTGTTGAAGTCCAGTGTACATGACTATGATTTTTTGAGGTGATTTTATTAAGGGAAAGAAATTTCGATGGCAATTTGTTTGAAAACTAATCTACATACAAGACTAGACCCTTCAAATATTCTGTTTCTGGATGAAAGCAGTTGATCGGGTGATCGGCAGGTTGGGAGAGCTGGTGCAAAATTCGAACGTTCCGTTTGCTTTCTAGTGCTGCAGCGGTGATCGTATTTGCGAAAAGCCGTTTGTCTACCACTTGGCTACAGGAGAAGGTAAACAAGATGCCTCCCGGCTTGATTTTTCGAAGCGCTTCCGCATTGAGGCGCTTGTAGGCCTGCACGGCATTGTGTCTTGCCTTTAAGCTTTTGGCAAAGGCGGGAGGGTCCAAAATAATGAGATCAAAATCATCCCCAATCTCGCGAATGTATTTGACCACATCTGCTACAATCGATTGGTGTTTGCCTTTAAATCCTGCATTTAAACCAATGTTTTCCTCCGTCAGGTCAATTGCTTTTTGGGAAATATCGACGGAATGAACTTCAGTTGCTCCTTCTTGTAGGGCTAGCACTGAAAATCCTCCTGAATAGCAAAAGGTATTCAATACTTTTTTTCCCTTGGCGTAGCTGGCAACTAACTTTCTGTTTTCACGTTGATCGATGAAAAAACCCGTTTTTTGGCCTTTTTCCCAATCAATTTTATAAGAAGCTCCATATTCCTTCACCAAGTCGGTTTCAGCCTTGCCCCATAGCCATTCGTTGGAGGGAACTGTCTCGGCTTTGGGAAGGGTTTCCCCACTTTTGTCGTACACCCCTTTGAGCTGCTTCCCATAAACGGCGCGTAATGCTTCAGTAATTGCCTGTAAGTGCTGATGCATTCCGATGTGGTGTGCCTGGATCACCGCGGTACCGTTGTAATAATCAATGATTAAGCCTGGCAAGCCATCTCCTTCTCCATGAACTAATCGATAGACGGTTGTTTCATTTTGTTGCGTGAGGTTCAAGGCTTCCCGTACGGCATGCGCAGCGCGAATTTTTTCCTTCCAAAATGTAGCATCAATCGTGCGTTCCTCAAAGGAGATAATTCGAACCATGATGGATCCTAAGGCATAATGCCCAATTCCTAAAAAATCATTTTTAGAGGAATAGACTGCAACCAAATCTCCATTTTGGATTCCGTCTTCTTTTTTAGCAAGAGCGCCAGAAAATACCCAATGGTGCTTTCGGAATAAGGAAACTTCCTTTCCTTTTTGAAGAATAAGCCTAGGATAGGTCATGAGTCGTTGACAAATTGTTAGGGAAAATCAAACTTCCAATTCCCATCCCTAATCCACTAGCAAGTAGTCCTAGGAGATGAGTTTCTTGATCGGGAATGTATGTTTCTGCTGCAAGATAGGTGGCCATCCCCACAAAAAGGGCAAGAAAGGCCCCAACTGAAGATGATTTTTTCCAGTAAAGTCCTGCTGTCAAAGGGACAAATAAGGAAACCAGCATTAAAATAGAAGCTCCAGCTACTAACTCGTAAATATCTGATTTCCAATAGGCCATGATTAAGGCAATTGCTGCTACCAGGATGACATTTGACCGGAGGACCCACAAAAACTGCTGATCGGAAAATTTCTTTCCAAAATAGGGACGGATTAAATTTTCAGAGATGATGGCTGCAGGAGCCAAAAGCCCAGAACTGGTTGTGCTCATAATTGCAGAGATCAAGGCCCCAAAAAAGAGCACTTGAATGGGAAGGTTGCTGTGCTGCAAAACCATGGAAGGAAGGAGCATTTGCTTATCTGCCAAATACAACTCTGGATACAGGATCTTTGCTCCTAAGGCGATAAACAGCGGAAGCAAACCAAAGGTGAGGTAAAATATGCCTGCCAAATAGGTGGATTGTACAGCTACTTTTTCGGATTTGGATGACATCACGCGTTGGTAAATATCCTGAGAGGGAATGCTCCCCAAACCAAGGATAATCCAGGCCCCAAAGTAAGTGGTCCAGGCAGAAAAGTTGGCTTCTGGAAAAAACTGGAAACTTTCAGGTGGAGCTTTTTCCAAAATCACGCGAACGCCACCTGCTTCGTCCGCGACGAGATAGGCTACTGCCACTAATCCAATGACGATTAAAGTAGTCTGCATGAAATCGGTAATGGAGATCGCCCACATTCCACCTAAGAAGGTGTAGAAAACAACAATCACTGCAGAAATGACAACTCCTTCCATAAGACTGAGATCCGTAACCGCTCCCAATACTAGGCTTAAGGCAACAAGCTGTGCGGCAACGTAGCCAAAGTAGGCGGGGATCATAAAGATGGAGGCGAAGAAGGCCAACCGCTCACCAAAGATTTTCTTGAACACATCTCCTATGGTCAACACATTCATGCGGTACATGGGTCGAAGGTAGAAGAGCCCAAACAAGATCAAGCAGAGTGCTCCACCAAAAGGATCCTCAATCACACCCAGAAGACCTTCTTCTAAATATACCGAAGAGGCACCAAAAATAGTCTCTGAGCCAAACCATGTGGCAAAGAGTGCAGATGCAGAAAGAAATAAAGGGAGTGATCGTCCAGCCAGGACAAAGTCATTCGAATTTTTGACTAACCTCGCAGACCAAGCTCCAATAGCAAGGGTAAGGATTAGGTAAATTAGAATAGCAGTGAGTAGCACGAACGGATTACCTAGGAATTAAACGGCCCCACCGTACATGCTTTCACGCAAAGCCTTAATTTCTGGACTCAATAGGTAATCGTCGTAGGACATCCGTCTATCTATCGTTCCTTTTGGCGTGAATTCCACAATGCGATTACAGGAAGACTGCACAAACGTGTGGTCATAGGAGGACATCAGTACGGTTCCGTTGAATTCAATGATAGCATTGTTGAATGCGGTAATGGATTCCAAATCCAGGTGATTGGTTGGTTCGTCCATGAGCAGCAAGTTTGGATTTTGAAGCATCATTTTGGAAACCATGCAACGCACCTTTTCTCCTCCAGAAAGTACACTACATTTTTTTAGGGTCTCTTCCCCTGTAAATAGCATTCGACCAAGGAAAGTACGGACATAAGCCTCTTCCTGGTTGCTGGAATATTGACGCAACCAATCGATCAAGTTGAGGTCTGTCTTGAAGTAGCTGGAGTTGTCATTGGGTAGGTAGGCCTTATTGATCGTTACTCCCCACTTCAATTCCCCTTTGCTTGGCTTAATTTCTTCTACAATGGTTTGGAAAAATTTATTGACAGCCTGTTTGGTTTTGGAAATGAACGCAATTTTGTCCCCCTTGTCTACCATTAAGTTGACATCCGTAAAATAAGTGACCCCATCTGCCTTCAGTTCCAAGTTTTCAGTCATGAAAATTTGGTCTCCAGCCTCGCGCTCTGGCTTAAATAAGATTCCTGGGTATTTTCTGCTAGAAGGCTCAATTTCATCGACGTTCAATTTTTCCAACATCTTTTTTCGCGCGGTAGCCTGTCTAGACTTGGCCACGTTGGCAGAGAAGCGGGCAATGAAATCCTGCAATTCTTTTCGCTTTTCATCCGCTTTTTTGTTCTGATCTGAACGTTGCTTCAAGGCAAGCTGGGAGGACTCGTACCAGAAGGTATAGTTACCGGAATAAATTTTGATTTTCCCAAAATCAATGTCGACCACATGGGTGGATACGGTATCTAGGAAGTGACGGTCGTGGGAAACAACAATGACCAAGTTCTTAAAATCAATCAAGAAATCTTCGAGCCATACAATCGTTTCTGCATCCAAGTCGTTGGTCGGTTCATCCAAAATCAGGATGTCCGGATTTCCAAAAAGTGCTTGAGCTAAAAGTACACGAACCTTTTGATTACCTGCGAGATTTTTCATCTGCTGGTAATGCAGGTCTTCAGAAATGCCCAGCCCAGAAAGGAGAGAAGCTGCATCTGACTCTGCGTTCCAGCCATCCATCTCGGCAAATTCCGATTCCAGCTCAGAGGCACGGATGCCATCAGCTTCTGTAAAATCTTCTTTGAGGTAGATTTCATCCTTTTCCTTCATGATGGCATACAATTTTTTATGCCCCATCAAGACGGCTTTCAATACCTCTACCTCGTCAAATTCAAAGTGATTTTGCTTCAATACCGCCATGCGTTGCCCAGGAGTAATGTTGATTGCTCCTGAGGTAGAGTCCATCTCTCCAGAGAGGATCTTCAAAAAAGTGGACTTTCCTGCACCATTTGCACCAATCACCCCATAGCAGTTGCCTGGAGTGAATTTTAGGTTTACTTCCTCGAAAAGAGTTCTTTTTCCAAATTTTAGGGAAAGGTTATCTACTGAAATCATGTGTATTGCTGAATTTGAAGGAGCAAAGATAGAAAAATATCCCTTTTGGCAGGAGACATCACCAGGCTAATCTTTTATAGGTACTCGTTGAAGCATCAACTTCTAAAAATAGTCTAGTATATTCACTGCGTTATTACTTTAAAAGGACCACTCTCGTAAAGATGCGCTTACTATTCCGCCTTGTATATGCCCTATTCTTTAGCTTGGCGGCTGCTGTTTCTAGCTATGCGCAGCTTTCCACTACGGGTACTGAATTTTGGGTGGGCTTTATGGAAAATAACCGAAGTCTTCCATCTACACCGGATTATGCTGTCTTATTGATCACCGCCACAGAAAATACGACTGGTGCAATTGAATATCTTGGACAATCGACTCCTTTTGCACTCACGGCTGGGCAGCAATTTACCTTTCGGATTTCCTCTGCTACCTTGGACTTATTGCATCGGAGTTCAGGGGTGATAGAAAACCTAGGGATACACATTACCGCAACAGGAAAAATTGCAGTTCATGCCATCAATGAACGTTACCGAAGTGCTGATGGGACTGTTGTTCTGCCAATTACAGCTTTGGGTAAAGATCATTACATCACATCCCATTTTGAAGTGAATCCTTCCGCCAACTTGAATGTCAATAATGAAAGTACCTTGCTGGTAGTGGCTACGGAAGACAATACACGCATTGAAATCACGACTACCGAGAATTCCATTTCAGGGAACGTCAAGGGAATCCCAACAGAAATTACCTTGAATCGTGGGCAGAGCTACCAAATAAAAGCACGTGGAGATTTGACGGGTTCTCGAGTGCGTGTAGTCGGAGACAAAGCCGATGATTGCAAAAAAATTGCAGTGTATGGGGGAAACAAGTGGACCTCAGTAGGGGCCTGTGGACAAGCTAATGATCACCTGTATCAACAAGCTTATCCCATCAACACTTGGGGAAGTTCCTTTGTGCATACCGCATTATTGGGTCGATCTTCTGGTGAGTTGGTCAAGGTGTTGGCTGCAGAGGACAATACCGAAGTCCGTGTCAATGGCCTTCTTCAACCCAAGGTATTGAATCGTGGGGAATGGATGTCTTTGGAGTTTGGGGCTAACGTTTCTGGAAAAATAGACACCTCTAAGCCTTCCTCCGTCACCGTATTCTCAAAAAGCCAATCTTGCAACAGCCTTTCCGATCCTTTTGCCAGTAATGGAGATCCATTTATGATCACCTATAGTCCTACGGAGCAATTGCTTACGGATTTAACTTTTAATGCTTACGCCTTACCTTCAATAGTCAATCATTATGTCAATATTGTAGTCAAGGCTGGGGAAGAAAATAAAACCCGCTTAGATGGCGTAGCTGTTGGTGGGAGTTTTCAAATGCTTCCTGGAGATCCAACCTATAAGGTTGCTCGGATAGAAATTACTCAGGGAGTGCACACGCTTTCCAATCCTGCTGGATTTGCAGCTTATGTGTATGGATTTGGAAACATTGAGTCCTATGGCTATGCAGCTGGGGCCTCCTTGACTAATTTAAATTTTGAAACCGATCCTGACTATGCATTTGACGTGGTAGGAGATAATGTGGCCTGTCTCAATCAGGAGGGTTCTTGGACCGTGAATCCCGAAAATCCTGACTTCACCTATTTTGTATGGAATTTTGGAGATGGCACGGCTACCAAAATTGGAAAAACTGTAAAACATACCTACACCAAACCTGGAAAGTACGAAGTCAGAATTGTTGCCTCCTTGAGTCCGAATTCTTGTGATCAGCAAGAAGAAACAACGTTTCAGGTGGAGGTCTTGGAGACTAAGGTAGAGTTGGTTGGGTCCCAGTCCGTCTGTCCCCTTGTAGAAGAGGTGATGTATCGAGTAAAAGACAAGCAAAATATCTCCAAAATGCTGTTTGAAGTGGAAGGAGGGTCCATTTTGCAGGCCTATTCCGATTCGGTTCTTGTTCGTTGGGGACCGTCTAATCCAAATGCCAAGGTACGCGTACTTCCTTTCTCTGCCAATGGTTGTCCGGGTGCCGCTGTAGAATTGCCTGTAGTCGTAAACCTTCGAATTGTGGTTACTGAAGCAATTGGAGAATTGGAAGTGTGCTTTGATCCCTCGGTTAACTTTACCTATTCCGCACCAAATCCTTTGCCCGGAAGGAGATACGAATGGATTGTAAAGGGTGGTACCCTGGTAAGTGGTCAAGATTCAGATAAGATCACTGTTGTCTGGGACCAAGCAGATGTGACAGGTACGATTGGATACACCGCTTACAGTTTGGTTGATAATTCCTGTGCGGGAACAGCTCCAGAAATTCAAGTCAAAGTTGCCAAGCAATTGATTTTTAGCACTCAATCCGTCCTTGATGTCGCTTGCTTTGGTCAAGCTACAGGCAAAATTGAAGTGGTTGCCAATGGAGGAACACCGCCGTACACCTTTGAATGGAGCCATGATGCGACTTTGAAGACAGCAATCGCCTCAAATTTGAAGGCTGGTTTGTATTCGGTGAAGGTGATCGATGGTTTGGGTTGTGAAAAAACAATTACGGGAATTGAAGTGAAAGAGCCTCCTTTATTGGAACTAGCTGGAGTTACCGCGACAGCAACTACCTGTTTTGGAAAGAAGGATGGACGAGTGAGATTGGAAGTGAAGGGGGGAGTAGCTCCTTACAGTTTGGAGTTTGGTGGGAAGCAGGTTTTCAATGGATTGTTTGAACTCGATACCCTCAAGAAAGAAAAGTATGTTTGGGAAGTAACGGATGCGAATGGTTGTAAAATTCCTGTCTCTTTTGAAATCACTTCTCCTCCGCCTTTGGTCGTAGATGTTACCCTTGCAAAGACAGCATGTCCAGGGGAAGCCAATGGGGAGTTACTCGTAGTGCCTTCCGGACCAGCAGGACCGTTCCAATACCTATGGACTCCTTCGAGCCAATTAACGGACCTTGCCACTGGTTTGGCTAAGGGGACCTATCAAGTTCAGGTGACTGATGCCGCTGGCTGTGTTTCCTTTGGTTCGGGTACAGTAATCGAGGAAGCTCCCAAAATTCGGATGCCAAATGCCTTTAATCCCACACAAGCTCCAGGCAAGTTTACCGGAGTCTCTAATTGTGTGGTCAATTTTTCAATGGTGATTTACAATCGCTGGGGACAGCTGGTCTATTCGGGTAATGAAGGTTGGGATGGAACTTTTGCTGGTGAAAATGCTCCAAATGATACCTATTCCTATGCCACTACCTATAGCTACCTAATGGAAGGCAATACGGTTCAAGTAACTTTCCGCGGTTCTGTACTAGTAGTTAGGTAAGCTTGCCGTTAGTCGGCCATTGTCCAATTGTGGGTCCTTTTGGGAGAAATTCCCTAGTTTTGCTTTCCTTTTCTTTTTTATCAAAATGAAAAAAATCTTGATCACCGGTGGTGCCGGATACATTGGTTCCCACACAGCAGTTGAACTTTGGAATGCTGGCTTGGAACCGATTATTTTAGATGATTTTTCCAATTCCAATGAAGAAGTACTCAACCGATTGGAGGAGATTACTGGAAAGCGTTTTGCTTGTTACCGTGGGGATTGCAACCAACGCGATATTTTGGATCAGATCACTGAGGAGCATCAACTGGAAGGAGTGATCCATTTTGCAGCCTTCAAGGCCGTAGGAGAGAGTACCCAGCAGCCCTTGGCTTATTACAAGAATAACTTGGGGTCTTTGCTCGTTCTGTTGGAGTTTATGCGAGACAAGGAAATCAAAAATCTCGTCTTTTCTTCCTCCTGCACGGTCTATGGACAGCCAGATGTGCTGCCCGTTACGGAATCAACCCCTCGAAAAGATGCCGAAAGTCCTTACGGAAATACCAAGAAAATCGGAGAGGATATCCTATTGGATTACGTCAAAAGCAAACCTGGGATTCGCGTAGTGGCACTCCGCTACTTTAATCCCGTAGGAGCGCACCCAAGTGCAAAAATCGGGGAATTACCAATGGGAACTCCTCAAAATTTAGTTCCCTTCATTACGCAGACTGCGGCCGGAATTCGACAGAAACTTACCGTTTTTGGCACAGATTACGATACTCCGGATGGCAGTTGTATTCGGGATTACATTCATGTGGTGGATTTGGCTGATGCGCATGTGAAGGCGCTCCGTTTTCTCTTTGAAAAGCCACTTGATTTTTACGAGGTATTCAATGTAGGCACAGGTAAAGGCAATACGGTGCTGGAGGTAATTCATGCATTTGAACAGGTCAACAACCTAAAATTGGCTTATGAAATTGGGCCTAGAAGAGCCGGTGATGTAGTCAAAACCTGGGCGGATACCCAAAAAATTAATACAGTATTGGGCTGGTATCCCAAGTATGGCTTGGAGGAGTGCATGCGGGACAGCTGGCGCTGGCAGCAGTCTCTAAAATGAATGAACTACCAATCAAGTGGGTAAGTGTCCAAGCTAAAGGAAAATAGGAATTCGTATTCATTAGCTAAACCCTGGTTTACTTTTTTCGTTTTTTAACGCTTGTAGGGGCTCTTTTTTGCGCTTTCTGCATTTTGTAAAAAATAGATGAATGGTGGGGTTCTCGCTCGCAAGTTTTCAAATGACAGAGGTTAATTTATCTGGTAAGTCGTTTGTAAGGTTCAGGAAGGTTCAAACGCAATTTCTTCGTTTTCTGAGTTGTTTTCTACTAGTTTTTCTCTTCTTTTTTCGCGAAAGTCTAGGTCAATACCAAGTGAAGGGAAAAATCCTTTCTCAGCAAAATGAACCTCTGGAGTTTGTAAGCGTTTTTTCGAAGGAATTAGGTTTTGGTACTCAGTCTGATAGCCTTGGTCAGTTTGCATTTTCTTTACAAGAAAAAAAACGAATCCTCCTTACTTTTTCCCATTTGGGTTTTCAGTCCATACAAAAATGGGTGGTTCCAGATTCGCTAGAACTACATGTAATCCTTACTCCGCTTGAGACTGGTTTGGAAGAAGTAGTGGTTTCTGGGACCTTGCAAGAACTATCACGTGCAGATAGTCCAATACCGGTAGAGGTATTCAAAAATTCTTTCTTCCGTTCGAACCCAGTTCCTTCCCTGTTTGAATCCTTTCAACAAGTCAATGGGGTACGTACACAAGTAAACTGTGCAATATGCAATACCGGGGACATTCAAATCAATGGTCTTCCAGGTCCATACACCATGGTTTTGCTTGACGGAATGCCCATTATCAGTGGTCTAGCCACTGTCTATGGCCTTTCGGGAATTCCCCAATCCTTAATCGATCGGATCGAAGTAGTCAAGGGTCCAGCTTCCACATTATATGGTTCCGAGGCAGTAGGAGGCCTGATCCATATCATTACCAAAAGACCGGAAAAGGCTCCGCTTTTTTCTTTGGATCTCATGGGTACCTCCTGGCAAGAATTAGCGATGGATGCATCGGTAAAAACTTCTTTTGGTAAGTATGGCCAATCCTTGACTGGGGTAAATGCCTTTCGGTACAAGCAACCCTTGGACAAGAATGAAGATGGCTTGACGGATTTAGCCTTGCAGGATCGGGTTTCTATTTTTCAAAAGATAGACATTCAGCGAAATGAGGGCAAACTCCTTTCGCTAGCAGGACGCTTGGTGTTGGAAGACCGGTGGGGGGGAGAAATGAACTGGACCCCTCGAGAACGTGGAGGTGATCAAATTTATGGGGAAAGTATCCAAACTCGACGCTGGGAACTCTTTGGAACCTATGATTTACCCTTGATACAAGATTTGAAATTGCAAGTTTCTGCCAATGGCCACCAACAAGATTCTTATTACGGAACTACATTTTATGGCGCTCATCAAAAAATAGGCTTTGGACAGCTGACTTGGAACAAGGGAAGTGGAATCCATCATCTTTTACTTGGTGCCGCTTATCGCCTGACAAGTTACGATGACAGTACACCGGCTACTGCAGATCCAAACAGTCAAGCCAATGCGCCATCCATTACCCATCTTCCAGGTATTTTTATTCAAGATGAACTAAAGCTCAGTTCCAATGCTCAACTTTTACTCGGTTTGAGACATGATTTTAGTAGGGTACATGGTTCAATTTGGTCCCCGCGGATCAATTTCAAATTAAATTCAGAAGATAAGTCCCTGATTTGGAGAACCTCCTTAGGCAATGGCTTCCGTGTGGCAAATGTGTTTACCGAGGATCATGCAGCACTCACTGGGGCTAGGACAGTGGTCTTTACCGAAAGGTTGCGTCCAGAAGAAAGTTGGAATGCTACTAGCAACTTGATGAAGAAGGTGTATACTTCCTCTGGAAACTATTTTGGATTGGATGCTTCCCTTTTTTTTACCCATTTTTCAAATCAAATCATTCCAGATTACGAATCGAATCCTAATGAGATTCGCTACGCAAACTTGGATGGTACTTCTCGAAGCAAGGGGGTTAGCCTTAATTTTGATGGGCTTTGGGCCAATGGGTTCAAACTTTTGACTGGAATTACCTGGATGGATGTATCGATGACTGAAGAGGGAAAGCGAGTTCAACAATTGTTTGCTGAGCGTTTTTCTGGGGTGTGGACGATTGGCTATCATTTACATCCTTTGGAATTGACCTTGGATTATACTGGAAATGTGTACGGCCCCATGCGATTGCCCTTATTGGGTCCGCTAGATGATCGACAGGAATATTCACCCTGGTGGAGTTTGCAAAACATTCAACTCACCAAGCGTTTTGGGAATAAATGGGAGGTCTACGGTGGGATAAAAAACCTGCTGAATTACCGACCTCCAAGCAATAGTATCGCTAGAGCGTTTGACCCCTTTGATCGGGGAGTAGTATTTGATGAAGCAGGCTTCGTGGTTCCCACTGCCACTAATCCCAACGCGCTTTCTTTTGATCCTACCTATCTCTTTGCTCCAAATCAAGGAATTAGAGGGTTTTTGGGGTTACGATTCACGTTATAACGAAAAAAGCCCTTAGATTTAATCTAAGGGCGTTTCATGTGACTAAATTTAGAAAATTACTCCTCCTCTTTCTTTGCGTCTTCAGGTTTTACAGCAACCATCTTTTTTACTCGGTCACCTTCCTTAAGTTCCTTGCTAACCACAAAATAAGGACCTGCAATCACTTCATCTCCTTCTTTCAATCCTTCCAAGATCTCGATGTTTTCGTAATCTGAGATTCCAGTTTTCACTTCACGCATTTTGGCTACGCCATTTTCGCTTACAAAAACAATTTCTTTAGGCTTAACCGTGCTGGTAGCCAAACTATCTTTCTTTTCCTCACGAGTAGTAACCGCTGCAAGAGGAATCGCAAGTGCATTGTTTTTGGAGTTGGTCAAAATCTCTACCGAAGCAGTCATTCCTGGACGGAATGGATACTTGTTGCCTGCCTTTACCAAATCCTGGTAGGATTCATTGAGGATACGGATTTTCACTTTGAATTCAGTCACCGCATCTGGAGATGCCTTGGTGTTGGCTGTATTCGCAATGCTGGTGACAATGCCTTTGAATTTCTTTCCTGAAGCTGAGTAAGCATCTACATCAATAATGGTAGTGTCTCCCAAAGAAAGTCGTACAATGTCATTTTCGTTGACATCCACACGAACTTCCATTTTGGAAAGATCTGCGATAGTCATCATTTCCGTACCCGCCATTTGTTGTGTACCTACTACGCGTTCGCCTTGCTCTACCTTCAAGCTGGATACAATTCCAGATACCGGTGAGATTACGTTTGTCAAGCGAAGGTTTTCTGAAGCTTCGTTGACAGAGGCTTGTGAGCTCTTTACAATAAATTCAGAGGCAATTACATTTTGTTTCGCTGCTTCAAGATCTTTCTGAGCAGATACATAGTTGGCTTGAGCTTGCTCAAAATCAGCATCAGAAATCGCTTTTTGCTGGTGTAGCGTGCGCTGTCGTTTGAATTCCAATTCAGTGCGTGTATACTGTGCTTCAGCACGCTGCAAGCTAGCACGTGCTTGCGCCAGGTTTGCCATCTGCTGGTTCATGTTAGCTTTGGTACGATCCAAAGCAGAGATGAAGTTATCAGGTCGAATTTTCACCAAGAGCTTGCCCATTTCCACGGAGTCACCTTCTTGAACATTCAATTCGATGATTTCACCAGCTACGTCTGGAGAAAGTTTTACTTCCACTTCAGGCTGGATTTCTCCTGAGCTACTTACTTTTTCGACAATAGCTACTTTTTTGGCAGTAGCAAATTCTACCTCTGTTTCTTTAGCACCGCCAATCCATCCGGCTTGTTTACCGATGATGGCAAAAATGATGATTACACCTACTGCGCCGAGTAGGTAATAAAGCAATTTGTTAGACTTTTTAGTAGCCATGGTTTAGTTTAGATTAATAGGGTTACCAAGATAAAAATCAAGGACTTTGATTCTGAAAATGTAGCTGTATTTCGCGTTCAATAGGTCGGCCTGTGCGTTAAACAAGTTGTTTTGAGCAACTTGGAAATCAACGGAATTGATGGCTCCTAAATTGAATCGTTGCTGTGCGATTCGAAAGGTTTCTTCCAAGCTCTTTACTCGAACTAGAGATGCTTGATAAGAAAGCTCGGAAGAGAAGGCGGCATTGTAGGCCGTCTCGATGTCTTGTCTCAATCGGTTTTTCGCTTCAGTCACGGACACCTCGGCTAATTGACGTTGTACACGTGCGCGTTGGAGGTTAGACTTGTTGCTAAATCGAGTAAACAAAGGGATACTGAAATTTAGCGTACCAGACTGGGAAAAGTTATTTTCCACCTGGGTGTTGAACGGGATGATTTCCCTGGAGCCTGGAAGAAATGCTTGATCTACGTAGTTGGAGAATGCTGAAAGTCCGGCATCCAAGGATGGATAAAATCCTCCTTTGGCGATTTTCACCCCGTATTCAGCACTCCTGACATTTGCTTCAGCGGCTTTGATTTGGGGCATTAGCGTAACCGATACCTCAAATATTTCTGCAGGGCTTCCAGTAGTTAAGGCCTCCTTAGAAACTTCATATTCTGGTTCAATCACATCAAAGTTTTCGGTAAATGGAATTTGTAGTGCCTGAGCTAAGGCAAGCTTTGCTAATCGAAGTCCATTTTTCGCATTGATGACATTCAATTGGTTGGTGGCATTCTGAGATTGCAAATCCAACAAATCCGAATAGGGTAGGGAACCTGCATCCACTAACTGTTGGGTGCGTCCCAATTGCTCCGTGGTGGTTTTCAATTGATTTTCAGCAATTTTTACCTGCTCCCGGTTAAATACCACATCAATGAACAAGTTGATCACATTGAGTGTAATGTCATTACGGGTAGCTTCCAAGGTGTATTGACCGGCTTCCAAATCGCTTTTGGCTTGACCAATGCTGTTGTTGATGCGCATTCCTTGAAAAATTGGAGCACCTGTGTTTCCAAATAGGTTGACGTTTCCGATCCTTCTGGTTTCGAACAAGTTGGTAACCGGGTTGATGGATCTACCCCAGCGGTATCCTGAACTTGCGCCTGCAGTAAGGCTGGGTAGCCTTCTACCTTGGCTTTCAAGGAGGTTGGCTTCGGTGATGAGCTGGTTGAGCTCAGACCGCTTCAAGGTGAGGTTGTTTTCAATGGCAATCGCCACACAGGTGTTCAAATCCAAAGGTCCAGTTGGAGCCTCCGTTTGCGCACTTACCTGTTGGAGAAACAGAAGCCCAAAGAAAAACAAGGCAAAAAGTTTTTTCATCTGTGGTTGGTGTTGGTTTTGTTTAGTTAAAGATCGATATCTGGAATGTAAATCAGTTCCTTGATCCAGGGCAAGGAAAGAAGATATTGCCGCGTAATTTGTTGAATACCGGAATCCATTTCAATCACATGACAGGCCAAGTCGTGTTTCCCTTTTCTGGACACAGACATGGTGGCGATGTTCACTTTTTCTTGCGCGATGACACTTGAAATAAAGGCAATTGCTCCTGCGGTATCGTCAGCTTTGATAATTAAGGTGTGATTTTGAGCTGAAAAATTAGCCACAAATCCATCCACCTCGGAAATGTTAATCACCCCTCCACCTAAGCTTTCTCCTATGATTTCTACCTGTCGCTCTCCCTTTTTTAACTGGAGTTTGATGGTGTTTGGATGGTGGATTGAAGAATTTCCGATGGATTTGAAACTGTAGATCAATCCTTTGTCTTTTGATATCTCCAAGGCATCTTTTAGCCTAATGTCATCCGTTTTGAAGTCCATCAGCCCGCCAATAATGGCTCGATCGCTTCCATGTCCTTCATAGGTTTTGGCGAAGGAATTGTAGAATGTGATGTTTGCTTCTTCAGGAATTCCTCCTAAAACACGAATGGCTGCTCGAGCAATTCGAACAACTCCAGCGGTATGGGATGATGAGGGTCCAATCATGATGGGCCCAATCATATCAAAAACACTGCTTTTGTTTGCCATAGGTCGTAAAGCTCCAAAAATGATGCTAAGTCCAAAATAGAATCAAATCTACTGCTTCTGTTTTAATAAATCTCTATTTGTCCCTCAATTTAAGGGGTTTGTCCCTTGTAATTTCAGGAGATTTAAGAAGCAGAACTTAATTATGAACGAATTCGAACAGTTTATTGAACGGATGCGATACACTTAATTTTTAGTACTTGTTTTTGGATGCTGTATTCCCAAAGAAGGACAGTTTAGGAACACCTAAGAAAACTGTTTCATGGTAATTGATTTTTTGACGATTCTAGAAGATCCAAGAAAGATTTTCCCAGAAATGGAGCACAGCGTGTGTATACCTTTGATGCAATCGCTTATATTTAGCCATTAGATTTATTCTTTTGGTAGTTTAAAACATCTAGTTAACCCAATTCAACCTATTTTACCCTTTTCTTATGCTTTTACAACCGCTCGATTTACTTGTTTTTCTTGGCTATGCATTTCTCATTATGGGCATGGGGTTCTTTGTATCCCGTGAAAAGAAAGGCCACGTCAAAGATTCGAATGACTATTTCCTTGCCAGCAAGGCGCTTCCTTGGTGGGCTGTAGGAGCCTCTCTTATTGCATCCAATATCTCTGCGGAGCAGTTTATTGGCATGTCTGGTTCTGGTTTCGCACTTGGGCTGGCCATCGCCACCTACGAATGGATGGCTGCTGCCACGCTTTTGGTTGTGGCGATTTTCTTTTTGCCGGTTTACCTGAAAAAAGGCATCTACACCATGCCAGGCTTTCTTTTTGATCGTTACGATGCACGAGTTCGTACGACTATGGCGGTTTTCTGGCTACTCCTATATGTTTTTGTTAACCTGACCTCAGTCTTGTATTTGGGAGCATTAAGTTTGAACACCATTCTGGGTATCCCAATGACCTATAGCATCATTGGTTTGGCACTTTTTGCGATGCTTTATTCCATTTATGGGGGGCTTAAGGCAGTTGCTTGGACAGATGTAATTCAAGTCGTGTTTTTGATTGGGGGTGGACTCGCTACTACCTACATTGCCTTAGGTATGGTCGGGAATGGGAATGCTTGGGAAGGATTGACCATCCTCAGAAATGAAGTTCCAGGACATTTTTCAATGATCCTTTCCAAAGGTGAAATGATGGTTGCTGATGGAAAAGGAGGTACTCGAGATGCCTATTTGGACTTACCCGGCTTATCCGTTTTGATTGGCGGAATGTGGATCACCAACTTGAGCTATTGGGGATTCAACCAATACATCACCCAACGTGCACTTGCTGCCAAGAATTTGGATGAGGCACAGAAGGGGATGATTTTTGCTGGATTCTTGAAGCTTTTGATGCCATTAATTGTAGTGATTCCGGGAATTGCTGCGCTAGTGATTGTGAATAAAGGAACCGATCTAGGATTTATTGAATCGATGAAAGATCCAGTAACTGGCTTGCTCAAATCCGATCGTGCCTATCCTTCCTTACTTCAAATTTTGCCTACGGGATTAAAAGGACTTGCCTTTGCCGCATTGACTGCAGCGATTGTATCTTCCCTAGCTTCTATGGCCAACAGTACTTCTACCATTTTCACAATGGACATTTACGCCAAGTATTTTGGAAAGGATAGTTCTGAAGCAAGTAAAGTGCGTGTAGGACGCATCACCGCCGTAGTCGCTTTTATCATTGCCGCACTCGTGGCTCCAGCCCTTGGTCAATTGGATCAGGCCTTTCAGTTTATTCAAGAATACACCGGTTTCATTAGCCCAGGGGTATTTGCAATCTTCTTCTTTGGGGTATTCTGGAAAAAAACCACCTCCAATGCTGCGCTCGTAGGTGCTTCCTTGAGTATTCCACTTTCTGTGGTCCTGAAAGTAGTATTCCCGGCATTGCCATTTATTGATCGTATGGGTTGGGTATTCGTGATCTTAGCTGTCTTAATGATTGCAATTTCTCTTTTTGAGGGCAAGGGCAAAGACCATCCTAAAAGTATCGAAATCACCAAGGACTTGTTCCATACCAGCACAGGATTCAAGATTGGTGCTATCCTTATTGTAGGAATTATCGCTGCACTGTATACCATCTTCTGGTAAAATGCGCCGGCTATTATTAGGCATTGATCTGGGAAGTTCCTCTGTCAAGTCCTGTATTTTGGATGCGGCTACTGGAAAGACCTTGGCTACCAAAGCTTTTCCGGAAGTTGAAATGCCCATTCAATCCCCTCAGTCTGGTTGGGCTGAGCAAGATCCCGAGATGTGGTGGAAGCATGTCAAGGAAGGGATTGCCTACGTGTGTGCACAAGCCCAAGTACAAACAGGAGAATTACGTTCAATCGGCATCGCTTACCAGATGCACGGATTGGTTTGTGTAGACAAATCTCATCAAGTCCTCCGTTCGTCTATCATTTGGTGTGACAGTAGGGCCGTAGCCCAAGGGGAAAAAGCTTTTCAGAGTTTGGGAGCGGACTACTGCCTCCCTTACTTGCTCAATTCTCCGGGGAATTTCACTGCATCCAAATTGCGGTGGGTGATCGAAAATCAACCAGAGCTAGCAGCACAGATTTATAAAATCATGCTTCCAGGTGATTTTATCGCTATGAAGTTGACTGGGGAGATCCTCACCTCAGAAACAGGCCTTTCCGAAGGCATCTTCTGGGACTTCAAACAAAATGGACTCTGCGAGCGGTTGCTTGCGGAAATGCAA
>JACCDT010924024.1_pt1 | contig 43610 bp, 46 predicted proteins | sample 7446291 | NCBI WGS metagenome assembly JACCDT01 (sample SAMN15323446, study PRJNA562643) | freshwater metagenome | isolation source: river surface water | place: USA:Blue River Watershed | collected 2017-08-17
GCCGGCAGATAAAGTCCTGTCCCAAGTGCATTTGTAAATCGCGCACTTGGCTCGGCCGCAGTGCCATCTGGCAATTTAATGCCATTTGCAAGCTCGATTGGCGTCATAAGCGGTCCAAGCCAAGTAGGGCCTGTGCAATATAGTTGGTCAAACACACCTCGACTAGCGCGCACGGCATTGATTCGCACTTGACCGAGTGGATAATCTTTGCCAAGAATTTCTTGCAACTGGTCTAATCTAGCCGTATGCGGATCAATGCCGTCAACTGACATTTTATTTACCTATAAGAATGCATACATTATTTATACTAACTATTTGTTGAGGCGTTATATACGAAATGTCTGGACAAACTATGTTCTTCGCCCTTGCGGCGGGAGGCCTAGCGGCCCTATACTTTTACCGGTCGGAAAGCGCCCATGCCGGCGCGTCACTTATCGCCGAACTCAGCGGCCAGATCGATGTTTCGGCGGCTGACACGCCAACTGTTGACAAACCAACTGTTGAGATCATAACAACAGTTGAAGACACTCATCACAAGGATGCATCTCAGGAACTTAACGCTGATATCATGAGTGAACAACCTGTTGAACAACTAACCGAACAACTTGTTGAACCATTAACTGAACCATTAACTGAACAGCCCAATGAACAGTCTGATAACAAACTCATAATCATACATGATTATGAGCTGGCTAGCCCTGATACACAGCCGCGGTCTCTAATCAAAGTGCCAACGATTCGTCTTCGTACACAAATGTAAAATACATCGCCGCCACGAACGCAACAAGTAAAATCACTACCATGATAACGAATAACATATGATTAGAGCCAGAGCCAGCAACTTGCACAACCTCAGCCGCAGGCGGCACAGCTTGAACAGCAACGGGTATTTCTGACTTAAACGCACACGCATCCTGATCCCAGGGGTCATTAGGCCGCTCGACAGGTGGCGGCACGCAAACGCATGGCGCATTAGGCCGACCTGGCTTACAACGCGCCGCACATGTGTTCGGACCAGTCGGCGCATAGTCAGCGCCAGTTGTCGCCTTATCACCCGCGCTACCGGCTTTCACAATAACGTCATTGCCGAGACACGCAGTTGTACCTGTAATCGGGCGAAATCCAACAATCGCGAATTTACCACCTATGTAGTCATAGTAAAACACAAAACCGCGCCACGTGACGAAGTCAGGATCGACGGGCAGTCGAGTTGTCGACTTAATCGGGACACCGTTGTATGAACTATTTTTTGGACCACCCGCCGCGATAAGATCTACTCGCGCAGATCGCGCACTCGGGTTCGCAGCTGGCCTTTCACCATTAATGCCAATAGTAAAATCAGTTAGCCGGCCATCGGACGTCCAACCGGCGAAAATAGCATTTGTCGGCCGCAATGAGCCGTTCATTAGATAAACAGGCTGTGTTCGCTCGGTCGCGCTTGTGTCGCCAACCATGCGTACTCCGCCTGACACGAATCCACCAACCGCTGCATCCCATAAGGGTGTCATCTGAAATTCCATTGCGGCTATTGCGTCGCCTTCGTACCATGCGCGAGTCGAATACACTTCACTGCCTGCTTCAAAATCAACTCGCGCAACTTGATTTGTCTCGCGCCCGACAAGTGCACCCGGCTGACCTGCCTGACGCTTGAACGTACAGTCTGGCTGTCCTACCCATCCTGGCGCGGCCTCGGCGCACTTACACGGCGGTCCGCTGAACGGTTTCAGGCATGTGTATGTAGGCTGCGCCACGCACTTCCAGCCGTCCCAAGTCGTTCCAGCAGGGCAGTCAGGCTGCTTATAGATACCGGCAACCTGCGCAAGTTGACCATCAACCCACCATGTGCGCAGGCCGATTAGGTACGGAAAACCAGGGTCAACAGGCATAATTTGACTTGTCGCGACTGGATCCGCACCGCGCAATTTGCCCGTTATCGGCGGCCCTTGCCAACCATAACCCGCCGGCGGCGACTCACCTGGACCCATAAATGCCAGTGCGGTGCCCTTGCCGGACCCATCGCGCATTGCAATCCCTAACTTGACAAGACCCCCAAAGTCAATAGTTGTCTCGCCAATGCCGCGCTGAGGACGCACTAATGTCGCGCCGGCGAGCTTATATGGGAAGCCAAGAACAGTTGGCGCCGATCCTACAGCTGAAATTTCGATGTGTGAAATAGGCAATTGCTGTTCAGGGGTCTGCCCGCGCCAGGTCGTGACAGCCGTGATAGGTCCACCGCCTATGAATTCAAACATTGTCATGCCCGGATATGAGCGGCCTATCGGCTGCCCGACCACTGTCTGGACCATGGTTTATATTGTCGCGCACAAAAAAGAGATTTCAATCTAACACCTAGTCATGATAATACTTAAAAGGCAACGCTTTTCCGGCTGCAACGGCATCGTAGTGCGCATTCCAAGCCCGTGCGCGAAACCCATCTCTCCACTGCTTGAGCGCGGCATCAGATGCCGCGCTGTACGACTCAGGGTCGTGTGCCTGGAACTTTCGTACCATGCCAAGATACGAATCTGATTCAATCGTCTCGTGACACTCAAGTGACTCTACCGTCACAAATTGCTCGCCCCCTGCGTTTTCACTATGACTATTCACAATGAATCTGAGCAGAATTTCTTGTTCGGCCTGATGTTTCATCATGGCATCTCGGCGTCTTTCTTCGGCCTGTCGCTCTTCGAGGGCCCTAGACGCGCACAACATCAACTCGGCAAGGTCTGCTTCAACCTTCTGGCGTTTCGCAGCCTCAACTTGTTGTTTCGCGGCTTCAACTTGAGTGTGCGAACGTTTGCGGAGCACTCGTATGCACATAGGGGACATCATGTCGTCAATGGCAACGTGAGATGTAGACGTCAAATATTCATTTTTTAAATACACTCATAGTGGAAAAAACACTATCCGTAACGCATGTTCACTGGTTAAGAGTGAACGAGGCCCCGAAATAAATGCTCGTTGATCCAGATTGGGCACCCCTGATCAGAATTCGAGAGTCTGTAACTTCAACATCGATTCTAAAATCGCCGCTATACGCCACGGCGCGTGATGTAAATCTACAATTCTCCTCGTCAATTTCACCAACGATGCGGTTAATGATCATTTCCGCCTCGCCAGTGCCATCGTACACAGATGTTATTTTCACTCCACCACGTTGATATCTCTCACAATTAGTAGCTTCCGCCATCAATCGTCTAAATTTTTCCAGGCATGGTGAACCTTCCGGCATCTTGACATTAAAGAATACCAATATTCAATTTTTATCCCTGTACCACTAGTGGTTCACCAGTCTGCACGTTATGCACTCTAATAAAGGCAAACCAAACTGCCACTAGTACTACAAACAAGAATATTAGACTGATCCATAGTGTCGAATTTACAGCAGATGTATTCTCATCACTCGCGGGTGTAGTAACACTGACATTAGGAGTTGGCGCGCTTTCATCTGGCGTGTATGCGCCCTCTTGCGTGTATGCGCTAACAGACGACCCATAGTCAGTAGTCGTCTGAACGCCCATAGCCATAGTGCCAACTAGTGCCGCAGGTTGGGTCAGCGTCGGCAGAGTTGACTCCCATCCACATCGCACATAATTCCATACATCTGGTGTTCCATCTTTTTTCAATTGACCGACGATAGGGTCTGCGCAAATACAAGCACGCACATCGTCCGGCTTACACAGTGGCAAGCATTTAGCGCTTCCAGTCGTTGACGTTCCACCGCCCACATAGGTGTCGGCTGGACATGTTTCGGTCACGTATGAAATCTCGAATCCGCGGATCGGACCACCCGCCTCATATCCGATCATGATTTGTTTGACGCGGCGAGTACTGCCCACACCGCCAACGGGGGTAGTTAACAGTTTTATAGCAGTAAATACAGTCTGCACTGTGGCGTCCATCGCAGTCGTATAGTCTATCCCAGACATAGGTTGTTCGAGCAAGGTAGGTGTTGAGCCTGCTGCACCGACTTGAGTCACTTTACCTGCTGCATCTCGCAACATAATACCAGTTAACATCTTCTGCCCGAGTATGAAATCCCAAGTTAGCCCATATGCCGCCGGTGTGCCGACAAATACGGCCTGCATCGCGCCACGACCGCTAGGTGCTCCAATAGTGTCGGTCGACTGCACCGCCGGCACACTTTTTACAAGCGTACACGAGTCGCGCACATACTCATAGCCTGTTGGCGCTGCAGGACATACGCACTTTTGTGGCGCAGTGGCCGTCGCCGGTACATACGTCGCTGGCGTCACGCACTGTAACTTAGCCACACATTGACCTGCTTGAACAACCGTGCCTGCTGGACACCGCCCTAGATAAATCGCAGCTATCGCGACAATAGGAAGCGCAACCGGTCGGATATTTGTACCCTGAACTGGCGCATTCTGCCGCCAGATGCGAAAACCAACCATATACGGGAATGCCGAGTCACCTGTGCCGACATTCGTGCGGTCTGATATAGGGCGGCCAAGGTGCAGTGCCTCAAATGGTGGACTTGCGATATCAACTGATATAAAAGCGCCGACTGTTGGAAACTCACTAAATGTCTTCTCAGTTGAAACGCCAAACGCGCGCATGACGCCGCCGGTGAAGCCCGCGCTAATATATTGAATCGGCCGGCCACCAGTAGTGATAGTCGATACCGCGGTCGCACCTGAGTAAGATATACCGCGGTCTATATCGATGCCAACTATAGACCCTCCCACGGACTGACTTGATACTACGATTTTGCCAATTGATGGCGCAATAATGTCAGTTGGCGCGCCAACTGGCGTACCTAACGTCTTCCCGTAGAGATACATTACACGTATACATTCAGCCTCAAAAAAATCCATCTATTTTTCTGCGTCTTGATTTTTAAACGCCGATTGGTGCATCAGGTTGCGCCTTGTGCGTAACAAAGTACATCACGGCTGCCAGAATAATGCAAAACACAAAGATCGCAAACATAGCCCATCCGGTAGATGAACTTGGCGGCTGAGTCGTAATGGTCTGACCAGTAAGATTTTGTGGCGCGACTACTGTTTGACCGACAATTTGCGGTTCGGGCGGAGGATGTAAACTATCAAGATAGGTAATATTCGGATCAGGCTGACCATTAAGTCCTTTTATAACGACGGGTGTAACAGCGGTTTGACCGACAATCTGTGAATCAGGTGGAGGATATAGACTATTGATGTATGTAATATTTGGGTCTGGCTGACCAATAAGTCCTTGTGTAGCAACTGGTGTGGTAGTAGTCATTACTCCAGGCATAGTGGGAGGTGTTATACTAGGCTGTGTAATTATTTCTGGGGGTGTAATTATGGGTTGTGGAGTAGGTTGGATAATAATCGGAGTCGGTTGGACAACGGTAGGCTGAGGTTGGACACTAGGCTGAGGCTGAACAACAGGTTGAGGCTGAACAACAGGTTGAGGAGTCGGCATAAGTTGCGGCAGAGTTGGAGGCTGAATAACTGTTGGTGTCGGTACAGGCACTGGAGCAGGAGCTGGAGCAGGCGCAGCACTCGCGCTAACAAGTTGGCATGTCGCCGCATCCCATATTTTACCAGCCGGCACTGACAGCGGTGGCAGGCAAATCGTGTCAGCTGACACCGAGCCAGCCGCAACACGGCGGCAAATCGGCCCACCAGACCCGTCGCCGAGGGACCATGTAAGCCCCGGCATAGTATCCATTGCATCACATGATGAAAAACCCCACAATAGCGATACGCCGGTAATACCTAGCGTACTATTTCCCCACACTCGGAAGGCCTTAGGCGTCTGAAAGGATGTGTCGATCGGCTGTCTGGTCGCCGTCGCAACTGGTTTGCCAGCGTATGACGGCTGCGGAAAACCGGGATTTGCGATTGCTACACTCTGCATCATAGTCGGCGCAAAACCACCTGTCATAATGCCAGTTTGCGTGGCGGCCGCACCAGAAATACCCATACCGTATGTCAATTCAGCCTTCGAGGCTGGAACGCGATTAGCGGGCGAAAGTGCAAAACCTGTAAGGCCGCCAGTCTCTACTATGATCGTCACGGCGCCGACTGGACCTGTAATCGCCGGAAATATAACCTGTATCGGGTTAGACGGCATCCAACCGAGTGTGCGCTTACCACGAGTTGTCGTAAATCTTAGTTGCGCGATTACGCCGGATGACAAGATCACATGTTCAAGCCCAGTAATCTCTTCACCCTCGCCCAAGATTAGGTCCATGGTCGCGGCTGTAGCACCCCAGGCGGCTTTGCCCCATTTAGGCCGATTATCAAGTGACACAGTCCCGATCGAGTTAACCGGCTGCAAGGCGCATGTTGGACCAGCTGGGCCCGGAAAGGGGGACCACCCATAGCCTGCGCGCGGCGCAGGACAGTCGCAGCCACCCTGCGCGTTCGCTACAGCCGGCGCCAGGCACATAGCCGGCAGCGCGCACATGCCAAGCGAGTTGGACAGGTAAGGCGCCGTGCACTGTTGCACAGTGTAAATGCCCTGAATGCCGTCGATTTCCTGTCGGCCGGGTGTCCAATACACTTTCGCGCCACATAGATATTGAAACGAGGGGTCGGCGACCGACCCTCGCACGCACGTTCGCTGAGTAATATCTTGTCCCGCCAACATCCGCACACCGCCGGGAGGGCTCGACACACGCATCATGCTCGACGTCGTGTCGATCGTCTGCGCAACTGGAAATTCACCGCCGTTTGTGATGTCCCAAATACCGCTCATGATTCCGACCCCGACGCGCTTTATCGTACCAATGCCGCCCACAGCGATGTCAACAACCGGGCGCCGACCGACAGAAATAATCTTTTCGCCAGTCCATGGTGCAACAACTCCAGGCCCGATAATGCGACTCGGAGTGCCGGCTAGCCGAAATTCGATGTTAGAAAACACACCGGCTGTTTGATTAGGACCAAACCAAACCGCCACCGAGTCGAAGTCTGCGACTCGCACTTCAGCACTCATGGTGCTACTTGGTCCCATATTGCCGACTATCGCGCCATACACAACTGGCGCACTCATTTTAGGCACGTTATTTTTTGTCGCACACCTATATAAGTGAACCTAATAAAACCAATCTGTCTAAAAATGTTGGATGAACTTGAACTTACAAAGGATGCTTTTCTGGATAAGATGACTGTAATATTTGGAGCGACCAATACTGGCAAGTCAGTCGTGACAGTCGATATCTTGCATAAACTTGCAATGTCAGCGGACCAAATCGTCGTCATTTCGCCCACTAATGCGCAAAATCGTACATACACAGGCGTCGTGCCGGCGCCGCTTATCTGGCCTAAACTGACAGGCGAACTCCTGGACAATCTATGGGAGCGCCAAGAAGCAATGAAGGCGATTTATAACCGCGCGAATAACCTCGACGTGCTCAAGACTATGTTTGACCGCTGTGCGCCGCGTGATAGGCGCATTATCGAGCAGCATGTTACCACTGAGCGCAATACAGCGCTTGATCGTGCCAGGCGTGACAGTTCCAGCGCCGAGGCCGAAGAGATCGAAAAAACATACAAGGAATTTTTGCAGACTCTCTTCAAGGATACTATTATCAACAACAAACATTCACTCGGCGCACTGACGGCGAAGGAGCAATTTGTGCTGCAGTACATTGATTTCAATCCGCGCATCGTACTTGTGCTCGATGACTGTACTGCGCAGCTGAAGGCCCTTCACAAGCATAAAGTTATTCAGGAACTGTTTTATCAAGGCCGTCATGCTGGATTTACTACGATTATTGCCGCTCATACTGAGAAGTCGCTTGATCCTGAATATCGCAAAAATGCGTTTATCACAATGTGGACTGAGCCAAGTTCGGCAAACTCTTACATGATGAAAGAGTTCAAAGATGATAAGGCCATGCGAATGCAAATGATACAGGCTATCGAATCCACGTTCGTGCCGCATGCTAAATATCAGAAACTGGCCTTTATTCGCGCCGAACGAGCGTTTAAACGGTTCACCGCCGTTAAGCGTATCGGATTTCGGTTCTGCTCGCCACTTATTTGGAGCTTTATGGACAAAATTACGCGATCGGAGGATGATATCTCCGATCGCAATAAGTTTATTAGTGAGTTTTCAACTTAGTCTGGTGCCCGCCTACACGGACGGCACAGGATTTTGGACCCACCCGGGCATTTGGTAGACAGGGCCGGGCGAGAACTGTTGAGCAGGTTGAGCAGGTTGAGCAGGTTGAGAGGGCGCTTGACTAAGAGGATACGCGTAATGAGTGTTCATAACAGGAACTTGTTGGTAAGGAGCCTGTTGATAAGGCGCACCTGAAAAGCCGCCATAAGCGCCAAGTTGCGGTGTCACAGGCACATTAGTGAGTGCATTGCCGGACGTATCGAGTGAGTGCGCAGACGGAGACTGTCGCAGGAACACACTCTCGCGCACAAGGACTAATCCGGCGACTAACAATAGTGTATAAAACCCACCGCGCAGGGCGATAGTTGTACCTGATTCACCAGGCCCCGCGGTTGAATAAATCCACGCATATAGCAGGGTGATGCAGATAGTGATCAACACAGCTGTGTAAAAAGCGTTACTAAGTACAGTATTGAACACCGGTAGACTGTGCAAGCCCGATGAGGCGCTAGCAAACGTGTCAGAAAAGGAGAATCCCATCATATACCATCACGATAAAATATATTTTTTGATTTAACCTCTCACACTGCTCATCGAGTCATCAACTAACCCCATCCTGGATCCTCAACCGCAAAACTCATGATATCATCGCGCGACGGAATAGGAAAATGTTCATATTCACCATGCTCGACAGTCTCATTGTTTTCAGGAGTAAAACTATCCTCTTGCACAAGTTCAACCTTAGGCGGTGATTGTGCAACAGTGGGCGCTGCAACAGTGGGTGATTGCAAACTTCTGTTGCGTGCCAGACGTTCCATGCGCAGTTTCTCCCACTCTGATTCATCTTCGGCCTCATCTTCGGCCTCATCTTCAGGCTGATCAATAACTGGTGGTTGAATAAATTTAGGCGGTTGTGGCGCAGAGGCCGCGCGAGGTGTCGAAATTGCGCGCGGTGTCGAGACAGCAGGCTGATTGTTAGTATGTTGAGTCATAGGTTGATTCGCAGGTTCGGGAGTGCCGCCTCGGCTTAGCAGCTGTTTAATCATGTCCATCAGTCTTACACGGTCATCGCGCAATTTGACAAGCTCACGCGACTGTTCGGCTAACTGTCGTTCAAGCCCATGTGCCGCATTTGTGATTCTCTCACCGTCTGCTGTAAGTTGCGCAACAAGTTGACATGCGCGAGCGGCATCGGCGCGGGCTTCATCGCGCTCTTTTGCGGTCTCAGTGTTGTCAAATTTGGTATCGCGGTGCTCGTCGACAACTGTGCGCATTCGTTCGACTTCCTTGCGCGCCGCACAAAGCTCAGCCTGCAATTTGTCATAGACCGCTTTTGGCACAGTCTGCTGGTGCGACACATGTTGCTCATAGAACATAGTGTGAAACGCCTCACGCTGCTCGATAAGAATCTGCCGGATGAATTCCTTAAACCCTTCAGTATGAGTAAGATACTCATCGCGCTTGTCAATCACAAGCTCGATATTAGCCGGCCGCAGCACGTAGCAGGCAAAATCGCCCACTGTTTTCGTGATGATTTTCATAAGCGTCGAGTCGCGCTCACGAGAGCTATAGCTCGAAAGATACGTGTTCGGAATGAAATATTCGAGCATCTTCGACTGAAAATCACTAAGCGTAATGTGCTTAAACATAGTGTGCTGCTGGTAATAATCGCGCAATCGGCCGAGAATGGTTGCATAATGTTTGTGTTCCTTTACCCCGCGCGAATACGAGACCACTATTTCCTTGAACGCGTCAGTGATAGTCTGTGCCTTACCTGATTCATATCTGCCGGCCGCAAGATCATATAGACCATTGTAAAATGCATCAGTTAGGAAAGCCGCCACGATCTCATAATGCGAGATCGCGATACGGTCATATTTTCTCTCATCGTATAGGTAAGTCATTTTTGACACTGATATATACTCATCGAATCTGAACTTTTATTTAGATTAGAGATGTAGACCTGACGTCCGGTCACATTGCACATTTGCACCCAACCCCAAAAAAATTCAGTGTTTTATTCATCCTCGACTAGCAACATATTAAGTCTCTCGACCAATGGCGACCGCACTCGGTCGACCTCCGCCGTATTATGTGCAACCCAAATATCCAACGGGTTACGCACTTTGACTCGGCGTAATTTAAGAATAGAGTGGAACACATCGACTACTTCATCAGTTGTTGTCTCACGCGGCCGACGAGTGCCAAACGATATGCCAAACCAGATTTCGGACCCGCACATGGTGGCGAACACAAGCTTGGTGACGACATACTGCTTACCGGCGTGTGTCAAAATGGTGGCCTCGTCCATTTTTGGCGATTATCGGTCTAATAATTCAGTTTTTACGGCTTTTTACGGCTTTTATTACCTAACTTACCCCTTATTTTTTGCTCGGCTTTTTTCTAAAAAGCCGTAAAAAGCCGTAAAAAGGGTTGACCGCTAGTTAAGCCCGAGGTCGTCAGCCGGAGGCGTCCAGCCGTCACCGAACTTGTCACCGCGAGCTCGCTTGCTGCCCAACATGCCACCGTGTCGCACGGGAGCGATGTTCTGACCAAAGTTAGTATGATGTGCAGTCTCACGCTTGGCGACTTTACGCTCGGCGGTCTTGCCAACCTGCGTCTGGTCACCATCGACAAGGGGCTCGGCAACAGCATGGCGCGATGAAATCCAGCGCCGGCGAGCGCCACGGAAGGTAGCAGTCATGCGCGTGTCATCCTCGACATCGATTTTGGCATCACTGCGCATGTTCGACACGCGCCGCGGGGCCGCTTTTACGGTCACAGTCGCCACGTCAACAAGAGTCGCCGGCCGCCCATCATGTGCGATACACTCAGCGCGCGCCACGCCACCGGCCGCGCCATGCAATGTGCGCCGGATAAGTTCAGCATTCAACAGCATATGTGCCGGCACATCACCATCGGCCTTAGTGAGCCTAGCCAGATGGGCTTGAACGGCCGGGCTCGCAGACTTCATTGCGAGTCCAACATCAGATGTAGCAAAGTCAGCATCTTGCTGTAAGTTCACCAAGATCGCCATAAGGTCGCGCTGAGCATTGGCCACCCGTCTAGCCTGCGTATCAGCAGACTCACCGTAATCTGCGTCTTGAACTGTCTCGCCGGCGAGTGATTTAATCAAGATAGCAGCCGCGCGGTAGCATTTTGCGCTGTCAGTGTCGGCAAATTGCACATCGCCGGACACTTCGCGCAACACAGTCTGCGTGTTTTTCTGCACTCTGCGACGAGCCTGATTACCGAAGTGCCAAGCCCAGTCGGCGTCAGCTGGATCATCAAACAAGCGTGCATCATGTAAGATTCTGTCGGCGATAATCACCGCACGACGCTGTGGCGATAGTGCCCAATCGCGGATTGCATCTCCATATGCCGCCTGCGCTTGGACCTGCGACACACGTGCTACGGCGCGATCCATGGCGCGATGAAGACCCTCTCGGCGGCCGTCAAGCGATCGCGAGAATTGCTTAAAGCGTTTTTTGGTCTCGCGCCGAACTTGCATATTGTCCTCGATCGCCTTCGTCTCAGACCGCCCGCCGCCGGTAATCCACTTCTGATCGTCTTTTGAAAATCGCGTAAAGCGCCCACGGGCTTCAGTTTGCCGCGCCATAAGTGCCATATTGGGCTCATCTGCGATACCGCGCGGGTCTCTGTCTTCCGGCCCGAAGCCAAAATATTGCTCAGGATGCCGCGGAGGCTCGGCTGCGCCTCGGTGACCACCGTGTAGCAAGTTCAAAAAGCCCTTCGACGAGTCATTGCGACCCCTACGCTCCTCGTGTGCCATCGGAGTCTGGTCCGGGCGTTCATCCATGGCAGCCACTCGTGCAAAATCATGGTATGCCGTTTCATCATCCGGAGTAGGTGTCTCCTCGAATTTCGCGATAAGATTTGGCATTGGAATAGCCCCGGCATTGCCATAAATGCCACCGAAATGAAATTCACCAACAGGCGGCACTTGCGGTGCCCATGTAGCAACACCACTCAAGTTATAGTCCATTTGCGTGGTCGTAATAATATAATAACACCTCAATTTATTCATGTTGGATAATTATACTCGAGTCTTATCATGAATCCAGGCTCGTCAACTGATCAGTACTTGGTACAACAGCCCATGTGGGTGCCCAACGATATTGCGGCGTCTCGAGTCGTTCAAGCGTCGGTGGGGAAGAGTATGACTCTCATTCGCGCGACCGTGAGCCAACCGCTGCCTGAATTGCAAGCGCCAGTTGACAAGTCGCCTGAGAATCTTGGTCACTTTGTCTCGGCATTGCAGACCCAGAAGCACTTGGAGAACCGTGAGTTGATGCGCGACCGCCTCCTGCTATTCCGCGGAATGGTGCAATCTGTTCATGCGCAAAACAAGGCGACTGAGGCTGCACTTAAGGCCGAACTTAAGATCAACAAAGAGCTTCACGATGCCAACACCCAGTCTGATAAGAAATTGCGCGAGTATCAAGCTAAGCTTGCGCGAAAAGGCGTGTCGCCTCAGGACATTGAAGCCCTGCGCCAGGCGCTTGAGGAGTCGACGGCCGAGAAAGTGCAGACTTTGCGCGACTATCGAGAGCGTGTTGCGCCGCTTGGGGCCAGCCGCGTTGATGCCGAGATTGAGCGCAAGCGCATCGCCGACACATACAAGGCCGCGATTAAGGATATTAAAGAGACCACAAAAGACATTAAAGAGGCTGTAAAAGACCTCAAAGAGGCCGCAAAAGACGACTTGAAGTCTCAAGCGCTCGCCCAGCAAGAACTCGCGAAGCAGGCTAAGGCGGTCGTAGCCGCCAATGCCGCACATGATGTTGGACCTTTGGCCGACCTCGCCGGCGCTGTTGCACACTCTTCGTAAAAATCGACCTGCGCGGTATTTCAACCTAGTATTCTACATTCCAACTTTTTTGCCATTAAAGATTGTACAGTAACTCATCTGTACGAGAATGAGTTATATGCTCATAATTGACGAACGCGAGCGTGGCGTGCATCGCCATTTTGAAATCCGCACTATTCCACATGAGGTGCGTCAAATCACAGTTGGTGATTATGCTATGCTTGACCCGCGCGGCCAGATTTGTGCTATTTTTGAGCGCAAGACGTACGAAGACTATGGTGCGTCATTTAAGGACGGCCGACACGGCAATCGCGAGAAATTGCTTGAGTTGCGCCGCGAAACTGGTTGTCGTGTGATTTATATCATCGAAGGCGCTGCATTCCCGCGCCCTGATGCGTATTTTAGCAATGTCAAGTATCAAAACATCGAGTCTAGTATGTTCCACCTTATGATGCGCGACAATATTATGATCTGGCGCACAGCCGACACACTTGACACGGCAAGGTTTTTTGTGAGGTTCTATGAATCATTGTGCTCAATGCGCACCGGCGGCCATGTCGAGTTTACCGGCGACTTGGAGGCAGTTGATACCTCAACTTCGGCCCTCCAAAGCACAATGCTCCTAACCGCCTCGCGGCCGAAGACCGACATTGACATTTTGCGCACTATGTGGGCGCAATGGCCAAGCATTACGGTGGATTCAGCTGACGATTATATTGCACTTACCTCGATTTATGACCTCATTGCGGGGCACGTCGATCCGACAACTATGCGACTATCGAGTGGTAAGGCGCCGTCTAAACGTGTACTGCGCGGGTTCGGCGGATGTGATTTTACTCAGCAGGTAAGGTTGCTTGCGAGTATTCCGGGCGTGTCGGCAGGCACAGCTAAGCTGGCACTATGTGCCGTGCACACGTATGGTGCAAAACGCCCCATCCTAACCTTGCTTGAACTTCCTATGCTCGATTTGGCAAATATTCGAGTTGGCGCAAAGACAATCGGAGTTGCGCGCGCTGAGAAAATATTAACACTATTCCATATGTGCAGGTTACACGCTGTTGAAGAAGTCAAAGAGATCAAAGCTCATCCTATACCTTGCATCAGCGCTGAGTCTATCAATACCGGTATTGAGGAGATTATGACTTTGTTTAAACAGGTCATATCCGCCGAGATATTCGAATAAAAAAACTGAATTTGTCAACTGTTAATCCGTCAGCTATGCCCAACATTCCGAAGGGTTACATCATCGTCGACGGGGATGCGCTCCCTGGTCATGTCGTGGTCGCGCTATTTATTGGCACGGGGACTAGCACCCGTACTAGCGTCCACACGATCGCGACCGATCCGGAGTCCAAGGCGTGGGCTGAGAACGTTATCGGACTGTGTCTGTTCCCGGCTACCTTTGGCCGCGTGATAGCGGACACTGACTTTTACCATGCCGACTGGTCCGATTCCGCCAAATATCGTCTCGAAACGGCTCGCAAGTTCATGGCGATGATGCCCGTGCAGACCCAATTCCCAATCAGTGCTGTCAATACCGACGAATGCCGCATCGCCGCCCGTTGCTCGTGTGGTCAGTGCGTTGAAGTTCACACGAACAACCATCGCCTCAAGTATTATGGATGTATCGGTCGTGTAAATGTGCTCGTATGCTCCGACGGCAACCCTGAAGATATCCTCGCGCTTCATCACAAGTATGATCCTGAAGAGACCGCCACGGACTTTATCATTGCTGGGATCGCCGTCCGTTGCACCGTCGACCGCGCCGAGTGTCTCGTGAGCCTCAGCGACGACAAGTTGACCATCATAAATTGCGCGACGTCCGATTCGAAGATTTATGATGTCGGCGCGGCACTCGTGATGCTGTTCAGACTGATGTTTGCGCGAGATGTCAGTATGGGCACCATGACCGATGCATGGCTCGATTGATGTCTAGCATTAATCAATGGTCAACTCGCGTAAGTTACACTTTACTTTTTTGAAAAAAAAACTGAATCTGGTAGAATAATACATACTCGACACAGCGCACAAATGTCCGTCAAGATCTCCAACGCCACGCCTGCATTCTATGTCGATGAGAGCTATCCAGGCTACATATTGGTTGTGTTGCAACATGACCAAGCAGAGAGTTATATGATCAAACAGAATGACAAGACGTGGACTATGAACATGATTGGACTTTATATGTTCCCTAACTCGTTTGGTTATGCCATTACCGGTGCGCCCCGAAATACGGCCATATGGGCCAACTCGGTTGGAAAAGTTCCAGCCTTTGACACTACACATGCTACCGTAACACATAAGAAGCGTATTAGCAGTGCAGACTATATGATGTTGCATGTGCCACGGGATCTGGGGTTTAAACTCGTTGACACTGACACTAGTAAGTGTTATGTCAGTGAGCTGGGTGCTAAGCAGACGACTTTTCAAGATGACGAGTCGGGATACACTATACGACTAGTGGGTAATGCAACGATAATTCACAATAGTGCAACCAACGAGACATTTACGATCTTGATTGCAGGCAGTGCATTTGAACCCACCAACACGAAGTTTATCATCGGTGGTCAATCGCGCGCGGTCCACATCGAGGGTACACACTGCATTGCCGCACTTACTGATGACACGTTAATTGTCAGTGACGCACTATCTCATAAATTCAAGACTTACAAACTCGGCGCTGCACTTGTGATGCTCTATCGAATCATGTTCGTGCGTGCGGTGTGTGCGTATCGCGCTGTCTAATCCACGAGACACACAACCCTATTTTTTGGACCGCTGCAAAAAATAAACCTGCGTGACTTTTAGTCGCTCTCGCAGATTATCATCTGTCCGGCGTTGAGCTTGATGAGCAGCATGACTATGTATGCAGCCGATATGTCCATTTTGGTCATACTGCGATTTGAGCGACCACGCGTTGGGAGGTCGCATGTCGAGAGGTCACTTGAGAGGCCACGACTCGAACACTTCCATTGCAACACATATAGGTCGACAACAATACCTTCAATCATATAACCATCGACGTGGTCATTGACAAGCATAACACTGTCGGTCGAAAGATGCCATGTACCGGCATCAGTTTGGATCTCAAGCGTACGACCGGTCGTGGTTCCGATGACTTTAGTACCTCTGCGTTCAATCGGCGCATCACTAAATCTAACCGCGCCGCTGGAAAACTCGTTGAATTTCATCTTTGCGCTCAATCCGGTAGGATGTCTAACAATTTGCACACTATCACCCGCGAGTGAATCGATAATCTCGCCGAGTTTCGGAATAGGCAACATCATCGCGAGTGCGAAACGAAGCGTATCGTGGCACTCAAACGACCATGATTCGCCCGGCGCTGTGAATCGACAATCTGTAAAATTTAGAATGTCAGACTTGCCCGTAAGACAGCGTGCAAGTTCATCGGCGCTCAAGATAAATTGATGTTGTGGCGCACCGCCGCTGATGGCAGTCATGCATAGCGTGATGTGAATAGGCCACTGGTCGCACTTGATCGCGATAGTATTGCCTTCTTCGACAACTTTGAGTGCGGGTGCGACCCACAGGTCTTGTCCCAACTGAGTGTCCATGTCAGGGTACAAAAAAGACATAAACAATTCAGTTTTTTTACTCACTTATTCACTACTGCACACGACGCGCGATGATAGCCAGCGCCATGTTCGACTTGACAGTGTCAACCGCACGCGTGTAATCAATCTTGTCGACAGAGTAGATCTTGTTCGACGACACTAAGCGAGCGCCGTAGAAGTTCTGGGTCAGCCCAACGTTCAGAATGACAGCGTAGTCAGCAGGACGGTGAGCCTTATACTCGATTACACTGTCACCAATCTTGAGCGTGCCCTTCGGAATAAGCAACTCGTCGTCAGTCCCCAATTGGAAGTACATTGACTTGGCAACTGTGTCCCACCAGATGTGGAAACTCTGACCCATAAGTTGCATGTAGGCTACTGTGTTCTCAACAGTGACAAATTGATGCGCGCTGGTAGTTCTGAGAGTCCCACGCGCACGCGAGGACATGAATCGCAACAAACCGGTGTCTCCATGTCCGCTGGCACGCTCGATGAACGCGTAAGCACCCCTCTCAAACAGTGCGACGATGGAGGCTTCGCGATGGCTCTCAATCTTGTCGCGACATAGATCCCAAATCTGATTCTTCGTGATCATGAAACAGTATACAACGTAACGCATGGTGAACGTCATGAAAATCAGATCGTCGTTGATTCTGAAAGTCTCAATCGCCTGATTAAGAGTAGGGTTCATACTGCGGGCTAGATCACCGACCAACGTTCCGACGATACTCCCGTCGTACAAATGTGGCAAGACATGGTGATTGACTTGTCGTTGCCGCGCGTCCGCGTGTCTCTGTGCTTCTTGCAATTGTTGATTTCTCACATCGCTCTGTTCTTCTCTCAGTGCTGCCACTTCTCGAGCAATGATGACTTCAGTGGCATCAGTGGCATCAGTGGCATCGGCGTCAATGGGTACAGGTCGATCGGGGGTATCATACTCCCATTCGACATAGTCTACAGGTCGATCGGGAGTGTCACAATCCCAGTCGGCACTGGCATTGACGGCGTCGACGGAGTCCAGCAGGTTGTTCTTGCTATCGCTCATTGCGTTTTAAGCATGAGCTTTAGGCCCCAAAAAATCAGTTTTTTTATATCAATGATCTTAATGCTCAATTTACTCGCGCATAACCTGCTGAGTCACACGACGCGCGGAGACACGGTTTTGCATAGTCTGAATAGCAGACGTACCAACTCGAGCCCAGCTAAGATGGGCATCACTACCGTCCGAAAAGCCTTGTTCGAACGCAACCGCAGGCGGCGGGGCGGGACCTAGGGCCACGACTGGAATAGCGGCGGGTCTTGCTACGGCGTGCTCGCGTCTGGAAACAATTTGCCCACGCTTCAGCAACAAACCGCGAGCGCGGCTCGTAGATTGCATCAATCCAATTTCATCACGATCCATAGTGGTTATACAACCATCTTGAAACTTTGCTCGCGAAAATAATTAGCTGGAAACTTACAACATACCTAAGTTTTCGCCAACTCGAATTTGATTGGAATCACTGTCTTGATCTTGCTCGACATCAAATGCGTCCATCGAGAACGGTTTTTCATCTTCCTCATCGTCGACTACTGGTTCGTCATCAAGTTGCACATCAGGGACATGCGAATCAGGATACACCAGTGACCAGTTAAACTCGCCCGGCTCACACATGACAAGCTCGGATTTAATCATCTTATTGGCGATAAACTTAGCAATCGTAAGGGGGACACCATCTCGCGCGATCATCAGCAGTTTATCACAGATAGATTGCAGTAAGAACTCAACGATCACTCGCGGTTTGGCGTTCTCATACATCCAGGCGAATTTTTCATTAAAGTCGCCATATACATCCGGCAGATCACCAGGAATATTCTCAACCCGAACTTTAGCCTGCTCGGCCAAGCGCACAATTGCATCAGATACATTATTCGGCCGATGATTTCTGAACACATTGTACACGCCAAAGAGTGTCCGCACGTGCGCGCGGAGCTGCAAAATGCGCGGATGATTGCGTGTGTCAGGCTCAGGTGCGATAAAATCACCAGATAGGACTGCACTTTGAACTTTTTCATACGCCCCGAGAGCATTTAGCATCCGATAAGGTATGCCAAGTCGTTCACCGCAGTCGATAATTGAGTTGAAATTGAAAGCAAATTCTGCGGGATCCGGAGCTTGATACACAGGCGGCGGTGCTTCAACTGGTATTTCAGTCGCCGTGGCTGCAGTCCATGTGTCGAGATATTGCTTCATATAGCCGCCTGGTCGGTCGCCGCGGGTCAACTTACAAGCTTGGCAAACGTCCGCCACAAAGTTATGCATGCCGCCGAGCGGGCATCGCAGCGCGTAAAACTTAAAGAAATTCACAGTGCGAGTGTTTTCAGCAAGGGCCGCGGCAATCAGTGCGTCGTCTAATACTTCAGTCGCCGTACTGCGCATAATGCCGCATACCGAGCACTTGTAGTCAATCACGCCGTCTGTATTTGTCACTTTCCATACATGTGCAAGACCTTTTTCATCATAAATTCGCGCCAGGGATGATGGCAGCGGTCGCCACAATCGCGACCCGACAATAGGATACGTGCCAAAACCCTTCAGGCGCCGAGCCGCGCCTGCTACGATCATACTCGCCTCACGTGCCTTAATCGCCGCCTCTGCGCTATCAAGTGCCGCGTGATCTTCGCTTGGGAAGGCGCCTAATGTTCCAGCTGCAAGTACACGCTTGCGGAATTGCACGTATGATGCCCAGCCTAGTGCCGCAACGGCCGCCGGAGAGTTATCAGCAGCTGACACGTTCTTCATGCTCATAGGCGGTTTGACGTCCGGCACAAGAGTGAAAATGCTCGCATCACCGGCTTTTGCAGCCCCAAACCAATTTTTCACAGCCGCGAATTTGCGCTCTGTTCTCGGAAGGCGCTTTTTCGCCGGTTTACTGTCGCCAGCTAGCTCAACTCGGCCAAACATATAGTCAAACACTGGATCAAGCATCAGTGTGATCTCTAGCGGCTCGCTCGTGCCGGCCGACTCAAAGTCTATCACATCATTGACAACTTTGTATGCTGACACTACTTGGTTTTGGATACTCTCAGATGTCATGCCAGGAATGGCCTTAATAAGTACGTTTTTAGTCATAATAATCTGCTCGATCGCATGTTTGAGCATAGCGGGTACTGGTGTACCAGCTGGAATGCCGATAAACCCGGCAATTGGCGTCTTGCCGCCGGCGGATATTTTAACTAACATAGCGAATGCGAAAATGCTCGCGAATAGTCTCTTTTTTGCGTTAATCTCATCGGCGTTGGCTGTCTTGGACCTGATAACTTGCTTCTCGACTTCAAAAAGGTATGGATAAATAGAGTCTCTGATACAGGTGATCACGTGCCTGGTATTCACGACGCCCGTCATGCGTACGAAGCGCATAATACTGGCGACCTCGGCCCATGCCATGATTTTGAGCTCTTCGTCCATCAGCTGCGGCGGCTCACGGAGGTCTGCAAATGCATCAGCGGCGACAATAATCTCATTGCAGATTTTGCAAAACGAGTCACTTGCTGCGGACCCAGCGCGCTTCGTGTTTGTGGCGAATTTAGTCAGCACGGCCATTGCATCATAAAATTTCTCGCCTGCTGACTGCAGTGCAACAGTATGCGGGCAGATCATGTCCATATGACACAGCTTACACTGAATCCACCCATCGGTTGGTAAACCCTTCGACTTACCCTTGTCCGCCAGAGCTATGACTCGCGCAAATGTGTCGGCGGTTTTCGCTGCTGAAAACCGCCGCATGGACTCAATATGCGGGCATGTGTTGCCCATGACAGCTTTCACATACGCTTGGCGATGTTCATACTCACTAACGACAATTTTGCGCTCGGCCGGCGTAAGGGCGGAGTAAACTAGCTCTGGTGATCGCAGTTGGGCTAGTGTACGAAGGCGCGCAGGCGCGAAGCGCAGTTTAGTAGTGCAAATGGCCACGAGCGCCGAGACATGATTTTGGCGGCGAATACTTGCAGCGCGCAACTCGTGGCCGAACGCTGTCTGCGCCAGAAGTAGGTTATACTGGTCTAGCAAAGTCTCGTCAGGCAGTGAATAAAACACATCTGTGATAAATCTCGCATGTACATCAGAGGCATATTTGACGCCGCATTTGGCATAATGTTGCGCATTATGCTTGACTCCGAGATCATGCGGGTTCACAGCCGCCGCTGCAACCGCCGCGGGTGCACCATCTTCTGCAGCTCTATCGCGCAACAGGCGTAGGATAGGTTCCAGTGATCCAGTTGCCTCGCATGTGCCAAGTGTATAGAGTGCTGCTTGCATCTCACTAAGACTAAATGTCACTCGCTGACCAGTGCACGATGTCTCACATCCGATAACGTCGACTTCCTCGCCGGCCGCCACGTGTACAAGTGCATTACCGCGTCTAGCGCGAACCCATGTTGAGAATTTCACAAGGATACCGACGGCCTCTGATGTCTTTGCCTCAAGCTTGTGTTTCAGACGCTCAACTCGGCCTAACTTTGCTAGAACGGGTAGTGCGCCCAATTGTGCCATCTGGCGAATCACAAGCGCTAATGATTTTTCGCCTGCCAAATCACTTGCTGTCATAGGCGTCCCGATAAAGCTATTGACAAGACCTCGCTGCACCCATGGCGGATATTCGCCTGCTATCTTCTCGACTCTTGTCTTTTGTTCTTCTTCCGTCAGACCACGAAAGTCTGTGGTCGACTGCACTAGAACACTAATTTCAGTCATCTGAACACTTCCTATAATTGGGGTGAGACTAGATTTCAATAACTTATTCAACCAGGCATCGTAATGCCATATCGCACAGTTCCATAATTTCTATTTGAATATTGATACTAGTGTATAGTAACAGTCAAATGGATCAAATCAAAGCCATTTTGTCCACAAACCCTTCTGACGTTGACTTCGCCAACGCTATCCGGGCGGCAGGCTTTGTCATCCCTAAAACTTGCAAAGATGTGTTTGTCATCAGCGCGCATAAGAGTCGCCGCACCGAAGATGCCGCGATTAATGGCGTTATCTGCAAACTCGCTGGTGAATGGCGCATTCTTGTGACGCCTATGCCAGCTGTTGCAAATGTGTTCCGCACTATGAATGTGCTGGCTAACATTGCCGAGTATGAGTGTTCGCCGGCTGAGAATGGCTCGGTATACAACTTGTATTACAATGACAAATGGTGTGTGGGGTCAACTCACTCGCATGACATGTCTGATTATCAGATTGAAGGTCGAACTTATCGCCAGCGTCTTGAGCTTGAGATTGATTTTGATAAGCTTGACAAGACTCTCGTGCACACAGTTTGCGTTTGCACCGCTGGCGCCCAGCCGCGCCTGAAGCATAGTAGCCCTCCTGACCGTATCGTACACATTCGGTCGGCCACTCCTGATGGGGTTGCGCAAGATTATAGCATTGTGACGGTCGAAGGTGAAGGTCAAACTTACTTGCCAGTGCAGCCAAGGATGCGCCTGACGAAGGAAGATTATTTTAACATCGCGACTCAGTCTAAGGACGCGCTGTCTGCATTTATCCGCGGCGCGCCGCCTGTGTACGGCTGGATTTTGCGGCGTGTTGGCGCGGGAGCAGGTTCTGCAGAATCCAATATCATGATCGAGAGTTCGTTGATGAAATACATCCGTCAAACTTGGTACAATATCCCCACTCATGTTAACCAAGCTGTGTGGCAATATGATGCTGACAAGCGCCGGACTGCCATCGACGCATTCGTTGCGCTGAGAGTTATTATTCAGGGAGTTGGACGCTTCGAGTGCATCTTCGACTACCCTCTTGAGCCGTACAGAAAATTCTTGCGCGAGTTTGTGCTGGATGGTGCCACGAAACTGCAGGCTGATCTGGCACTCGATGTTGGAAAGCTCGACGACTACTGGCGAGCATGGTGTGTCGCAAACTTGACGAGTCAAAAAACAGAATGAGATCGCCAGAATATGAATAGACGACCTAATAACTAGATAAAACCCACTAATCAAACGAAACAACACCGCATAACTGCCGCTCATTGTGACTAGTCAAGAACCTTTCGATTATCACACATTGTGCGACAACATGCATTTTTTGGTCCAGAAATCTCGACGCGATATTAGGGTCAACGGAATAAGTCGCCACGAGCCGGTCGAAGCCAGCAACTGATTCATATAACTTTTTGTGGATCTTGTGAATGTTACCGAGCGCCACACGTCGCATCGCGCAGGTTGTCTCGTCGTAAGGTGCTTCTTGACCGACGCCTGTTGCAAATCCTAAATTTTGCATAAGCAATGTGACTATGAACTCCATAGTTTGGACTTCGTACTCGATTTTAGACAACACTTTAAGATGGTCATCGCCGCGCCATGACCGCGCAACAGGTTGAATGATAGAAGGCGGGTCTTCTTTCAGACATTCACCAAATACAACTGACAACTTATGGCCGGCCCCGAGATTCGCGATAACTTCGAAATTGACCAAGTGTCTGTCAAGTATGTCCATTTTATTAGAGCCGTGGAAAATATTCTACTTAGAAATTGCACCATATGCGACTGTGAGTTTCATAACCTGGTCCATTAACTTCGCATTGGCGGCTGTGAGTTTTGCAATTTCGGCGTCATATTTGCGCATTGAAGCTTGGATGAGCAAGAATTCAGGCACACATGCGGCCGGGTATCGTTTCCACACTTCAACTACATCATCAAATGGAATGCGTTTTGACACTTTACGGGTCTTAGGCGTTAGATCAGTTAATGAGAAATACATCACTTCGCCGATTGGATAAATTTTGCCGACGACTTGCTCTGCGAGCTCGGCGACGGCCCCCGCTGATCTATACCTGATAAATACTTCCGCGCCTTGTAGACATGACCACATAGACGGCCATATGCGTACATGATGCAGTAAGTCTTTGTGTACCATGAGACCTTGCGGCTCATTTTGCTGCTGTTGAGGCTGAGTTTGAATCTGAACAGGTTGAGTTTGTGGCTGTTGAGGTTGAATAACGCGCGGTGGTTCGGATGACAATTTTGGCGACTCGGAAACTCTTGACAGTGATGGTGCGGCAGCAATTTTAGGTGACGAGGTGACACGAGGTGACTCGCTGGGCACACGCGGCGATTCGACGGTTATACGCGGCGATTGTGGCTGAGGTTGAGCAGGTTGTGGCTGAGCAGGTTGCGTAACCTGAGCTTGAACAGGTTGCGGCGACAGGACGTTAATAAGATTTTGATACTTGTCAGCTAGATCGCTGCTCATAACCGCGGTCGGATGTGTCGGAGTCATATGTGGTTTGCTAGGACTATGTTTGACATGCGAATGGTGTTTATCTGAGTCGTGATGAGAATGGTGCTTGTCTGAGTCGTGATGTTTATCATGAGAATGATGCTTGGTATGCGATTGACTATCACTGGAATGTCTTCCAGCGCGCGTTGGTGTTAACGTAGGCACTGATATGACAGGCAATGGTGATTTCTCAAATGTATGGGCTAGTTTGGGTGTATGACCTGGCACGCGCTGTTGTGGAATATCAGAACCCACAATACGGGGTGACGGTTGCTGAACAAGCGATGGCTGAACAGACGGCTGTTCAATGCGCGGACTTACACGATTGAGCGAATAATCCATTGGTATATTACCATCATCTGAAGTATTATAGACAAAAAAGATGCTATACAATCTTTATGTTGTAGCACAACGACGTCGTCAATCGATATCTCACACTCTCTGAATTGGACTATACAGTTCTTGAGCAGTTTGATGTCTAGGATACAATGATTATTGGTATACATATCTTACATTTATACAATATCATAATCATTCCATTCATCGCCCTGAAGGCCATCTTCGCCTCCGTAGAAGTGGCATTTGAGAGTGGATTTGTCTTTGACGGCTTCGGCCGGATTCATAATCTAGGGTAACTGCGTTCAATAATTCAATTTTTTTTAAAGCCTATATACCATGGTATACAAAGAATGCAAGTTCCCCCTTTTATCCAAGAGCTTAGGGCATATTATGCCGAACAATATGTTAAGGAAGTGCGCACTGGGGATGAAGCTATAGACTCATGGTTTGCCAAAAATTACAAAGCACACCTTCACAATTTCACTGCGCGAATTAGGATCACTCGACGTGCACAGTTATTGCTAGAAGGATTTGTACCAGATCCGACTGATATGATCACTACATGTTTGAAGGTATTTACGCGAGGTACAGAGGTCAATTATGGCTATATTTATAGCCATGCGTATCCTGATGGTTCATTCAAGCATAAATATATTTGTATCGGTCCAACGTTCCAATCACAGGATGGTGAATACAGAACAGGGCTTACTAAGTTTGTCGCTGTATTTGGCTCGGCCATCAATCATTCAGATGTAGCTTGGCATGTTATCGATAACATGATCGTCCAAAAAATAGAAAGTTATCAGATGCGTTTCAGAGAAGTGTACTACTACCCACCGTGGTTTAAAAACAAGGATGCATTTGAGGCAGATATTGCTAATATCCGCGCCGCAAAACGTATATTCACTATTACATGGGCCATCGATTATCCACGATTTCTAAATGAGACTATTGAGAATCACATTAATGCAGGATATATAAATGTTATGTATGATCCCGCGGATAAACCTGTATACGATCAATTTGTTAAGCTATCAACTGAAGAACGATTGCTGTGGTTATCCAGAGTGCGTCAATATGGTAACGTACCATATGACTTACAATGCGGGCAGAAAATTATTCCAGCAAGTGTGTATGAGGCTACACGCATTGGCGACATTATGTTCGCAGTGTGGCGCGAATTGTATATTGCGCGATTGTGCACTAACCTTGTTCTAAACTTCGTGTCGCCGTCATTCCCACTATCTGGAAACTGGTTTTTGATCCACAACTGCAATGCCGAGTTATTCGATAACTATGCCATGCACGCTAGATTTGCCAATTCACATATTGCGGCCAACATTATTTCAGTGCTCAAGAACATTGATCGCCAAACACGAACTGCCGACGGTGAGTTTCTCAATGCAAAGTTTATGCGGCTGTCGCATAAAATCCAGCAGTCATTTGTCTACGCTGATCGTGATATCAGACTATCAAATCTAGGCATTTGCACTACTGTTGAACATGTCGGTAGGACGTTCCGCGACATGCCGGCGATGATTAAGCGTAATACACCAGATGCGCTTACTTTCAGAGAGTGTTTTGAGGATTTCGATATGTTCTCAAAACTCATGTTCGAATTTGTCTATGCCTTTTATGCGATGAACTCACATTTAACAGTTTATCATGGTGACCTACACTTGAATAACATCACACTTATGCAACTTGATCGTAGGTATGATGATCAATATGTATGTTATAGATGTGATGGTAAAAACTATGTATTCCAGCAGAATAATATCAACTCAACAATCATCGACTTCTCGCGCAGTGTTATCGCAGACCAAGCGCGCATCGAAAATGAATTCGGCGAACGATACGCCAAACTATATTTTGCCGAGCAGTCAACACGTGTGTTGCATAACATATCCAAGTATTTTCCGAAAACACTTGAGCATTATCCGCAACTGCGCAATATGATCACAACTGACTTGCCTCTTATTTTCAAGGTCATGACGTCTATTGACACATACACTGTTTGCAGTAACATAGCCTACATGATTAGATCTGACGTTGATTTTAAACAAATCACCATGCCGCCGGAAGTGCTCCAACTGTTGGATCAACTCGCGCAATCGTCGTTTGACATGACTATTAAAAATCTGACAGACGCAGCAACCGGCGCGATCAAGTCGCCGGAAGACATTGAATTTCCAAATGCTGTATTACTAGCCAACTATTTTGAACCATACGCCGTCGAGACCGAAAAACTTGTTTCGAGCAATGTAATCCTAATGGACTTGTATTCACCTAAGCCGCTCAAGCATGATATTGATGATTATGAAAACTGGGGGCCGCTACTTAGCTTCGATAAGTGCATCGAACTGCGCGAAAAACACGGTGTCTCGGCGGCTGAAGATATCGCAGCGCGCGAATTTGCAAACAATGACGGCATGGACAAGATCGCGGCTATTTTGCCTTCTTATGACTTGCGCGATGATGATCAAATTCAATTTGAACCCTGGGTGCTTATCTAACAGCGTGTGCTGATGAGTCAGCTAAGAAAACCGAGTGCGCCGAAAGTGCCGGCTGAACCGAAGATTGCCGCGCCAAAGGCCGCACCGCGTCGGTCAGCCACCTTGCGCTCTGGCGCCGCCGAGGCTGTAGGAGTCGATTCTAACTCTAAGATCAGCCCACCCGCACCGGAAAAGACAGAAATTAAACCCGAAGTGCCGTCCGAACCACCCGCATTGCCACCACCTATTGCACAACCTCGCGCAGGCTGTACCCTGCTAGAACTTGTCATGTATATGAACAATGTGTACCCTGCATGGACATTTTTCATTCCGCCGAAAGGGATCAATGACATTATTGGCTGCAAAAGGGCCGCCGTAAGCCCTCATGTGTGCCAAAAGTGGATTTTTATCCAAATTGGCAATGAAGATGACCGTCGCCGCACTGGCGAAGTCAGAAGTTCATTTGTGCAGAATGCATTTTCAAATCGCGCGGTGCCGTGTTACATGACTCATGCGGCGACAATTGTGTTTACAGATGCTAACTCCGGGTCGCGGATGCGTCTTTAGTGTGGTAAAAAAGTAAGTTATAAGATTGGCGCAGGGGGTCACTTAAGTCCGCTCGAGATTGCCGCACTTGCAAGTATACATCGTGCGCTGCTCGTCGCCGATACGGATCATAGTCATGTGATCGAGTCCGCACTTGCACTTGCGCATCACAATAGCTCTTGCGGCGTCATAGGGCGAATTCTCAATAAACTGCACAAACTTAAGTCCGCCAACAGCGTGTTCGATAATTTTTTCATGCATCAGAGTGTCGTCTGGCGTACCCGGCGTGGAAATACCACAGTCGCACATGAACGAGATCGACCCATCGGACTGTGCGGTTTTCGTCATGAGCGCTTGACACTCTTTGCAGAAACGCATTTTGGCTCCTGACTCTATACACTTATTCACTTTTTTATTTGTTTATTATTTGATCGATTGGGGGACACTTAATAGTCATGCTTGAAGATCATAGTGTTTGGATCCCAGTCCTCGACGTGTGTCTCGCGGCGACCATTGGCAAAAGCTTCACCGCGGAATCGACGCAGCACAAGTGGGATTTTGCGCTCGGCAAGTTCCATTCGCGCGAGTTCGGCGGCATTATCTGATTTGCCGCTACAGAAATAAACTCCGCTATGTGAGATCTGATCAGCCCTAGTCGCCAGGATGCGCGCGGCTTCGAAGTCAGACAGGACAGGAGTCAGGATATGTTCGCGCTCAACTACTATAACTGTGGTGATTGCCGAGGGAGGGACCTCAGCTGCTTCAACTATGTCTGCTACTTCAGTATCGGCCTCGGCTTCATCATCGTCGGTAGGGGGCACTGCAGTCGCTTCGACTGGATCTTCAACCGCATCTTCGCCATCAAAAATCTGCTCCTCATCCGCAAAGTCGCCGTCTGAATCGTCGTCGTGAGACATTGGCACAGTGTATACACTCATATATATTCAGTTTTTTAAAAAACAATTGAATTTATGGTTGTATGCTATCTGTGCAATGTCTTCCGCCAAGGAAATTCTCGTCAGACTCCTGATCTTCACTCTTGACTGCTATCAAGTGTGCAGTCGTATCGTGTCGAAGTTTGTCACGCATATTGCCTTGGCACTGGCCGCAGTGGCTCGTAGAGGATACACTCAGACTGTGTTTGACAAGCGCACCGGGCACGATGTGACCTATTATTACGACCGTGTCATGTCAGACACTGCAGGCTGTAACATGATGTATGAGGTACTGCAAACTGGCAAATATGGGCCGGTGATTGTGATCGCCGATTCGCGCGGTTATGCCGAAGTTGACTTGTCGACTTCCACGAACCTGACGACCGGCGAAGCGATTCTATGCGGCGACCTGAGCGACGTTGCGATGACTGCGTACGACCGCGCCCCAAAAACATCTGATCCTTACGAGTCTGGTCTCTGCGAACCTGAGCCTTTGGACGCGACTTCGCCGGCTGAGTCCGTTGACAAGACCGAATGATCAAAGTCTGAATAGGCATGATCTGAAGCAAGATTTGCTGATAAAATTATTTTTTGCCAATTAGACTTGTGAAAGGCAATGTATACTACCTGCGAGTCTGGTCAGACTCGTAATTCAGGATATTCTAACCTTGCTGTTTGAAACAAAACATGTCCAACCTTGAACTCGACGAAAACGACGGCGGTCATGACCTTTCTGATTTGCCAGATGAGCACATCGACGATTCGCATGATGAACATGTGGAAGATTCGTCTGAAGGGCGCTCGAAAGACAAACTGCGCCGGACCCCAACGCATGTGATTGCAGACGAAGACTTGCGCCTCACGCCTGATGAAATCATCCAACAAAAAACATCTCGTGCATGTCGCGACCTTAGTGACTTCATCCGCATCGGCAATTTTACGCGCGAAAAAGGGTCGCAAGTTGCCAATATCTGTGACCGCGCGGTATCCAAGATCTATGAGATCGACCATATTCAGATGGAGGACTTCTTTACACTGATCGACCGATGCCGACAAGAAGGCGCAGTGTTGCAGTGGCAAGAGCGCCAGGCCGTTGCCGACAATCCACACTCGGGAATCATGATTGATTTTGATTTTTATCAGCCGACTCGCAATGTGCAAGTACTACCTCGCCATATAGATGCACTGATACGCGAAATTGGAATGCTAATCGCGCAATCGATCGATTTTTCGCCATATATAACTGAGGATAATCCATATTTTACCTTCCACGCTTTTATTATTCGCAAGCCAGAGGTTGTGCCGGCAACGGCGCCTGGTACTGTGACAGGTCCCTCAAAACCTGAGTTCAAGGACGGCTGGCATATTCTTATCCCTGAAATTCAGACCATTAAGGGCTATAAGCAGTGGCTCGTCACTCAACTGTCGAATGAGGAGCGCCTTAAGAAAGTCTTCCGCGGCGCACAATCTAACTATGAATACGCGCGAGCATGTGATATGGGCTCGGTGCGCAATCCAGTATATTACTATGGCTGCGGCAAGGCTGGAAAACCAACTTATGTGCTGCGGAATGCATATGAGATCACAATTGATGCATCTGATGCCACGAATGTTGAGCGCCGACAGCTGTTAATTGAAGACATCACAAAGCGCACCGACATTAATCTGACATACGAAATGTCACTGGCTAGCAGCTTCACAGAGCTCAATGGTCGCCAAACGTGGCTCAAAAAACATAAGTTTAGCTACTTGCCGGCGATAGAATTCGCAGTGCAACAGTATGCTGAGAAATACTCGCGTAAAATCGCCGATGAAGACATTGAAGACAATGCTGCCGATGTTTCTCTGCTCTCGGCCATGGATGCGCGTGCTGCACAGCTGAGTAAAATGCTCGATATTCTTGACCCGCAATATGCACTGGACTACAATCTGTGGTTCAAGGTTATCTGCGCGATTGCTCACACAAATCACAATTACAAACCGCTGGCTAAGGCATTTTCCATGCGCCGGCCTGATTCTTTCTCACAGGCTGCATTTGATGCAAAATGGAATGAAGCATTGCAGTCGCGTTCTGGCAAAGCGCCAGTTACACTGCGCTCGATCTTATACTGGGCAAAGACATCGTCACCGGACCGTTACCGCGAGATTCACAAGGCTGATTATGTGACCGAGCTCACAACTATGGCTTACAAGTTTGACGGCGAAGTCGAGCAGGCTAAATTCGCAGACATAGTCTACAAGCTAGCATGTGGTAAGTTCGTAGTAGATGTCGCGTTTAACAAGAATGCTGGCAAGCGCCAGTATACTTGGTATGAATTCATGACGCCCGAGGACCAGAGCATCAAAGGCGAGGTCTGGAAGTGGCGCCAAGAGTTTAAGCCGGATGGCATCCACTTGCTGTGCACGCGCCAATTAGAGAACATCGCGCTCGATGTCGCGAATTATATTAAAGACCGCTCAGAGACTGAGACTGATCCTATCAAGATGAAGTACCACATTGCGGTGTACAAGAAGTTCAAGCAAAAAATCTCTAAGTTGTCTAACAATATTTTCCAGCGCGGCATTGTTGAGCAGGCGGAATTTAGGTTTCGGTTTGGTAATCGCGGGTTCGCCGACGAACTCGATTCGTACGAGGATGTTATCGGCGTCGGCAACGGTGTGCTTGTGCTGGGTCATCAGCCGCGATTGATTAAGGGATTCCATGACTACAAAGTCAGCAAGTATACACCTACTGACTATATTCCGTATGACCCGACTGACCCTATTACGCGCCAACTAGAGCAGGCCATACATGATGTGCTAATTGAGCAAGATGTATATGAGTTCACCCTAATGTATGCATCTACTGGCATGGATAATTGTAAGTCGGCGAACTTATTCCTGGAGCTGTACGGTGATGGCTCCGATGGCAAAACATTTATATTGGATATGCTGCGCAATACGCTCGGACCGCAATACTGTCTGTCGGCAAAACCAGCGCTGCTTACATCGGGCGCCGAGCGCGCCGGTCAGACGAACTCGTCCCTTTACTCGCTGAAAGGCATGCGTTTCTTCACTGTTGAGGAGTTTAACGCCGGCGATAGTTACAATGAAGCGTGTTTGAAATCAGTCACCGATGGTGTGGTTGTATGTCGCGGTGTGTATCGCACAGATGAGGAGCAGTTTACCCTTCGTTGCAATGGAATCGGCGCGTCGAATCACATTATAAGTGTTAATTCGCAGGATCATGGATTTTGGCGCCGCATTCTGCATTATAACACCAAGAACAAGTTCGTGCCGAATCCTGACCCGACTAACCCTTATGAGCGCAAAGTTGACTACGCATACCGCTCGACATACGTGTTTGACCCTATATGGCAACAGAGATTTCTGTCTATTCTAGTCCACTGGAATATGATCTTGCGCACGAAGTATGGAAATGATGTTAACAATATTCCCATTCCGACTATCCGTCGTGAGTCGGCTGAGCACCGTATGCGTATGGATGCGCTTGATAACTACATTGCCAATACGTTTGTCTATTCGCCTAATTCCGATCCTATTTCGCTTGACACTGTGGCTGGTAAGTACCGCGAGTACTTTATCAAGAACATCCGACATACTAACCTCGCACTTGATCGATTTATTGATATGATCGCGCAGTCGCGCTTGCGCAAACACATCGCATCTGATCGCCGTGGTATTAAGATGTTATCGAGTCACAGAATGCGCCTGTCGTCTGACGAACCACTGGGACCTGATGAACAAGATCTGAAGATGCGCGACATAAACGATGTCGGCTATAATATGGCAGTTACAGCTGTTGACCCGACTCCTGCGCCGGCAGTCACAGACGACAAAAAAGAAGTAGATGATATTTTCAGCCAGCTGCCGCCAGCATATCAAGGTGACGGCTCAGATGTCACTGCTGCTATACCTGATATAATGGTTGAGATCTTACAGTAGGTTGTTATTTGGATATAAAAAAGTGGAGTCTAGGGTGGACATTTTTTTACTTAAATTCAGCCCGCGCGCGTGATCTAGCCTCTATGTATGCTTCATCATATTCACGTCGGGTGCTCTCTGATTTTGCACATTTAGTAATAAGAACTTCATTGCGCCCGATCGATTGGAGCAGTCTTTTGCCCAGCTGCTTGCAGATAAACATTTCTTCGGCCGTACTTGGATTAGTCGAGCATCGTTTTGCGGCGATAATTTGCAGCGATGCCAGTTCGCGCAGGTGTTCAAAGTCTTCGCGGTTCATGGTAGGATCATAAAAACAAGAGTTTTGATTCAGTTTTTTTGTGTAAAAAATGATGCTGGGGGAGGACTGCATCTCATTGAGGGTGGTCAAATTTCCACTCCATTAGTCCGATTATATCAGTCATATGGCCGGTGTCGTTCGTAACCACTTTGTCAAGCATATACTGCGCATCGCGACGCTGTTCATCGGTTTTACCGATGGGGATATACGTTCCGTAGTTACTAACTGCGTCACTAAATTGAAGATCTTTGCTGCGAAACAGCGCATGAATTTCTTGCACAATCATAGGCTTTAGCGGTTTGGCGCACTGTAGTTTGACAATGGTGTTGTCAATGGTGCACGTTGGATACAATACCACAACTCGGATCTTACCGCGGGCGACCAATTTTGCACCATCATAATAAATAGTGGTATAGCCGTGTTTTTCATCATATCGCGCGATCTCCCTCATAGCTTGAACGTCCACTGAACTCCCTTTCGCAATAAGGCACTGCCTAAGCGCATTGAATTCGGCAACGACCGGGTCATCTTCTGTCATATCCAGTTTAATCTTACATGATACCTCGATAACCTCCTCAATAAGTCTAAGATAGTCCTCGAATCCCAACGTGATCTGGATCATTGTTGGTTGAAGATGACGATTGCAAAATTCAGTTTTATGAAAAAAATCATAAAGTTGGACGGCCGTGTATTATTCCTGTGCCGCGAGTGACACGACAATTTGTCGTTCACCTTGCTTGGGCTCGGGGATCGGAATAGGGGCGTAGTTCTTGGCTTCCTCGGGCTCAATCAGAAGCTTCGTAATCATCTCGCCGAACGGGTCCTCATCGCTGTGTTTCGCGCAGAGGAATGCGCGCGAAACAATAGCCGGCGTGATATCATGACTGGCGATCATAGCGGCCCATTCAAGCTTGTCATCTGGGAATTTCTCCTCATACTCGAGCTTGTACAGTCCTGCGATTTGACTGACATCGGCAAAGCCGAAGTGGCACTTCACATCAACGCGGCCAGCGCGCACAGTGGTCGGGTTAAGATCAGCCTCATTGTTGGTCGTGAGAATGATCATGCAGCCTTGGCATCCAATGTTGCCATCGAGGAAGTTTTGCACAGTCTGCGCATTGAGCAGCTCAGACGTCGATCCGGAAGATTGTTGACCTCGCGATCCAGACGATGACGAGCTGCTAGCATCGGTAGTCGGCAGTTGCTTGTCAAGTCTGCGGAAGGCATTGCTAGTGTCAATCTCTTCAATCAGGATCTCAGAGCCAGGCGGCACTTCTCTGACAAGGCCATTGAATTGTTCGCAAGTCATAGACTTGGTCATAGTCAGAATGTAGACTGGCTTCTGGCTAGCGTTGGCAATTGCGTATGCAGTGCCAGTCTTTCCAGTGCCGGGCGGGCCGCAGAACATCATGACAGTCTTCTTAGCTCGCTCAGCATCGTTAGTCGACGCCTCCTTTTTGATGAAGGCATTGACAACGGAAGTGATACGCTTGGTGAGCGGTCCGAGGTAAATCATGTTCATGTCTGACACGTTGCGGTAATTGTTGATCTCACGCCACTTGCCCTGCTCATTGCAGTAGGCGCGGTGGGCCGAACGGGAATTGTTGTACTTGGTGAACAAGTGCTGAATGTAAACCTTGACTGGGTCAAAGCCAAGATTCGGCGACGCGACGCATCTGAAGTTGATGCGTAGTGAGTCATTTTTGATCTCGCGCTCGCGATTTTCAGTTATGACTGTCTTTGATCGGTCGATCTCGATCTTGAACGTGTGACCTTCATGTTCAAAAGTCACAATCGCAGTTGAAGTCTCTGGCATCTGGCATGCCAACTTATTTGCTGTGTCTGAGATATAAACGGGCGTGTCGTCAGTCTTCATCTGCTCGTACGACATAGTTTGTGTCAGAGCAGTATAGACTGCGTTTTCCGCACCAGCATTGCGATGGCGCACCGTGCCAGTATACGTCTTAGTGGCGGGCTCGGGGAAATACTTCTCATACGCGCGATACATGTACCATACAACCAAACGCCAAATCCAGGTCAGGTTCGACGAGTCGAAGATCTTCTGGAAGTTACTGAGCACAATCGGCACGAGCATGGCGATAATCGGCAGCAGGACAAGGTCGAGCTGATGATTGCCAGTGGTAAGCATGTTCATGAGAACCTGCTGCATAGCAGCGGTGCCGCTGAAGTGCGTGAACGCGCCAACTGCTGCAGCGGTAGACATTCTGAGTGCCTAGGATAGGATGCCTAAGGATTCAGTTTTTTTATATGGAAAAGACCATGATTGGCTGACCCTTGTGCACCCGGCCACTATCCTTATGTGTCCAGCCGCCACTTTTAGGGGGCTCGGACGGGAGAGTAGGGGCTTTGGGGGCTTTAGAAACCGCGCTTTTTGAGCCCATGAATGGCTCTCCGCGAGTAACATTGAGTAGCATAGTGTACAAGTTTATAGCATCTGGCCGATTCATCCTGACCTTATATACTAATGTCGGTGATATTATGACTATAGGTAAATGATAAAAATGAATGTTTAGTGGTATTATTGGCTGATCTTAGCTTACAATGCACCCCGACACGATACGTCGCCAGATGGCGACTCAGCGTCAAATAGACGACGATTATGCATTGGCTATGAGTCTAGATGATCGAAATTCAGATGTGATTCTTGGTCAGCGTGACCAGCAGCCTAGCCAGCTAAACACTGCGCGCCAACGAGATAGGGAGCAATTTGTTGGACTACTTGATGAATTGCCCAATGATGCGATTTTAGATACTGTGCTACCGACGCCTCGTGCACCATCGATATTTGATCCTACATTGCGCAAAGAGGGTGTGTGCCCTATCTGCAGCGAGAACGGACCGTTAGTACAGTCGTGCGCTAGTCACAGCGTGTGTATGCAATGTATGATCCCATGGATTAAAGCTCAACTACCTGGAAAGTTCATAAAATGCTATCATAATGGTTGTGAGGCCGAGATCAGTTCCGATAAAGTGTTTGACATTATGCCTACATCATACAACAGTTCCATTGAAGATTTTTACAATAGGCGTGGTAGTAAACTAATTGCGGCGCCTGGAAAGTGTCCGCGATGCCGCATACATGTTGAAAAAGGCGACGGGTGCAATCACATAACATGTCCATGCGGCACGCAATTCTGTTATGCATGTGGAGATTACTGGAAATGCTCGTGTGAAAGCTCGCGAACACCACAGTTGGTGCAAAGAGTACACCAATTACAAGATCAACAGTGGCGGAGGGTGACAGAAGCCAATGATCAGGACACTAATTATGTAACCGCATTTATGCGCCGACTGGATAGGCTTGCCGATGAACGGGTTGTTAGTATAGTTACAACATTGTCATCACAATATCAATTGCCATGGGCAATCGCCATAATAATGGCGTTTAACACGATGAGGATTGAGACTGCTATAATTCTGATACTATGGTACATAGTCCACATAATTGTAGTGGTATTGTTCTCTATGAACTACACAACAGTTGAATCGGCTATATTACTGGTAATCGGTTGGGCCAACATATTTTTAACGATGACTACCCATCCAATTATTGATTGGTCGTGGCTCTGGCTTGTGGCTATGCAAGTACCATTTGTAATAGTCTTGACAGTCGATGAGAAACGTGCTATTATACCAGTGTGTATGATTGTATCATCAGTGGCATTTTACTCAGGCTACGTATGGTCGGCATATTTCGGAATGTGCGCATACACAGCATTATCTGTCACTGAAAGGATTTTTACGTAGTCTGTTGACTCTCGTCTATAGCGGTTATGTTTTTTTTACAAAGGCGCAGGGTTTACAGGTCTACTTTGCCTCACAAACGCGCTCTAAGCGTTAAATTCAATTTAAGAATTGAATTTATCTAGACTCAAAACGTGAACATGACCGGAAAAAAGCACAATGCGTCGGCTGTGAGAAGAAGGGCGACGATTGCCAGAAACCGAGCTATTCGGCGGCAGATAGACTTCGATATGCGATATGCGCTAAACTTAAGCCGTGAGCAGGATGAACTTTGCTCGTATGCAGGATGCAATTGGCGACGAAAACGGTCCAAGAATAGTTTATTCAATCGTGCCCACAGGCTTGGTGAATGTCAAGTATGCCTAAATACGGCCGAGTTATATAATACTTGTCTAAAGGATTCCGCATGCCGAGATTGCATTCGAAAATACATTGACATCCAACTTCCGACTCGCCAACTGAAGTGCGTCGGGTGTAATGATGAAATGTCAGTCGAAGCTGTAAACGTGTCAGTAAACCTGAGCGATATGAAAAAGGTTGAAGCCCATTATGCCAGGCGTTCGATTCCATACACACGTGTGCCATCCAGATGTCCACAGTGTCATATTCAGGTTGAAAAAGTTGGCGGATGTAATGGCAGCACATTCTGTTATTGCGGCGCTAATTTCTGCCATCGATGTGGGAGATACTATAGCGACTGTGGAGATTCGTGCCCTTGGTTTGATTGGGATGATTACGTTGGTCTTATGACAGATTGTCTCTTGGCGGTGTTATGTGCAATCACGGTGGTGGCGATTATCGCTGGTGTGGGATACATCCTTATGCGCAATACCTGTAACCATGCACATAAGGCTGATGATTCCTCTAATATCTCTGATTCCTCCGATACCAAAGATACTACAAACGCCACTTTATCAATTGATGCGCCTTTGATTAAAGAAACAGAACATGCTGGCGGCAGTACACATTGTCAAAAAAACTCAGAACTGTTACGCGAATTGAAATTTACGGAGAGTCCAACAAAGCACAGATGTTTTACAGCATATCCGTTTATGTATCCATTTATGGGTATGAAACCGTCTATAGTGTGCTGGTAGACATGGATATTGTCAGAATTTAAAATGCAAAACTAGAATGATGAAATTGTTAAGATGTCCAAATGTGCAATAGTTCAAATGTGGAAAAGTGCTAAAGTGATTAGTTTTTTGGAAAAAAGTCAGTGTAATTTCGCTGCCGAACTTACTTGTGGTCAATCTGCAGTATTTCACCGTCCGAGCGGACAAGGAAACTGTCGCCGAGCGTCTCACTCACGGCTTTGATCAAGCTTCCAGTGTCGTCAGCCAGGTAGCAAACTGGCACACTAATGGTTCGTCGCGTCTCAAGCGCGTACAGCAACCATTCACATAGGGCGCGAGTTGCTGCAGAATTGCGATCGTCGCTACGGGTACCAGCTGCAAAATGCGCACGAGTTTGAGCGCACTGAGCGCTGAGATCAACCATGACGCAGACGACGTCGGCAACCTGGATGTGTGTCATCATGAGATAATAAACCATATTGGGCTATTCAATTTTTTATGCCTTAACTGACATTGGCGGGTCAGGTCTTAATCGATGATTATCGACACTAGGCAGATTGCCGCAGCCGGCGAGCCGACGTCAGTATGACGGATAGCAATAGTATCGCCGGCAGACACTGCTTGCGATATAACCGCGGAATTCCTAAACTGGGCAGAGCTAATGGTGACTGAATGCGCAGTGGCGGTTGGCCTGGCACCTCCTGCGCCCCACCACAGTGTACAAGTGCGAGTCGTAGCGCCACCTGGTACTACACCTGTGCCAGTATTATTGCGCATATCCATATAAATCGCAGTTACAGTCCCTGCGCGCAGGGACGATAAATATATTCTCGCCGAGTGTGGCTGATTTATACGACTGTCCTAAATAATCATTGTGCGCTATGTTCGCGACACTGTTAAAATTCAAAATTGTCTTACCTGCTGTACCTGTACCCCATGCTGGCGGTCCGGCGCCAGTTGACGTGAGTACTTGCCCTGCAGTACCTGCTGCGGTACACCCAATTGTAGATGTCGACGCGCCATAGAGCACGCCGCCTGTCGCAGCGGCTGTTGAAAAACTAGTCGCCGTACCCGCGCAATCAACTAATGACGCGCCATTTAGACCATCTGTAAATGTTGACATCCTATACACATAGTGAAACTTTTTTATGTTGTTATATTCCGGCGCTACAGAAGCATAGTCCCATCATAATCACTAAGTCTTATCACCAGACTCACTTTGTCATGAATAGCCGCGTACAATGGATACATTTTACCTAATAACTTTGCGATAATATCGGGATCATAACCAGTAAACTCGCTCATGTGCACAACATATCGGTATTCGCCGTCCTCAAACGCGTCAGCTGCTGATGATGCAATTTTACTAGCCAATTTCATATAATCTTGCTTAGTGCGGCCGCCAGCGCGCTCGACAAGCGTGTTCAAGCGATCCAATGCGTCAACGTCCATTGTGGCGAGAGGACAACTGGTAAATCAATTTTTATTGACCTATGTATGCTTTCACAGGCTGCGCCGCGACATCTGGATAAAGTATATAATTATTTGGGAACATTTTTCCCCAGCTAAGTATACCGATCGCTATGGAAGAAAAGCCAGTTGCCGAGAGTACTTGCTATGAAAGCGATATTGCCATAGTCGCCGTGTTGCGTGGGCCGGCTGACGTCGAGCCTAGTGTCACGATTGTTGATATTGTGCCAGCTGGCGCTACGCATACGGACATGGCCGCGCGTTGCCTAGACTACGCCACGTCTGTAGTCGTTGACTCAGTCGGCAAGCGCAATTTTCAGCCAACTATCGACTCTACGCAGGACCTGGACAAATATCCTGCTGGAGCATATATCATGCGCCGACAGGGTGTGCGCCGCATTAACTTGTATTACACTCACTCATGCCCGGGTTTTTTCACGACCTCTGTACGCGTGGATCATCTCGGCTGGGTTGAAGTATGCGCAGCTGGCAAGACTGCACTTGGCCGCGAACTGCAGCGAGCACTATGGGGTGACGTATGCACGGCGCCCACTACGCCGTACAATACTCCCCTTGATTCGCCGAGTGAGTCCCCGCGCGACTCACCGAGTGGTTCACCATCTGCAGTTATTACCAAACGCCTGATTACGAAGCGCCTGATCGCTGGTCGTCTTGACCCAGTTGTTGCAACGGCATGGTCAGCAGTTGTATCTGAGCTCAAGCTTAAGAAGATTGAGTAGCGCAACACCCTTAAAAACTGAAAATAGGTATATAGATACCACAACTCTATGGATTACACGGTTAGTGTACTTGAGTACATAGGACGTTACAGGTACACAATGTCACTCAATCACGAATATCCATGTAGAAGACCGTACCAGAGTGGCACATCAATATATTTTGACTTTAACAAGGCTGATATGACGCGCATCCTTGCACGTGATAAACTTCGGATAGATCTAGATGCGGATTTTGGACTACTCCCCATTCTACACAACCCTGCTATTGCAAAACACCTTGTTGTATTACCAAATTGGATCATTACTGACGCAATCTTGGACGAGCTCGTGCAAACAAACGTTAAGCGGCTCATGTTTCAAGAATGTACATGGAATGCCACTCGCATACATCGGTTCGACGGTGCTGTCTACGAGGCGACACAGCAAATTCTCACCAATATTTGGCCAACTAAAACAGATAACGATGGCCCGATACGTACTCTGCCGCCAACTGTGCGAAGTCTAAAAATCCAGTATGATGAAGATTTACAATGCTCTTTGGACCATCTTGAATCGCTGAGTGCATTCGATATACCCTATAATTTTCGCGGTACCGTTAAAAAGCCAGTGAGGTTCAATTCAGGATACGACGATCCTGATCTAGTCATCCGCTGCCTGGAGCAATATGCGATATTAAATGACGACTATGTTATGGAGGCGCTGTTTGTCCTACAGTGGCTAATGTCGTTGCAGCGCCGCTAATCCATCTTTTTTGAGACCGGGTAATAAAAAAATGAATATCAGCCTATGTTAATTACTAGGTCTGATTGAAATGACGAACAGTGAGACCATGCCCAAGTGCACCGAGGTTGTCCGAGTTGAGATAGAGATTACACCTACCAAACATGTAAGCTTATGGCGCGATGACCAATTTGTTAAGATTCGTCTCAGTGATCAGACTGCTAACCAGTCGACCACTGGAGTGATTCCTGTAACGCATGTGCGTAGTCTTATCGCACATGGATATCGCAAGTGTCTGGATCTGGAATTGACTCAGGACATTGTTCGCATCGGCGGCAATAGTATTGATCTAGATGAGCAATCATACACGATTATCGTGCGCGGGTTGAATGATCTAATCGCCGGCGGTGATCGACAGCCTCTGATTGCCAAGGTGACGCCTGGCAAGTTTGTGTTTAATGCCCTACAAGTGGTAACGATTACTCACCGGGCTGCAAAGAACACCTGCCGCATCGCTGTATATGAGACTGATAGTGGGGCTTTTGTCAAGCCGGGCGTTCAGTGCGACCTTAGCCTTGCTCAGATTAGTCGACTACTGCTCGGTGAAGCTGTAAACACCGGCGGCACTACGGTCAAACTCGGCAGCGGGCATCTGTGGATCACATTCACCGGCGCGTCGCTCACGCAGCCTGTGTCCTACTTGGTTGAGCCAGATGACCGTTACAACTTCGCCGAAGTGCGTGACGAACTGCTGTCAGTGTGCGCCACGATGAAGAAGGCCGCTAGTGATGCGCTCAATGCGCGCGTGATGCGCTTCGAAGAGACGAGCGGATTTAGTCTCATGTTTGGGGAAGAGATCGTTCTGAATACCGGCGCTATTGTAGTCCGAATTCATGGTGTAACGGACACACCAGGCGTGTCGACTGTGTTTATCGAGGGTCCAATGGGCGATGTTCGCATTAACGTGCCGACTGCTGAGCTTATCCGACACAACGGGCCACTGACCGACTCGCATCTTAAGTTGAGCACGTATGGCGTCACGATTTCGGTCAATATCGGCAACAGTGCCTTGATCCGCACTTTGATCCAAGCCGAACTGGCCGATGATTGTTAGACGCGTTTGACAATCCTACTTTTTTACTGCAAAAAATGAATATTCGGCCTACATAAGTGGAATAATGTCGGACATTGAGTCTGAGGATGAGCCTGGCTCAGTGTCTGAGCCAGGCGACGTGTCTGAATTTCGCGGCGACAAGATGACTCCTATTCAACTGCTATTCCGCGACAAGTTGTATTTTGTGTACTACATTATATGCGAGACTCATAACTTTGCCGCAGTTAGACTAACGCTAGACCTAACCGCTACTAGGCGCGGACCATGTTATAAGTTCCACTCACTTGATGGTAGTATAGGGCTGAAGATACGCATAAAGTCTACAAAGCGAGACCAGCCTTGTCTTCACGGATGTTGCGTAAGAGTAACCAAGCATACGTTTTGGGGAAGGTTAATACTACAAACCATGCGCGCGGACGGTTATACACCTGATATGCAGTTGTACGTTGGAGTCGTGGATGAATCGACCGTTGAGTCACTCAAAAAAACAGAAGCACTCCATGTTCTGCAAATGCTTGGGCTCAGAGTTGTGCGTCGAGCTGACGCTCTCTAAAAGTCAAACATCGTGAACAGTTTTTCGACATCTGGCATCGATGCGCCAGTTACGCGGCCGATAATTTGACCATCGCGGATGGCGATAAAAGTCGGCAAATGCGAGACAGAATACTGCTCACATACTTCAGCGTCATCATCTGCATCATACTCGCGCACGGTCACATGTTGATTTTGAGACTTCAGGTATCTAAAGTCCGATGCTATTTTTTTGCATGGTCCGCACCACTTCGCGCTAAACTTCAAAATGCCATCAGGATGGGCCATGATCGCATCTATCTATTGAGCCATTCAAATTTTTAGACATAAAAAAATGAATATTACCGCCCAAAATGGTCAATCGCACAATGTCATTCAGTGTTGATAACACCACCCTAACACTCGAGTTGATAGGTTACTTTCATCAACATGATGGTCCGGGTATATGTGCGGCGGTCAGGGGATGTCAATCACTTAGATGTATTGCCGAAGCTGCAATTAAGGCGCCTGGATGTTTTCACCCATTCAGTATTGGAAAGACCAACTGTACCTGTTGTGATCTGACACTATTGGAGGTTAGAGCGCGAGGACTATTTCATGCGATCACGCGAGGATACCGACACATGGTGCATGCGCACGATTATAGTGCGCTGGCTGATCGCGCGCCTGAAGTTCTAACACGACTGCAGGCAGCTGAGTGTATGCAAATTGGGTTTAAGGCGTACATGATGCGCCGCGGCGAAGTGACACATCCGTATGGCGAATGGCGCTTTGCGAAAGTTATTAAGCTGGATATACGGCAAGAAAGCGTGGGTGGTCTCGTGATTTATCGTTTGGCAGGCCGAGACCATATTACGATGTATCATCGTAGCGGCGACGAAATAATATGTCGTATAGTGCAACATCCATCGATCTTTTGGGACACACTAGTAAGTCTTAAGAACGTAGTTATGTCAAAAATAGTCATAACACCCATTTCTATTACCACACGCGAACAGTTTGATTGCATTCCTAATGACGTCGAAGATGATATCGTGCATATCAAAAACTGCATTCTAGCTAATGATTGTCAACATTGTTGGACTGAGATACACTCGCACTGCAGAGAACATATTTATCCGCACTATGCTTGCCCTGAATGTCGCACGGTATTCAATCAGCGACGAGTGGCATTTCTAAAAGAGGCTATTAGACGCACCATTGTCCGTGATGAAAGCCCCAATGTATTAGCACCGCATATCGCGCGTATCGTTGGATTTAGACCTATGATGAATTTCGTCAACCTTGTTGACCCGTTTAACCGAAAATTTGTGACGGTCAGCGGCGTAGAACTTTCCATAAGTCCTTGGAATGTATATGTCGGCTTAACCCAATCTGCAGTGAGTTTTACGCACGAAACGTTTATTAATGTGATACTCGCTATCAGACTGAGCTCACCAGAACTGTCGCGAGCTCTGATGAAGTTTGCCAGAGACTGTCCGGAAATTCAAGTTGATCTTACTCCATATGCGCATATCTATCCTGATAGTGAGGACGTGACTTTGGATGCACACTCACTTTCCAGTACATCCTCGGTACGACAGCCCACTTGTGTCATATGCCTAGATGCGGCACCCATGTTGGTTATGCTGCCGTGCAAGCATATGTGTGTTTGCGAAGGCTGTAGGATGCAGCCCGGTGATAATTGCCCCATGTGTCGAACGCCGATTGGGGAGATCTTTAAGGTATTTATGTCGTGACCTACTGTCTGCATGAGAAAAAAGAAAGTCCACTCACGTTTATTTTTTGCCATGTCCCTAAAACTGTTTTTCGCCAGACCCGTCATACGGCATGGCCAGACCACACGCGACGAGGTGCTCATTCACGTTTGTAACCGCC
>JACCDT011225952.1_pt1 | contig 43593 bp, 13 predicted proteins | sample 7446291 | NCBI WGS metagenome assembly JACCDT01 (sample SAMN15323446, study PRJNA562643) | freshwater metagenome | isolation source: river surface water | place: USA:Blue River Watershed | collected 2017-08-17
TATTTCAAGCGCCAGAATGGAGAATGCGGCTCTTTGTTGTACTTGCTAGATTCAAACAATTCTTTTTAAGAGACCATAGGACGAATGCATGCGCGAAGATTGATTCACGACATCGTCTTGTAATTGCAATAACAACGCTTGGAGTGATGAGTATTTCTGCGTTACTCATTACAACAACCGTTGAGTCAAATCTTACTTTTGCACGCAAACTTGATCGATTTTTAGTGCTTCCAGGAACGAGCGAAAGTGCTCTTTGGAATAATCCACATCATGCACTCACTCAAGATGTTCATGATGAAGGACTGTATCAAAGCTTCAACGACGATAATGCTGCAACGCTTAATGCTCACATACTACTCCAAGACACAAAGTCGTCTGAAGATACATCAGTACCAGCGGATGATGGTATCGCAGACGATACCGAACCAGTGAATATTTCTGATGTAGGCACAACTTCAGAAGAATCGAATGTTTCAGAGGTAGAAGACATCGATGCACCAGCACCGAAGATAGAAGAAGAAAATGAGAGTCTGCCCGTAGTTGAGAATGGTGATGATGCAGAAGAAGTGTCGCCATCTCCATCAGAGTCTGATACTGCATCAGAGAATGAACCAGATGTATCAGAGACACCACTTGAAGCTATGAGTAAGAGCTTCTTCAGATTTGTGGAACGTGCTACAGGTCTTCTCCCGTTCGCTCAAGAGACTATTGTTGAACCAGTGTCGACACCAGAAACGTCGCCAGAACCAGAGCCAGAACCGACACCAGAAGTGTCGCCAGAACTAGAACTGACACCAGAAGTATCAGAGCCAGAGTCTGAATCTGTCGTTGAAGAAGCTCCACAACAAGAGGAGCTCATTATACCCGAGGAGGTTGTGACTGAAGTGGTTAATGAGGAATCTTATGAAGATGAGCAATTAGAAAATGCGGAAGAGGATGTTGAGGCAGATTCGTCAGAAGATGCGTTGTCTCAAGAAGGAGAGGAGAATCCTGAAACAGTGGTTGCTGACATACAAGCTGAACCAGAGAATTGGCTTGTATTTCGAGACTTTGCATTACCTCCCATGAACTCGGGTCAGTTTATCCGCAACGTACAGCTCCGTATGTCGCTTGCGGGTACTCTTAAGAATGTTGTTGAAGCATTCCCGCAGATTCGCGTTGAGTACACTACAGGTGGTGTATGGGAAGATGCAGGTAGTATCATCTTTGATACGGAGATCTCTAATGCACTCAATGGAGGCTACTATCTCTTTGCGCTTCCGACATTTCGTAATGTTTCAGAGTTAGAAGATTTTGCAGTACGCATTTCATACGATGGAGATCCTGAGGTACTCAATACTCTTTTTGTTGATGCGGTATGGCTTGAGGTTAATACCGAGACTTTTGATCGTGAGATACTCAATCAGCGTTTGAATCCGCTGAGCTTCAAAGGATTTAAGCTTCCTGAGATGTATGAGTACATTGGTGGTGCAATCGATTTTGCACGTGAAGAAGTACCAAAATTCACACTCAAGTATGAATCACAACGTAATCCTGTCGTTGGTTTCTTCAGGGATCTTTTTGGACGTGACCTCATTGAGGTTGAGCGTGTTGCCTTTGTACTACCTGGAGGGGCAGAGGTAGCTGTAGATCCAGAAGTCGATCTTACGGAAGATGGACTCTTGAGTATCCAGCTTACCGAGGAAGATACGGCACTTCTTACACCAGGAAAGTATGAAGTTCAGATTACTGTCCTTGAAGGAAGTAAGGAATACACCGACTCATTTAACTTCCAGTGGGGAGTACTTGCTATAAATCCAAATCAAGCAACGTATCCTGTAGGTTCGGAAGCATTGATTACTATGGGTGCGGTCTCTGAGAATGGTAATACGCTTTGTGAAGCTGAGCTCCAGTTGTACATATTTGATCCAACGGGATATGTGCATGATGCACCTGTACAACGATCAGGATTCTGTAATGGAAATAATGTTATTGATAAGCCTGATTATTTCGCAACGTTCTCGCCAACGGCTACGGGTACGTATGAGATGTATCTTGAACATATTGGTGCACAAGGAGATGTCGTTGCTCATACCTATGATACGTTCATGGTTCGCGATACCGCACCGCTTACTATGGAGCGCACTGGACCAACGCGTATCAACCCACGCTTTGAATACCCGATGTCCATTACCGTGACCGCACATGAGGCATTTGACGGTGAATTTATTGAACGCGTTCCTGCTGATTTTGTGATAAGTACTTCTACTGATGCGCGTATTGAGGATCGTGGAAATAGTAAGGAACTTATATGGAATCTTAGCCTTGCTACGGGTGAATCGCACACGTTTACCTATAGTTTTGATGCTCCTGATATTTCACCGTACTTGTACAACATAGGTCCTGCACGTGTCCTTAGTGGTGATGGTGTTGTGGTGTATGAAGTGGTGCATCAAGAATCATATTTTGCACAAGAGACTGTCACTGAGCCAACAAATCTTTCAGAAGAGCCACTGTCAGAGACGCCTGATGAGAGTGAGACTGTCCAGTCTCATGAACCAGTTGAATCTGAGACGCCTCAAGTAGAATCTGAATCAGAAAACATATTGCCCGAACCACCTGCGGAGGAAGTCGAACCTGAGGTGTCACTCGTAGCAGACACTGAATCAGAAGTTACGATAGAAGAAATCGTGGAGGTATTTGATGATACACAAGCTCTTCCTGAGGATGTAAACGCATCTACCTCTGATGAGGAGAGTGATCAGGTGCTTCCTGATGAGGCAACTACGACCATAGATACGGATTCCAGCATAGAGGCTTCAAAAGATTTTGAGGAGCATCGCCAGTGGCAGATTGCATCTGATGCTACAGGTAGTGCACTTCTCTATTGGAGTAGTTCAACTATTCCGTCAGGTTGGACCTGTGTATCGTGCGCCCCTGCAGGAGCTTTTTATCAGCGATTTGTTGTGGGATCTTCAACTGCAGGCACAAACGGTGGTGCTACTACACATACCCACACCATGACGGCGGCAATAGCGGCAACAGGAGCAGCAGGTGTTTCTTCTTTAGGAGGTGGTGGTGCTGACGTGGCGCAAAATGGACATACGCATACTCTCACGCCAACCATTGGTACCGGAAGCAATTTGCCATCGTATCGCAACTTGGTACTCATACAGCACAACTCTGCAGGTTCACCTGCAACAATCCCTGCAGGTGCAATAGCGCTCTTTGATACTACGCTGCCGTCAGGATGGAGCGCGTATTCCGCTCAGAATGGGTTCTTTCCGCGCGCGGAGGCTACCTCTACTATAGGAACGACAGGAGGGAGCAACACGCATACTCACACAATTACTGGTACGACGGGTATTCCAAATTCGACGACGAATGCTCCAGGTTTTTTTGGTGTATCAGCAGCAACGAACGTGCATACACACACAGTAAATGGTGCAAGTTCTGCGGGTAGCAGTCTCCCACCATATATTGGTGCGCTATTTGGACAGCTTGGTACAACCACAACGCCAACTGATGGCATGATCCTTATGTGGACTGATAGTCCTCCCGTGGGATGGAATACTGTCTCAAGCAGTTCTGAACCATTTGAAAATCGGTTTGTCGTCGCGAGTACGACCTATGGCGTGACAGGAGGATCTGCAACACACGCGCATGCAAACTTCAGTATCACGACGAGCGGTCCATCTGGCGCAGTGAATCGTACCGCAAGTGTGGCGAATGCTGACGCAAGTGGTGCGCATACACACTCTGCAAACTTCACAGCCGTTTCAACATCGAATAACGTACCACCATTCCGTACTGCGGTGTTTGCAAAGCGTGCTCCAGGAGGTGCGCCACCAGCCGCAGTGACTATCCATACGCCATTTGATAATGAGAAAACTGGTACATCAAGCATCCTTTTTGAGTTTACTGGCGATGACCCCGACGGCTCTGATACTTTGGTGTATCAAGTACAGTGGGATGATGACTCTGATCTTGATACAACCCCACTTGGGGATCGTACCTCTGATAACGAGAGTGGCTGTTCACCTGACTGTTTTGAAAATATCATAGACGGAGGTGATACTAATCCATTTACTGACAACCAACGTATACGTTTTACTGCGCCGAGTACCATGGTCATGGGTACTACGTACTATTACCGCATTCGCGTAAAAGAAACGATTGGTGATACGTGGGGTTCGTGGAGCACTGTGCGTAGTGTTGTGTACTCCTCAGGTACAAGTCCATCTGAATGGTTCCAGACACAGAATTACCAATTCGGTCTAGGCACTTCAACAAATGCAACAACAACGGGAGACGCCGTAGCGCTTGCCTCAACAACACTTGCCGCTACCCCTGTTGTGCAATCGTTTACCTCGAACACTGCAGTACCAGGATCGTCATTGACGCTCACCAAACCATCAAATGTTTTGGCTGGTGACTTGCTTCTCATTATTGTCGGTAATGACGATGACACCGCCTCCGCGCAATGGGACGATTCAACGTTGAAGCCTTCAGGCTTTACACTCATCAATGAGTCTGGAAGTACAGCCTCTGACGCGCATTCTGCAGCGTTCTATCGTGTTGCTGATGGAACTGAGAGCACGACGATAAATGTACCCGCGCAATCATCGGATGACTATTGGGGGTATTACCTACATGTGACCGATGTGAACCCATCAAATCCAATCAATGTGATTGGCTCTGCGTACAATGGTGGTAGCTCGGGAACACACAACGTTCCAGGAGTTACCACGACTGCAGCGAACGCACTCGCATTTTATGTACTATCGGGAGATGGTGGTGACCTTGATCCATACAGTGTTGGTGGTGCGTGGACAGAAGGTGACGAGATTGATGCGGGTACTGGTGGTGGTAATAGTTCGGGTACGTGGGGAACACGTCTCATGACTTCTCCTGGTGCTACGGGAAATGCGTCAGTGACTTTGACAGCTGCAGACAGTGCATCTGGATTTCAATTTGCACTTGCGCCAGCTCTAGGACAGGGGTCACATCAATCGCCAGGGGTAACCTTTACTTCAGTAGCGGGACAGACTGCATGGGGTGAGGCGACATGGAACGTCACTGAGCCTTTGAATACTGATGTACGTGTGCGCGTGCTCTATTCAAACGTCAGCGCATGCGACACTCTGGTATCTGACGGCGTGCTTCCAGGTAATAGTATCGGATTTGGATCGTCGCAGACACCAATTGATCTTACGTCACTCTCGACATCGACGTATCACACCATTTGTCTTGAGGCGCTTCTTGATATTGGTTCAGGTACCACGTCACCAATGCTTGACGATTGGACAGTGCGTTGGACACGTACACCGCAATTCATACAGTCCAACTATCGATGGTACACAAACAATGATACGTTGACTCCAACAGATCCATGGCCAGTAGGTGGAGATGATCTCAATGAGAATGAGCCTATAGATACAGACAGTGTGGTAAGTCCTGGAGATATTCTACGACTTCGTTTATCTCTCTTGAGTACAAGTACCGATGCTGCAGTAAACAGCACATCATTCAAACTCCAGCATGGTACTACGGATACAACGTGTACGGCAGTAGCATCTTGGTACGATGTTGGTGGTACGTCGAGCACCACTGCCCCTTGGCGCGGCTACAATAATGGAAGTGTTACTGACGGCGCAACGCTCCCGTCAACACTACTCTCTGCTTCAGATTTTGCCGAGACATACGAAGAGCAGAATAACTCCTATGTAAATCCTGCAGCATTGGATGTAGGTGAGATTGGGGAGTGGGATTGGACGCTTCAGCATAATGGTGCAGATGCTGGAAGAACATATTGTTTCCGTATGGTGAACGCCAATGATGATCCTTTGATGGCGTACACAGAATACCCAACATTGATTACTGATGGGTCTCCGTCAATGATCTTGTATCGTCCATTTGATAACGAGAAAACAAGCAGTACAACGCCTTGGTTTGAGTTTGTAAGTGATGACCCTGAAGGAGATGATGTTGATTATCAAATACAGATTGATAATGACGCAAGTTTTGGTTCAACACTCATTGATACTAACTCAATTTCAAATCTCCTCGACTTCACGAATCTTCTCACCCCATCCGACAAATCGCCATTCCGTGTTGCTGAACGTATGCGATATCGTATTCCATCTGCACTCAGTAATGGAACGACGTACTGGTGGCGTGTGCGCTCGATTGACGCGGCAGGATCAGGCGCATATGGAGAATGGTCAACGGCGCGTAGTTTCACTATAGATACATCAGTCACCGTAAGTACTTGGTTTCAGACAACTGAAGCTCAGTTCGATACCGACACGCTTATTGGCACTGATGCTACAGGAGGTAATCTTATTGCATTTGCTACCGGATCAACGACAGGTACTACAACATCAACCGCAATTGATTTTGATGATGTCGTTGTTGGTAATGCATGGGGAGAATTCTCTTTCAATGAGACTGGCGCTGCAAATAACATTCTCTACCATCTTGAGTACTTTGATGGCGTTAATTGGGCGCTTATACCTGATAGTGCACTGACGGGTAATGCTGCAGGATTTGATACTTCACCCGTTAATCTGCTCGACCTCGATTCATCGGTCTATAACACAATACGTATACGTGCCAATTTCCTTGCGGGAACACCAACCATACTTGACTGGACCATTGCGTGGGGTGAGCGCGTGGCGGTACCGACGCATATGACGCCATTTGATAATGAGAAATTCTCAACGACAACGCCATTCTTCAACTTCACCACGACTGACCCACAAGGTGATGATCTTGAGTATGAGATATCATGGTCTACTGATAATACTTTTTCTTCAGGATCAACAACACGTAACTCTAGTCTGAATGCTGGATTCATCAACGTAACGTCTGGTGGTGATACCGACCCATTCAACTCAGGTGATACTATACGATTTCAGATACAGCCAGCAGATGCTTTGTCGGCGAGCACCACGTACTGGTGGCGTGTGCGCGCAAAAGATCCAGGAGATAGTGATAGTTTCTCGTTCTGGTCAACGCCATGGAGCTTCACTACGGCCACCAGTGGAGAAGCAATCGATGTATCAACATGGTTCCAAACAACTGATCAGCAGTTCTCTCAAGGTACTCTCTTCAATGTTTCGGTGACGGGAGGAGGTGTCAGTATTATGAGCGGTATTGTGGTACAGAGTTGGGACACAAACACCGCAGTACCAGGTGCTAGTCTCTCGCTTACAAAGCCTACAGGTGTTGCGGTAGGAGACTTACTCCTCATTATTGTTGGTAACGATGACAACACAGGAACACCGCAATGGAATAGCACAACACTTCGTCCGTCTGGTTTTAATTTGATTAATACAGCAGGTAGTGCAACACCAGATGCACATGTCGCTGCATTCTACCGCATTGCTGATGGAACTGAGACAAGTCCAACAAGTACTCCAGCACAATCATCGGATGATTACTGGGGTTACTACATCCACGTCACCGGTGTCTCAACAACGAGCCCAATTGATGCTGTTGGTTCGGATTATCTTGGTGGCAGTCTCACCACGCATAACATACCAGGAATCACCACCATTGAAGATCAAGCCCTCGCATTCTATGCATTCTCTGCCGATGGAGGCGACCTTGATCCGTTCAGCGTCGGAGGAGCATGGACTGAACAGGCAGAGATAGAGGCTGGTGTTGGCGCAGGAAATGCATCGGGTGCGTGGGGTACACAACTTATGGCGAGCGCGGGCGCAACAGGGAATGCTTCAGTAACCATGATTGGAGCAGATGGCGCATCAGGCTTCCAATTCTCACTCAATCCTGCAGTGGTCACTGAAGGTACGCTCACATCACAACCGATTGATTATGATGATGGCGATGGGCCTGCGTGGGGTGAATTTTACTGGAATGATACTGAACCTGCTGCAAGCGAAATACTGTATCGTATTGAATATCGTAATTCTGTCGATGCATGGGAACTTATTCCAGATGGAGCATTGCCAGGAAACAGTGCAGGCTTCACTACTACAGCAGTTAACCTTGAGTCCCTCGATACAACAACATACAACGCTATTCGTATTGTTGCATCACTATCATGCGATGGCGCAACCTGTCCAACGGTTAATGATTTGACTGTTACATGGTCTAGCGGCTTCACTGTCTCGGGTACTGCATACGAGTATGATGGTGTGGCATCGACAACTTCAGGCACCGTGGCGATTGCAGTGAATGGTGTACTTCAAAGCGGTAAAACAGGCACTATTAGTAATGGACTTTGGTCTATTCCAAATGTAACCTTCTATGAAGACGATATTGTAACGGTCTTTGTACAGGGAGCGAATGCTGATGAGGCGGTTGCGGTAACGCAATATGATGGTACGCCAGGTATATCAGGACTCTCACTTGTAAAACGACATCTCACTATTGGCTCTGATGATCTCCCTACCATTGCTAATGCAGACATTGCTCTCTATGACTTCACAAACACGGAAGACGTATTCTTTGATGTGAATGGAGGCAACGATCTTTCCCTCTGTGCTGATACCAATTGTGCAGATGCAAGTCTCCGTATACTCGCGGGTGCTTCATATGTTCCAGGTACTGGTGGCGATATAGCGACACATAATTTTAGAAATGATGGAATCTTTACTCCAGGAAGTAATACGATGCGCGTGAGTGGTTCATGGGATAATAACAGTACTACGACGATGACTAACGCAACGGTCATTTTCACGGCAACAACATCAGATTTCACTACGGATCCATGGTACGACCCGTCATGGGGGTATCGTACTAAGATAACAGTGGCTGCCTCTGAGGTTGATGCTGATGTTTCAGATTTTCCTGTGTATGTGAATCTTGCTGATCTTGATTCCACATTCTTTAGTAACGTAACCTCTGATGGAGGTGACATTCGCGTAACAACATCAGATAGTATCACTGAATTACCACGCGAGATTGTATCTATCGATACAGGCACGCAAGAAGGCGAAATTTATTTCCAAGCAGACAGTCTTTCATCAAGTAGTGATACAGTCTTCTATATTTATTATGACAATCCGCTTGCAAATGATTATGCAGTAAGTGGTACGTATGGACGCAATGCGGTATGGAGCAATGGCTACGCAGCCGTGTATCACATGGAAGAAGATCCTGGAGGTAGTGCTCCACAATATATTGATAGTACAGGGAATTCTGCTGGTACCGCGGTGAATATGGCATCGGGGAATCAGGTTACAGGTATCGCAGGGAATGCTGCGGAAGTGGATGGAGTAAATGAAAGTATTCAAACAGACTTCAACCAGAGCATGCTTGACTCCACCTGGTCAATCTTTCTTGATGCTGACGGCACGCAAGGGGCATGTGATGGATCTATGTTCTCACGCGGTACAGGAGTAAATGGTATGGACGTTGGTGCATGTGGTAATGCTGCGCGTATTGGTTATCACTGGGAGAACCTTGCGGGTACTGCATGGAATTGGACTGGAGGACCTGTGTACCCGACCAATGAATGGTTCATGGCATCACTTGTTATTACACCAACACAAGCAACAGCCTATGCACATGCCAGCTCCGGCGTTACTTCAGGAAGCAATGTCCAGACTCACACAACATCAACTATTGATGGTCTTGATTTTGGTTGGGATTCGTTTGGTGTTTCTCGTTCATTTGACGGTACGATTGACGAGACGCGACTTTCTGATGTTGCGCGTTCTGCTGATTGGCTTGCTACGGAGTACAACAACATTTCAGATACTGCTGCATTCTATGATGCTACAACAAGTGAGTCATACGGTTCGATTGGTAGTACCACGGTACCGTACACTCTCGATGATGTAGATGGTGTACTTGATTTCCATAATGTCACTTTTGGGGAAGGAAGTGGTAGTGCGACATGGAGTATTCATGACACGCTTGATATTGAAAACGCACTCACTGTCGCATACGGAACTCTCGCTCGTGGCACTGAAGCTGTGCTTGTTGCAGGGAATCTTACAACTCAAGCAAACGGATTCTGGACCGGTATAGGTACCACAACATTCGATGGTATTAATCCTTCAACTTGGACCGATACTAATGCAACGAAGCAAAATATTGGCAACGTCGTTGTGAATGGTACGTCAAAGACTATGATTCTTGGCAGTAATGTTGTCATGAATTCTATGAGAATAGAGACTGACGATGTCTTTGATCTTTCAACATCGGGATATACTGCTTCCGTATACAGAGGATGGACAAATATAGGTAGCTTCCTTCCTCGAACGGGTACCGTGGCATTTATTGCAACAAGTTCAAGTTATGTGATTAATAATGGTCCAAGTCCATTCTATAATCTTACGTTCAATGGAGCGGGAGGTGCTTGGTCGTTTGCCACAGCGACACTCACCGTACAGAATAACTTCACTATTGCAACAGGTACCGTAACGATGCCAACAGGTACAACGACTATCAGTGGATCATTCCTAAATACTGGCGGCACTTTTGCACATAATAATGCAAATGTACTTTTTAATGGCAGTGGGTCAAAGACCATTACGCAAAGTGGCACTGCATTTACAAACGCCTTCTACAATGTACGTTTCACTGGCTCAGGCTCATGGTCTTTCAGCGAAGCAAACGCAACAACAACTAATAACTTCACCATTACACAAGGCGCAGTCACGCTGCCGTCGACAGCGCTTTCAGTAGGTAACTCCTTTGCACAGACGGGTGGTTCGTTTAGTCACAATAATGGTACTGTACGTTTCACTGGCTTAGGCACACACACTATTGATATAAATAGTTCAAGTTTTAATGATATTGCATTCACTGGCTCAGGTAGTTGGTCGTTTCTTGATACGTCACTCACCGTACTCGGCGATATGCTCGTACAGAGTGGTACGCTTACAATGCCAACAGGAACGCTCTCACTGGGCGGATCATTCACAAACACCGCTACCGTTGCGCATGCAAGTGGTACGGTTCTCTTCAACTCAACCGACATAGGAGAAACGATTAATCTTGGCAATTCACCACTACATCACATGGTCTTCAGTAGTACCAATGGTGGGTGGACTATTACCGAAAATGCGACTACGACCGGTAGCACAACACTTTCTGCACTTTCATCGTTCACCCTTGCTTCAGGAAAAGTACTTTCAGTAGCAGGTGCATTTATCAATAGTGTTGGTGGCGCGTCGACTACATGGTTAGGCTCTACTTTGTCACTTGAGTCAGGGAATTACAGCATCAATACAAAGCTTCAATCAGGTGACGCATATGACACACTGCGCATTGGAGCAAATGCTGATGTTCGTATGTGGTTCTCAACATCAACAACATATCTCGTCAGCGCAACAGGGTCTCTGTACTCACAGGATCATGCAGGAGTAGATGGTGATCTCTATATCTGGGGTAGCTATGAGCGTACTTCAGGTACTGAATACTGGAGCTATGCAACTGACTTTGATGGTACGGCGCTTGGAGGAGGAAGTCGTCAGGTTGATGTACGAGTAGCTGAAAATGGAAGTGCTGGATTTACCAATGCAACACTACAGATACTTGGTACCTCTACGGCAACTACAACAGTTGCAAGACAAGCAGGAGGTACCTACGGACTGACACTATCGAACGGAACATTTAATGCACAATACTATCAGATTCGTAATACCAATGCGGCAGGACTTTCGATTTCTGGATCAAGTACCATACTGTCGCTTGCACATGGTGATTTTGAACTAGGTATAGATGGCGGGTCACTCATCACCGTTGCATCAACAACAATAGATCACAATCCTGCATTGCAGATACAGTATGTGCGATTTGCAACATCAAGTGGAATCACGAGCGGTAATAATGTTACTCAGTCTGACGCAGTTCCTGCTTCGTATTGGTGGTTCAGAAATGCGTCTGGCAATCTTGCTGGTGAATCATTCGATAATGATACGGGGAATCCAGGCTCAATCCGTTGGGATGACAGTCAGATCCTTATCACCGTTACAGGTACGGTATACAGCGATGATGGAGTTACTACCATGGGAGCTCCAGTCTGTGATGGATCGACACATACGGTACGCATTGTAGTGAATGGCGGGACTTCATATACCGGAAGTTGTAATGCATCGACAGGCGCATTCTCTATAGCAAACGTTTCCTTCTCAGGCGATCCTATCTTGACTGCATATCTTGATACGAATGGTGGCGCACGCGGTGTTACCATTACGAAAACACCAACGGGTAATCTTTCTAACTTTAATATCTATCAGAATCGTGTCATTACACGACATGAAGACGTTACGCCACTTACCATTTTGGATATGTCGGTGTTTGACGCTGATAATGACACTGATATTCCATATACGGCAGCAACAGGCACTTTGTCAGTATTTGGAAATGCTGAGCTCCATATCGCTTCGTCAACTATATTTGCGCCTGGCGGAGATATCACTATTCATGGTAATGCATCATCAAGCGTTACGGATGGCTCGTTGCATATTGATAACAATGCACAGCTTCTTGGATCAGGCACATCGACGTATACAATCGCGGGCAGTTTCACTATGGATCAGGGTGGAAGCTTTACATACGCATCGACTACGGTCATTATGAACGCAACAACGACAGGCAAGACCATTACAACGTCTGGTGGTCAGGAGATTACATTCAATACACTTCGTTTCACAGGCGTTGGTGGTGGATGGAATATAAACGGTGATATTCGGGCACAGAATGGCATTTCAGTTGAGAATGGAACTGTATCAGGAACAGCGAATGTCACGGTTCTCGGAGGATCTTTGAGTGGAAACGGTACGGTCTCGATGGGTGGTGGTACGACCACCGTTGCAACGACAAATACTTTAGGAGGTACAGCGCCGTGGACATTCAACAATCTCGTGCTTGGTAACGGTATTATCGTAGGTACGACGACAGCAGCTACTAATGCAACAACAACGATTCTTGGCAGACTCACCATTGGAGCAGCGCATACATTCTCACTAGGTGGTGCACATATTGATCTTCGCGGAAGTGGAACGGTATTTGTGGAGTCAGGTGTCTTTCTCGAGGGTACATCAACTGTTCGCTATAGTGGTACTACGGGTTCACAGGTACTTTCTACGACATACCACAATCTCGAACTCATGGCTCTTGGCAATGCACCAACATTTACTGGCTCAGGTCTCGGTATTGCAGTACTCAATGATCTCACGGTTGGCGGAGCAACCACGACTACCTTTACACTCGATACTCATGATCCAGTACTTGATGTGAATGGCATTGTGCGTATTAATACAACAGGTACGCTTATCGGCAGTGCAAGCGCTGCGTTCACTGTTGGAGGCGGATGGGATAATGATGGTACCTTCACGGGTAGCGGTGGTACTGTAACCTTTGATGGTGGAAGTTCCTCACTCATCGCAGCTGGTAATTCTTCATTCGCACATGTACTCGTCTCAGGCTCAGGATCGTTCACCTTTACTGAACATGCAACCGCGACAGGCGCATTTACGCTTTCAAATGCAGGCGCGTTTACAATACAGAGCGGACAGATACTTGCAGTTGGTGGTACATTCTTAAATAGCGTGGGCGGTGCAGCTACAACATGGACTGGAAGCACCCTCTCTCTCTACGGTGGCGGCAACTATACTATCAATGCAAGTACGACGAGCGATTCATATAATACGCTTCGTGTTGCCAGCGGAACGCAGATACGTATGTGGAACTCAGATGCAAGTACGTATGATATTGCAGCAACAGGTTCGTTGTACTCACAAGACCATGGAAACAGTAATGGTGAGCTCCGTATCTTCGGTCACTATCAAAAGACGAGTGGCACTGATTATTGGAGCTATGCTACAGACTTTGATGGTACCAGTATTGCAGGCTCACCACGTGCGGTTTCAGTCTTGATTGCAAATACTGCAACAGTCACGGTTACGGGAGGAGGTCTGTCAGTAGTTGGAGGCACAGGTGCAACTACTACTATTACCAATCAAGGTAGTGGCACCTATGCACTTCTTGTCGGAGGAACAGCGTCAACAACATGGTCGCGTTTCTCAATACGTAACACAAATGGAGATGGTCTTACCTTCAGTGGTACTCCTTCAGTCAATGCACTTGCTCTTGGAGATTTTGAGGTGGCACAGAACGGTGCTTCAGCAATGACAGTAGGTGGTACTGTAATTACACAGAATCCAGCAAAAACCTTTACAAACATACGCTTCGGTACTTCAACGGGAGTTGCGACTGCATACAATGTGACTGCAACAGGTACAACGGTAAGCTCATGGCGCTTCACCAACCATGCTGGAGTCATTGCAGGTGAGTCATTTGACAACGATCCAACAGGCGATCCAGGATATCTGGTATGGGACGACTCTGCTGCGCTCATAACGGTTTCAGGTACTGTATATAGCGATGAAGGTGTGACGGTCTCTGGTGTTTGTGATGGCACAACACAGAACGTACATGTACGCGTTGCAGGGCTTACAAGCTATACCGCAAGCTGTAATGCATCAACGGGTGCCTACTCAGTACCAAATATTTCATTTGGTCCAGCTGATTCAATCATTGTCTTTATTAATGGTGAAACAGAGAAGGCTGCTACCGTTACTGTTGATCCTGTTTCAAATATCACCAACATGGATCTCTATGAGAATCGTGTGATAGTACGCCATGAGAATAGTAGTCCTATCTCAATTGCTGATATGGATACTTGGGATTCGGGAGATGATGCAGATATTCCATTTACTGCAGCACTTGGTGCTCCTAATACACTCTCACTTCCTGCGGATCGCAAACTTATCATCTGGACAAATAAGGAGTTTGAGCCAATAGGTAATATTACGGTTGCTGGCGGAGGAGGAGGTGCAGCATATGATGGAACGGTTGAGCTCTATACGGGCGCAACGTTTGATGCAACGGGAAGTGAGAATCATACAATCGGAGGAAGTCTTCTCATGGCTGCAGGGGCGGTATTTGATGATGAGACTTCAACTATGACATTTACGACGTCTGGGGCGGCGCGTACGATTGATAGTAACGATCAAAGCTTCTACAACATGGTCTTTAATGGCAGTGGAAGCTGGACCGTAAGCAATACTGCTCTTTCTATAGGTAATGATCTTACTATTACACAGGGCACCGTCACGCTTCCTTCAGGTACGACTACGGTATCAGGCTCACTCTTGAATAATGGAGGTATATTTGTCTCGAGCAGTGGTACGATGGTTTTTGACTCAAGTACCTCAGAGGTTATTCGTCCACGTACATCAAGCTTCGGTACGCTTCTCATTTCAGGAAATGGCAGCTTCACGCTTTCAGGAGGATTTGCGACTACAACAGGTGACCTCCGTATTGATAATGGTAGCTTCACGAGCGCGACAGGCACATTGGCGATTGGTGGTAATTTCATAAATAATGATGTATTTGCACATGCAAACGGAACAATGCGCCTCACCAGCAATGTTGCAACAGTCGTTACTGCATCAAGTTCTGACCTGTACAACATCACGTTTGCAGGAGACGGACCGTATACATTTACTGATACAAATCTCGCACTCTTAGGCACACTTCGTATCGAAGATGGTGCAGTAGCACTTCCTGCAGGGACCGTTTCGATTGGTGGCTCTTTCCTAAATACTGGCGGTACATTTACCAGCGCGACAGGTACCGTACTCTTCAATTCGACAGACACTGGTGAGACGGTTAACTCGGGACTATCGTCTTTCCACAATGTTACCTTTGGTAGTGCAAGCGGTGGTTGGACCATTACTACGAATGCGACATCGACTGGTAACTTTGCGCTTACGAGTGCATCACAATTTACTGTGAGTTCTTCCACAATACTTCATGTGGGTGGAGTCTTTACAAATTTGGTTGGCGGCGGCGCGACAACGTGGACAGGTAGCACCCTCTCTATAGCCTCTGGTGTAGGGTATACCATCAACAGCAAGACAAGCGGTGGTGATGCCTACAATAATTTGATAATTGGATCATCAACAGCACTGCGCGCATGGGATAGTTCAGGTGTGGTATCAATCGTTGATGGTGATAGTTCATTCTATTCACAGGATCATGCGGGTGTTGCGGGTACCCTTAACATATATGGTGACTATCTGCGTACAACAGGTACGGATTATTGGAGCTACGCTACGGACTTTGATGGTACAGCACTTGGTGGGGGGTCACGTCAGGTATCAGTAGCTATTGCAAATGGTGCTACTACGACCTTTGCAGAGAATGCATCATTGCAGATTGTAGGAGTAAATGGATTTGAGACATCAGTTTCAAATCAAGGGAGCGGTACCTACGCACTCCGTATGCTAGGAGGTACGTTTAATGCACTGCAATATACTTTTGCAAATATGGATGCTACGGGACTTGCACTGCAGGGAACGACTACCGTATCGTCACTTTCAGAGGGTAGTTTCACGCTCGCGGTAAATGGAGGTGCACTCATATCTCTTTCATCAACGACACTCAACTACAATGCAGGATTGGTCATCACCAATACCGCCTTTGCAACCACGAGCGCTATTACTGGCTTTAACGTTGCGCTGACAGGAACAACTTTGAATGCATGGACATTCATAGGACATACAGGCAACTTGGCAGGTGAGGACTATGATTCTGATGGAGGCGATGATTGTGGATCAGTCCGTTGGGAAGATAGTCTCTGTCTATTGACGCAGCAGTCGGGATATAGATTCCGTGCCGATGATGGTGGTGCAGGTGTACCGAACTCAGAGTGGCTTGATCTTGACTGGGTAAAGCGCATGCGCGTCACGTTTACCAATGAGGATCCTATTTCGTATTCTAATGCATCAGTTGCATTCACCGTAACGTATGACAGTGATATGCAGGCAGACTTCGATGATCTTCGCTTTACCCTTGCGGACGGTGTCACTCCTGTTGATCATTTCATTGAAACCTATAGCGCTGGTTCAGAAGCATACGTTTGGGTCAAAGTGCCACTTCTTGCAACATCCACAGATACTTCTGTATTTATGTACTACGGTAATGGATCTGTTGCTGATGGTAGTGCGACGTCAACCTTTTCGTACCTTGATACTTTTGAGGATGGTAATATCAGCGAATATAGTGGTGACACAGGACTCTTTACTGCAGGTACTACAATGAATTACGAGCGGAATCGTGGACTTGATGCTGACGGTAATGAGACACAGAAGACTACTGACGGTATCTATCGTACGAATGTTACTGTAGCGCAAGGTGAGACATTGCGATATCTCCAATACATCGACACATCACTTGGCTCAGGAGACGAAACTTGTACGCTCTTTGGCGTACAATCCCCAGGTAGCAATAACCAGAACTACGCGGTCTGTCTTGAGCTGTACGGTGTCGACCGAGTGTCCATTGCACGCGATGTTGATTCTAATGACACATCAGGCACCGTCCTTGCGTCAACGACTATAACCTATAGCACTGGTTGGTATGAGGTAGAGATTGATTGGGATACTGACGACTCGATAGGAGTTACGGTCTCACAGGATGATGTAATTGTTGCAACAACGACTGTTACGGACGGAACCTATACACAAGGAGGTGTTGGATTTGCATTCTGGTTCCAAAGTGGTGGATGGGACATCTACTCAAGCCGACCACTCCTCAATACAGAGCCGTCATTCCTATTTGGTGCTGAACAAGTTTCTGGAGGAGCATCTTGGCTTGCAGCGCGTAATACTCCACATACTGGCGGTGATATTGGTGAGACAACACGTATTCGTTTCCTTATCGAGAACACAGGACTTTCTATCACTGACCAGAATTATGAGATTGAGTATGCAGCAAAGGGTGCATCACCAAGTTGTGAAGCGGTAGGAGCAGGTCTGTATGTGCCGGTACCGCCACAAGCAAGTTGCGGTACCAGTCCTATCTGCATGGCGTCATCCACTCAATTCACGAATCTTGCTGCAACGGTCGACCTACTTGGAGGTGCTGGTGCTTTCTCAGCAGGACAGATGATAGAGGATCCCGATAACACGACTGGTGATATTGATGTTGCTACAAATGCATTCACTGAGCTTGAGTATGCAATCATACCAACAGTGAATGTGGTGGATTCGAGCTATTGTCTCCGTGTATCGGATGAGGGAAGTGATCTTGATGCATATGCACGTGTTGCAGAGCTAAGCCTCATGTTTGAGCCTACTATTACAACACTTTCACTCAACGGAGGTAGTGACATTATTCTTACTGCCGGTGCTACGACCACAATTACAGCAACGGGTACCGTATCTGATCTTAACGGCTATGCTGATCTTGCGGCTGCAACGACTACCATCTTCAGAAGCGGTGTTGGAGAGTCGTGTACTGCGGATAATAATAATTGTTATATTGCTGCACCAGCACAGTGCACCTACTCTAATTGTGCAGGTGCGAGCTGTACTATTAGTTGTTCAGTAGACATGTACTATCACTCAGATCCGACTGATATCGGTACGTATGCAGGAGAGACATGGCGTGCACTCCTTTCAATTTCAGATGTTGGTGGATCGGTAGCGACAGCTACTGCGCCTTCTATTGACCTTCTTACACTACGTGCGCTTTCTGTTGAAGATGAGATTAATTATGGTGCACTTGCTCCAAATAGCAACACAGGATCGTATAATGCAACAACGACAATCCAAAATATTGGTAATGATTCGATTGATATTTCGGTCGAAGGTACTGATCTCACTGATGGTGGAGCATCGGCAATACCAGTATCAGGTCAGCGTTTTGCGACATCGACCTTTACCTATAGTTCTTGTGTCGTTTGCGGCACACTCGCACAAACAGCGACCGATTTCAGTGTAAATCTATCCAAACCTGCCTCAACAACACCTCCCATAACTGATGACTTGTTCTGGGGTCTTGCAATACCATTTGGCGTCGCAGGAACAGCGCACCATGGAACAAACATATTCTATGCAATCGGTGATCTTTAATAGCATATGGTTATTAATGCCCTGTTGTTCCATGTTCAGGTGTTCCCTGATGTCCGTTTGTTCACTATTATTTAGGTATCCATGATTCGTTCATTGTCTGGAGTTCTTCTCGTATATGTATTTCTCTTAGTGCAAGGAGTCGTTCCTTTAGCGCGCGCAGCAGATACTCTTGCCCCTGATATACAAAATGTTCAGGTTACTGACGTTGCAGATAATTCGGTTACCATCACGTGGGAGACGGACGAAGAAGCTGACTCAACGGTGAATTACGGACTTCAGGAAGACTACGGTATCGTGCGTGTTCCTGTTGCTGATAAAAAGCAGCATTCCATAACTCTTGAGAATCTTGAATCGGGACGAACCTATTACTTCCGTGTCGTATCATCAGACGCACTTGGTAACCAAGGCATCTCAGCAAACTATAAGCTTGTGACTGAAGGGTCACCGCAGTCAGGGTCTGATGCAGGACAGGGACAATCAGAGGCAGAAACCACACAAACAACACAAGAGATTGTTGAACAAATACAGGAGATACAGGATCCACAACGGTTGCAGGAGATTGTGAATGAGACGGTGAAGGCAATTCAAGGCATCACCGAAGATCTCACCATTGTTGGTCCACCAACGGTTATACCTGAAACTACAACAGCGTTGGTGCGCTGGACAACTGATCGTGCAGCAAGTTCTGAAGTAGTATTCTCTCCTACAAGTTCGTATAGTGAGGGCCAGTATTCATTCTCACAAGCCTCAACAGGAGGTGCGACCAATGAGCATGAAGTACGACTTATTGGTCTTGAACCATACACTGAGTATCACTTTAAGGTGCGTTCGACTGATGCGTACGATATTACGGGAGAAAGTCGTGATTATACTTTCACGACAAAAGCATCACTTCCTGAGATTCGTAATTTACGCATTGTAAAAGTTGAAGAGAACTCAGCAACACTTGCGTGGGATACAACAGTACCTGCAAAGGCACTTATCGAATATCAAGACATGACGACTGGTGCACGTAATTCAGTCGGTCGCCCAACTCTTGCATCAACACATCAGATGCGTCTCGCTGATCTTACGTTAGGTACGCGATACGTTGCCTTTGTAATTGCAGAAAATGCAGGAGGTGATCGTGTACGAAGTCAACCTATCACTTTCGTAACAGTGAAAGACTCTGCACCACCGATTATTAGTAATGTAACGAACGAATCAACACTATTTCCAGGAGGTGAGTCGCGCATTCAGACAATTATTGAGTGGCTTACCGATGAGCCAGCGCATTGTACCTTAACGTATCGAGAGGGTATTGCAGGTGGTGTTGAACCAACTATTCTTGATTCAAAGGATAGTGGGTATGCCGCACAACATGTTGAGGTTATCGTCGACTTCGCTCCTGCAACGGTGTATCAGTTTTGGCTTGAGTGTGCTGATGAATCTAACAACTCCGTCAAGTCTGAGAACTACGTACTCTTCACACCAATTCAGGAGCGTAGCATCATCGATATTATTATCGAAAACTTTGAATCAACCTTCGGATGGGTCAAGAATATTGGAGGATAGGTGGGAATAGCAGGCAAGGAAAAAACAAGGGTAGGATATAGAATACATATAGTATGGCAAAACCACTCATCGTCTGTCGCGATCTCAACATCACCTACAACAAAGGTAAGTCAAATGAGTTCAAGGCGCTTCAGAATGTAAACACTGATATTTACGAAGGTGAGTACATTATTCTCTTCGGTCCTTCAGGTTGTGGTAAGTCAACGCTGATGTATGCAATTCAAGGATCTTTACCTCCTGCAGAAGGAACATTGCTCATACGCGGGGATGATGTGTACTCGTATCCACCAGCAGAGCGAGTCTTTTTTCAGCGACATGTAATGGGTATCATCTTTCAGTCATTCAATCTCATAGGCTCGCTAAGCGTACTCGACAATGTTGCACTCCCTATGATTTTTTGTGACGCGAACAAGTCAACGCGTGAACGTCGTGCACAGCAGCTCCTTGATCGTTTTGGTGTAGGACAAGTCTCGCACAAAATCCCTTCAATGCTTTCAGGAGGACAGCAGCAGCGCGTTTCTGTTGCGCGTTCGATGGTGAACGATCCACAAATCCTTCTTGCTGATGAGCCGACTGGTAATCTCGACAGTGTTTCGACGAAGCAGGTTATGGATAAGATTGATGAGATTAACACGTTCGATCAACGGACGATAATCATGGTGTCTCATAATGCAGCACACCTCTCCTATGCACACCGCGTGTACTATCTTAAGGATGGATTTATCGTGCGCGAGGTGGTAAATCCACAACGTAAGCAGATCAAGCCAGTCAAGGAAGGAGAGACTATTGTCACTGAGCTAGAGCAACTTGCGCGTCTTTTCCCGTACGACTCTGTTGACACACTTCGCGTTAAATCATTGACCAATTTCCTGACGCAAGAGTACTCATTTGATCAGATTGTACGACTGGAGAAGGCAATCCAGCTTCTTATCAAAGGAAAGATACACAAGAAACTCTTTATTGACGCATTGGTAAAGAAATATGAGGAGGGAGGGGTTGGTATCGATCGTAAGACAGCATTGAGAATGGCCGATGTGTCTGTATCTTTGGTTCGTCAGGCTGATGACGTGCATCGATTCCGTTCAGACAATGATTCTGATGCTGCATTCTTCGCACAGCACAAGTTTGCAGAACGCATTCGTGCATATCTTCTTGATCAGTATAATGTGCCACTCACCAAGACGACAGAAGCAAATCTTTCAGTACTCATCGCTGACCGATTGTCAGGTATCAATAATGAAGCTGATTTCAGGCAGGGACTTATGGAGGCTGTGACTAAGAGCGGGCTTGGACTTCGTGAAAAGCAGGCGGACGACATGAGTCGCTACATGGAAAAACTTATTGCGATTGGTGTTGATGTAAGCTATAAAAATTAGACGATAGAGCGTACAAAGAGATACATAGATTTTGACGGAGCCTCGGATGTGGGTGCTACACTGATGCACCTTTATGCACATAAGCATAAATATTGTCATTGTTCCGTGCGTTACAATGCATACATATGATTATCACCATGCGGTACCATCTCCGCTTTTTATCAGTAGTATTGTTTTTTATAAGTCTCTCTCTCGCTATTCCGCTTGCGCAAGCACAAGAGGATGATTATGACATTTCAACAGTAAGTATCTATAATACTGAATACACACAGACAGGAAGCGTCTTTGAGATTAATTTTGAAATTACTAATGAACAGGCAGTACAGCCTGGCGTGCGCTATGGTATTCTCTTGCGCCAGAACACTGAAGGTGGGCAAATCACTGTTGATGAATACGCAGAAGCGGAGACCATTACACTCGGTCCAAAGGAGAGTCTTGTGCGACAGGTCACCTATGCTGCACCAAAAGTACTTGATGGACTTTTTACAATCTATGTCGTGGCAAAGAATGCTGACGGCTTTACTCTTGCAACAAATAAAGTTGCTGATGTAACGATAAACCGTGCAGAGACTCTCGGTGCATACATAGACGTTACCTCATGCTATCTCACACACGCAGGGGATACGAGTAACACGCACTATACTCTCAGTGACACCGCGCGCATACAGGGTGGAGACATGCTCACGTCTCATTGTATGATTGAAAATGTAGGTGATACTCCGCTTACCGTGGTTCCACACGCTACGATGTATCGTCGATCCTTATTTGGAGAGACGGTGACTGCGCCACCTTTTGGTGAAGATAGTATTACGCTCAATGCAGGAGAAAAGCGTGAGATAGCAACAACATTCTCTGCTGCGGGCGATCCGCAAACATATGCAGTAGCGATTTCTTACGGTTATGTGAGCAATAGTGTCATGTATCGCTACACTGTTGAGGGTAGCAGTGGCTCTGTTAGAAATATACGTCTCGATAAGGATAGCTATGCCGCAGGGGATACAGCACTCGTCTCTTTGGACTGGATTGGTCCTGCTACGCTTTCTGGACCTCAAGCCTTTATTTCATTCTCAACAAAGTCAGGTACTTCATGTGGCGACCCTGTCTTGTACCCGCTTGTTGGTTCAATGCATCATGATATTGCGGTCCCTGTAACAGAGAGTTGTCCTGAGCCAGATGTTAACCTCCGTCTCAGTGATAGTAGTACAGGTATTCTTGGTGAATATCTGTACGTAGTTGATAAGACGCCAGGTACACCACAACAAGAGATTGCGGAAGTCTCACATCAGGGCACCTTTAGCAATACAATGCTTCTCATCTTATTCGGATTTGCTGTTGTTGTATTTGGAGCACTTACCCTTGCTTTCTTTTCAAGACGAAAGAAGGAGAGTCCGATGATGCCACCGACAGTTGGCCCTCTTGTTTTCTTCGTAGCATTTAGTCTCCTTTCATTTTTCCATGCTGGAAGTGCAGAGGCGGTAAGTTTCAATGTGGATGCACCACAGCCGATTGCAACACGATTCGTTGAATTCCAAGTATCGCTCAATAAGTCACAATATGCTGCAGGTGAGTCCATTATGGTGACAGGTTCAGCAGAACTCATAAGTCAGGAGAATTGTGCTGATATGGGTGCACCTGCAGGGTGTAATAATGATAAGTCTGTGAGTCTCACTGCGGGTGGTACGGAGATTTTTGATCAGAATCTTGGGTCAGGAGGTCCTGTTACTGGTGGCGCAACGGTACAAGCTGCCTCGTCAGTTGGTACACACTCACTCACTATTACTGCACGCAATCAAGCTGTCGTAAGGAACCGTACAATAGAATATACCGTTACTAATGGCGGACAGCCACCGAACACTCCACCAGTCACTCCACCAGTCACTCCACCAAATAATCCGCCAGCAGGTACATTTTCAATCACTGCAACGCCATGCACCATACCTCTTGGAGGATCAGTATGTTCTATTCCTGGAACGGGAGGTGCAGGAATCACCATAACGGGTGCATCAGCGTCTGCTGCAATATTCGTTCGTGAGAATACAGGAAATGCAGCACCGACTCTGTATGGATTAAATACGGGATTAATTAGTGCAAATTGGGTACGACCGAATCTTGCGTTCGATGTATACGAAGGAGCGTCTCAGCAGTCAGGAGTATGGGTACCGACAGGCACGCGACTTGGCTCAGTGACTAATGTTGCTCAGTGTGCTTCAGGTTCAGTGTGGAATGCATCCGCTGTACGTTGTGTTGCTGCACCACCTGCTCAAGGAGGTTCCTATATAAGTACCTGTCGACAACCATATGCTGGTTCTGGTTCAAATTCACAAGGCGATCCAGGTTGTCCTTCTGTTTCAGGTAGTAGCTATGATGGTGTTGATTTTGGATGGAATTACGGAGGTAACTATGTGACCGCCTCAGTATTGCACGGAAGGACACTCTCATTCTCTGTCTCTGGTCTACAGCCTGGCGCAAAGATGTGTAAGGTATTCATGATTCATCCTGATTCATGGCAGGTACCAAGTCCGATGTCATACGCATATCAATTCTGTACGTATGAGTCGAATTACAGTGACATTGCAGTATCGAATGGTGTTGCTCAAATAGATATTGCGAATGTGAATCCCGAATATAAGGTTGATGCCCAGTACTATCTCTTCTTTAAGAATCCAGGTGCAACTGAAGCTGTAAGAATGAGTGTTGCAGTCACTGCATTTGGTAACGGAGGTAATCAATGGCCTGTGAGCACAAATCACTGTTCAACTCTCGGGCCAGATATCCATCTCTATGGACTACATGGGTACCAAACACTTACGCTTGATACTCAGATTCCACTCTCACTGAATTACAATCCGCTTCTAGCAGGGGCACAATGGAATGTTGTCGCTGTCGAGAATAATGCAGTTCCAGGTGATAGCGTAACCTTCTCAAGAACGAGCGGTCAATTTGATGCAGATGGATCGACGTCAAATCCAAACAATCGGTTCACTATGACCGTGCAGGGTACACCACGAACAGTTGGAGTACATCTTACAGCAACTACTCCACAGGCAGTTTGTAATGCAACAAACTTCGCCGCATTTGATGCGGGTAACATTCATTATGCTGGTGTCGGACAGTCGTACGCATGTACAGGTACTATTCCAGAACACGGAACTCCATGGAGTGCTTCTGAAGGTACAGCAGTCACACCAAACGTACCATGGCACTTTACCCAGTACGGTACCGCGGCTCGTTGCGAATTCAAATGTATGACTGGTTACATGTGGAATGAGGCAGAGAGCGCTTGTGTAGTGAACCCGGGAGGATCAAGTAATACTGCCGTTTGGGAGTGGCGTGTCTCATCAATACCAAGTCCTGATTTTAATCCATTTCCAGCGTGTACCGCGAATATGAGTAGTGTGCAGAATAATGATTCTTGTACGCCAGCACAGGAAGGTACGTGTGATAGTAACGGAATGCGGTACACGTGCTTTGACACCACAACTGAGTACCCATTCTTCCTTGTTGGTAAGGTGGTTGATATGGCAGGACAGCCAGTCCCTAACTTGAAAATAGCAGCAGGATATGCAGGACCCGCACCAATGCCTGATTTCCGTTCGTATGGTGTAACAGGTGCTGATGGACGCTATAAAATGAGGCTAAACGGCACTGCAATTTATGGATATATCCGTTTACCAAATGGTGCACCATTTGATCTTGAAGAACCAACCCCAGGGTATATTTACTGGGATGGTGGACAGATACTAGGAGATCAAACTACTATCGAAGGCACGGAGAAGTTGGTTCCTGTTTTAGACATGATTGTACGTTCGGTAGAGACGGTCAATGCTGCTAATGGAAAAAATGTCGTTGTTGCAGACAGTCCTGATCTTGTGAGCGTTGAACTTCTTGTACCAGCAACAGGCATCAAGGGGTCAACACTCTCGATCGCCGCTCAAGTATTAAACAATACAACGACAGCGACTCCAGCAGGATATGAGAATAAATTCTCATATCGATGGGGTACGAATGCTACGTGGCAAGATTTGACTCCTATCAGTAAGAACGTACTTACTTCTGGAGAAACATCATCTGATGAACTCAGTTTCCAACTTCCAGCGGCGGGTGAACTTTGGATCAGACACTGTGTGAATACCAATAATGCTTTCACAGAACTTATTACAAGTAATAACTGTACGGAGAATGCACAGCCTGTAGTCATTGCTGATCCTGCATCAGGTTTGCGATGGAAGAAGATTGTTGACCTTATTGAGGACGAGTACACAGGTGCACTTCCAACGCAATGTATTGATGCTCCAGTTGTGAACTCTGCATGTAGCACGGCAATGCCGTCACCATGTCACATAGGAGACTTCATCTACAAGTGTGAGTAAAATCGTCTCGTAAAGAGATAATAAAACCCAGAGATTAGAATATCTGGGTTTTTTTAGGTTAGGACACTAGTTGTTCTATATTTCGTGTTCCATATTTACACATTCTTATTTACTATTAAGGTATGCAATTGGCGGATCTTGCGCGTCTTTCGACGCGTATGTTCAAAACAAATCCTATGCGTACATGGCTTACCATTCTTGGTATGGGTGTGGGTACTGGTGCTGTGGTTGTCTTAGTTGGTCTTGGTTTTGGACTCCAAAAAATCATTCTTGAACAGATTGTATTCGGTGAGACATTGCTCTCATTGGGTGTTTCGGCAACAGGTGCACGCAGTCTCTCTATCACTGATGAAGTAGTTGAACAGTTTGAGGGTATGGACCATATTATCGATGTAGCACCGCTTGCTCGATATCCAGCACTCATTACGTATAAAGGACTCACTGGAAATGTTTTCATACAGGGTGCAGAGCCTGCGTACTTGCGGTATGCAGGTATCACAACAACGGCGGGTGATGTATTTGTCGAAGAGGACATCGCTAATGGTAATGAGATCATGCTTTCGCCAGCAGTGCTTAAACTTTTTGGTATTGAGGACGCAGAAGGTTTTATTGGACAAGAAGTGAATTTCCGTCTCCTTATTCCTGCAGACGACGGTACTGATGCAATCAACGAGATCAATATCGAAAAACGCTTTCGCGTTAAAGGAATCACTAAAGAAGAGGGTGTGCTTAATGCACTTATGATGTTGCCCGAGCTTCGAAACTATGTGGGTGTTGAAGAGTATGATCGTGCGCAAGTTCGTGTAGAGTCAAGTGAGTTTCTCGATGTTGTAGAGGGTGCATTGATTGAAGAGGGTTATCGAGTGACGGCACTTTCTAAGACAGTAGAGCAGGCTTCGCAAATCTTCCAAGGTATTCAAGTCGTATTAGCGACTTTCGGTGGTATCGCACTCATCGTCTCTGCCATCGGTATGTTCAATACAATGACGGTTACCTTGCTTGAGCGCACCAAGGAGATCGGTATCATGCGTACCATTGGTGCTTCACCTCGAGACATAAAGCTACTCTTCGTTTCAGAGTCAATAGTTGTGGGTTTCCTTGGGGGTATTAGTGGGATAGTAATGGGGGTAATACTGGGATTTAGTGTGAATATCATGTTGAATATTGCCGCAAGCCAATTCGGCGGGCAGTCAGTAACCTTGTTTTCTTTTCCAGCACCGTTTCTTATCTTTATCGCCATATTCTCAGGAAGCGTTGGTTATTTGACTGGTATTTTTCCTGCACGACGTGCATCACTCCTTAATCCGCTTGATGCGATTAGGTATGAATAGGACTGTGTATAAGTCCCCATTTGTGGCGGAGTTGTGCCGTACACTATAAGGAGCAACTTGTATTGCACATAATTATGTCCTACAACACAGATCATTTACGTACGGCAGGTAAGATCACTGTGTACACCGCAGTATTAGGTATCGCGGTTTTTGCAGTCGTTTTTATATTTAATCTTGGAGAGAACAGTATTAAGCAGGCTGGTGCGCAAAGTACCGCAACAACCACAGTAACTGTTGTAAACACGCCTCCAGTATGGACAGCATCTTCTACAGAGCTTGTAGAGTCTTCAACAACTACACCAACGAATGCAGGAGACACGATAAGCTGGACCGCTATAGGTACTGACTCAAATGGTGAGCGTTATTATCTTCTTGTCTGTAGTACAAGCGCAACACCAACTGCTAACTCAAACGCCGCTCCAACCTGTGGTATTGGGGCAACACAGTGGGCGGTCTCAGCGTCCACAACAAGCGGTACCCCTGCTACTGCAGCGACTACCACTACAGACAACGTGGCGCCATTTAACGGGGAGTCTTTCCCATGGTTTGCATACATATGTGACGGAAATGCTGGTACTCCACGTTGTAACAGCACCCCAACTCAAGGTACCAATGCAACCAACTCATCACCGTTTGAGATAAATCATCGTCCTGCCTTCACCGTATTTGTTGATAATTCACCAACATTGCCAGGACAGGTAGTGACCTTCACAAGTACTTCATCTGATGCAGATGTATCTGGTGTTGCTGATACTATTAAACTCATTGTGTGTTCTACAAACAGTTTTAGCACTTCAACTAATACCTGTGGTGGGCTTACACTCGCTTCATCAACAGTCTTTGTGAGTGCCAATGCAGCGGCATCATATACCGTTTCTATTCCTACGCAGGATCAGAATTATGATGCTTTTGGATTTGTAATTGATAACCACGGATTTGAAGCACAAGGAGGTGCACAGGGTACAAACTCAACGATTACCGTCCAAAATGCAACACCAACAGTGAGTGGTGCAACAATATCCCTAAGCAATATGACGTTGACCACTGAAGCAGGAGAAACAACAGGATTCACTCTCTCATTTGTTACTGCGGACACCAATAGTTGTGACGCAGCGGGAGGTGGAGCTGCAGATGAGATTGTCGATTATGATCTCAGTCTCTATAGGTCAGGTGTTGGCTCATCAACCTGTACTGTAAGTGATTCTGCGTATAACCCAAACAATTGTTATCCAAGCGGTGTACCGACAGGAACATGGAACCTAACGTGTACTGCTTCTAGCACAACCTGTTCAGGAGCTTCTGACACCGATATACTTTGGGAGTGTTCATTCCCACTCTGGTACATAGCTGATCCAACAGATGCCACCTCTCCATACTCTGCACAGAATTGGCTTGCACAAGTTCGTGGAATCGATGACGACGCTGCTTCGGGAACACTTACCGAAAGTACCGTAGGAGCAGAGGTACTGAGCTTCCTTGCATTTGCACTTAATACACTCACTATTCCATACGGTTCTCTCGAACCAGGACAGCAGACTGACCCACTTGTTGCAACTACTACTGTTGCAGCTACGGGTAATGTAGGACTCGATAAGCAAGTTACTGGAGAATCTATGTGTCCAGGCTATACAACAGGAAATCCGTGCGTAAATTCTTCTACATCAACCATCCCTGAATATGAACAGGTGTTTGCAACAAGTACTGTGACCTACGCAGCAGGTACCTCACTCTCGTCTACCACACCACAAGAAATAGAGATCAACGTGCCAAAGTCTATTGCAACCACAACGCCAACCACATCGAATGCATATTGGGGTATACATGTTCCTTCAAGCATTAGTGTTGCAGGTGCATATACAGGAGAAAATACCTTTTACGCGATTATCGGCGAGACAAACGAGTGGTAGCACACTTAGTTACACATAAAACCCCCGTCCTATTTTCGGGGGTTTGTTGTACTAGAATCAGAAATAACGTTGCTTAGTGGTTAAGAGAATGATCTTGTAAAATTCTGCCTGCTCTATACTCAGTCCAAATACGTGACGGTTTCTTGATGAATCAACAAAGATTTTTCTAATAGAGAGTCTCAAGAACTCGCGCTATACAGCGCAGGTTCTTGCGTTTATGTCTTCCGTGCTCGATAATTACCCTACATGCGTCAGAGCGCCTGTATTTTTATAATGAAGAAAGGACTTCGTTCGTTTTTTGTTGCTTGCTTTGCATTTTTTATTACTGCCTCCTCTGTGCATGCAGGTTTTGGTGTAACTCCTCCATACGTTTCAAACGTGAGTCTTACACGAAACTCTGTATACGAACAGACCATCTATCTTGTACGAAGTGATCCAACAACAGATTTGAAAGCAACAATATCGATTGACGTTCCGGGTATTAATGATTGGTTTACGGTAGTTGAAGGGAATGAATTTTTACTTCCGCGCGGCGAACAAAAGGTGCCTATGACCGTGCGTGTGACCGTGCCTGATGATGCAAAATATCAAGACTATACGGGGAATATCCGTATTAAGACAGGAGCATCCGATAATCAGGTTGAAGGTGGGGCAGTAAGCATCTCTCTCGGTGCGCAGATTGATGTAGATTTGACGGTAATTGATAAGAAGATTAAAGATTTTAAAGTTCGGAAAATAGGTGTCTCTGATCTTAATGAAGGACATAAGGTGGGTTGGCTCTATTTCCCTGGCAAGGTCAATTTTGAGATGCTTATTGAGAATACGGGCAATGTACCCGTTGCTCCATCAGATGTGCTATTCCGCATCTATGACCTGTCAGGGAACGTACTTTTGGAGGAGACTCATAAGAAGGGAAAGATAGAGACTGTTGATCCGTTTATGACAGAGACGGTCATCGCGTCATTGCCTACAAAACTTCCAGCAGGTAGTTATCTTGCACGTTTCGAAATCAAGAATGGTGACGATGTAAAACTGAGTGGCGAAGTCAATCTCAGCGTACTTCCCTATGGAACACTACAGGTTGCTGGATTTGGATTCTTGGGACTCTCACTCGTACATAAGCTTTCCATCATAGTTCCTATTACTTTTGTTCTCTTGACGGTATTTGCATTTTTGCTACGCCTCCGTCGGAGGAAGTAGTATGAAAACATTTGCTCCAATAGCACTGAGTGTTCTGAGTTTCATATTCATGGTTCTCTTTGTGCCTGCTTCTGCTTCCGCAATGATTGTCTCAACAACAACACTTCATGTAAGCATTTGTGGCGATTCTTTGGTTAATGAAGGAGAAGAATGTGACGTACCAGGTGAAACGGGAGAGTACAGCACGACGATTACTGGTCGGCAGTGCGGTACTGATTGTCTGTACGGACCATACTGCGGTGATGGTATCCTTCAAACCATTTTTGATGAGGAATGTGATGATGCAAACAATGACAGCGGCGATTTTTGTGCAGCAGATTGCACTGTAGAGAATAGCGGTGGCGGTGGCGGCGGTGGCGGCGGGGGTGGATCGGGTAGCGGTGGACGCGATGATTCTTTAGGTGATACGCAGGTGACCATACAAGGTAAAGCATTTCCAAATGCATCAGTACGCATTCTTATAGATGGTGATCAGGTAGGCACAGTACGCACTAATGCTCGTGGTGAGTTCCTTTTTAATACTGCTACAGATCCTGGAACGACATCTTTTGGATTCTGGGCAGATGATAGTTCAGGAACGCGCTCGCTCACCGTAAATACGACTTTTGATGTGACGCAGGGTGCAGTAACTAATCTCAATGGTATCCTCATTCCACCAACCATACGCACTACAAACACACAAATTAATCCAGGTACTTCTGTAACACTCTCAGGACAGACTATGCCGAATGTTACGGTAGAAGTACAGCTCAATCCAGGTACACGGACACTCACTACAACTTCTGACGGTTTTGGTAATTGGTCTTTAGTCCTTGATACCAATACGCTCTCACCAAATGAATATACGGCAAAGCCTCGGTTCATCTCCTCAACAGGTACCATACGCACCGAGAGTCCCTATGGCACAGCCCTGTCACTTTTTGTTGGTGTAGAAGGTCGTGCAACGAGTAATGCTGATCTTAATCGTGATGGAAAAGTCAATCTCATAGACTTCTCGATACTCGTTTTTTGGTGGGGAACTGCTGGCGGCAGTTCAAACCCTCCTGCAGATATAAATCAGAACAGCAAAGTAGGACTTGAAGATTTTTCGATACTTCTCTTTAATTGGACGGGATAGATGTATTTCTTGCATCATTCTTTGTTTTTCTGTGCATAAGCTCAGAAGTATCTTTACCATACGCGCTACAATAAAAGGGCGCCACGAGGTGGTATGTAATCCATACATGTGAGGATTGCATGTCAGAGGCACGGATATACCGTTGCCACAGTGCGAACAGCCGCGCGCTGCTTCAAAGCGCAGTATGTCAATGGTGTGGTATAGAGAGGTGGAGACTCACGTACCCACGGGATGCATATGTACATTGGAAAGAGCACCAGTGTCAGCACTCCCTCATTTAGTAGCATTGATATGCTGAAGTAATACAACGTAAGGCCTATGATTCACACGGCAAGTACCGTGCGAACTCTACAGGCTGTTGCAATCCTTGTCGGTACTGCAGTACTCCTCTGGAGTACTGGAGTACCAACGCTCTTCCGCAGCGCGGAAGCAGCATCGGTCATTGACGCAAGTGATACTTTGTCGAATTCAGCTCCTGATTCAGGATCCAATCATACCTTGGCGTTTACAACACCAAACGGTATGGCGATTGGTCAAACCATTGAGTTGACCTTTCCAGCAGGATTCGACCTCAGCGGGTTGAATGAGGATGATGTAGATATTGACGTGAACACTTCACCAGAAGCAACAGCCGCAAGTGCTGGTGCAGGAGTCTGGGGAGTCAGTACCTCGTCAAATACCATCACCTTCACGACACCGACGGACGCAGGTCTTGCATCATCGACTGACATCGTCATCCGCATTGGAACCAATGCTGCTGATTCAGGTGTTGGTGATACGCAGATTATTAATCCGTCAGCAACGACATCGTATGCGATTGATATAGGGGGTACTATGCCAGATGCGGGCCAGGTGCGTGTAGCAATTGTTGATCAAGTCACAGTTTCTGCAAGCATCGAAGCTACGCTTACGTTCACGGTATCAGGAGTAAACGCAAATCAACCTGTGAACGGCAGTCCGACAACTACGGCTGCAACAACTACGAGCGTAGCGCTCCCATTTGGTACACTCACCGTAGATGAGTCGCGTACTCTTGCACAAGACCTCACGGTTACCACAAACGCCGATAATGGCTACACGGTAACTGTTGAACAGACAAGTGATCTCCAATCAACAACAGGAGCAACCATTGATGGATTCATTGATGGGGCATACACGGTGACACCGTCATCGTGGCAGTCACCTTCTGCTTTGATTGCCAATCCAGACACATATGGACACTGGGGTCTCACTTCTGATGATAACGCTATTCCAGCACGATCTGCACAGTTCGGATCGGACGAATGGGTATCAGGAAGTACGACACCTATTGCTATCATGGGTCATGATGGACCATCACTCGGCGAGGTAACTCGTGTAGGGTATCAGGTTGAGATATCGTCATTGCAGGAAGCAGGCGACGACTATACAACGACGCTTCGCTACATTGCAACGCCGACATTCTAGCAACAGTATGAGTATGAAAGATCCCGTCTCCCACCACGAGCGGGATTTTTCAGTTTCTATGTTCTCTTTGTACTTGGGTACAAAATCATTTCTTGTGAGAGGGGGGCTGATATACTAAAGCATATAAACGGCATGTTCCGAGATTTTTTAAAGGGAAGGTGCGGGAGTAGTACAGTACTAGGTGCACTGAGTGCAATAATGCTTTTTGGGTATGTACATACCACAGAGGCAGCGTTACTGTACTTTAATCCCGATAGCGTCTCTATGTACCGCGGTGATAGCGCTACTATTGCACTAAGACTTGATACTGATGAGGGGGAGTGCGTGAATACGGTGAGTGGTGTCATTCATTATGATGATTCTGTGCGCGTTATTGACGTGAGTCTTGGTAACTCCATCTTGAATATTTGGGTTGAGGAACCTGTGATTGATGAAGAAAACCATACTATCTCATTTGCGGGTGGTCTTCCTGGAGGATACTGTGGACGGATTGCTGGTGATCCATCACTTACCAATGTACTTCTTGAGATAGTGGTTCGATCACCAGGTCTCCAGATAGGAGGAGGCGCTGATGCTTCAGCTGCACGAATCTGGCTTGATGAGACCACACAAGTACTTCTTCATGATGGCTTTGCAACACCTGCGCCGGTACGCACACAGGAAGGATATGTTGAGCTCTTGGCAACACCGAGTGCAACACCAAATGATTCGTGGCGTGAGACTATCTTGGAAGATACTGAACCTCCCGCAGATTTCACCGTGACGTTAACTCAAGATGAAAGTGCTTTCAGTAAAAACTATTTCATAGTGTTCAATTCAAGTGATAAACAATCAGGCATTGATCACTATGAAGTGATGGAGGAGCCTTTTGATGAGTTCATGTCATTTAAGTGGGGACGTGCTGATGCTCCATGGCATATAACCAAGAGTCCGTATGTACTCACCGATCAGACTTTGAACAGTACCATACATGTGAAGGCTGTTGATAAAGCTGGAAATGAACGCATTGTACGTCTTGTTCCCGACACAGCACTTCGTGGTATGTCACAAGAAACCCTCCTGACAATCTTAGGTGCTGCAGCGTTACTGGTTGTTATGGGAGTAATTGCGGCATATATACTGTGGAGGCGCAGGCGAAGATTGCGTACGTCTAATGACATAGCATCATGATAACTACACGTCTATCACGCACCTTAGCCTTCTTTATTTTCTGTACGGGCATCTCTTTTCTATGGACAGTATCAGCATCTGCGGCAACACTTGATGTGAATCCAGGAACGGGCGTCTATTCAGTAGGAGCGCCCTTTACCGTAACGGTACGTGTCAATACCGCAGGAGCTTCAGTTAATGCTGCTGACGGTCAGTTAACTTTCAATCCAAAAGAACTTCAAGTGGTGAGTGTCTCTCGAAGTAGTTCCGTGTTCAATCTTTGGACTCAGGAACCAACATTTTCAAACACTGCAGGTACTATTTCTTTTGGTGGCGGTTCTCCAACAGGGTATAAGGGTGCCTCAGGTGTGGTTATGACTGCTACTTTCCGTGCGATTGGATCGGGTACACCGAAGGTACAATTTAGAAGTGGTTCAGTACTTGCCGCTGACGGACAAGGTACTAATGTGCTCACGGCAATGAATGGAGGCTCTTTCACTATTGCAGCGCCTGCTGACGTACCTGCGCCTGAATACATTCCTCCTGCAAATACTCCGCAAGCTCCCTTGGTTACATCGTCAACACATGCTGACCCAAATGGTTGGTACAAGGAGACTACAGCACGATTGTCATGGACCATACCTGATGGAGTAACCTCGGTGCGTACGCTTCTTGATACTTCTCCAGGGACAGTGCCAACGATTGTCTATGACGATCCTATCAGCGAACGAACAGTACATGACCTACCGCAGGGTGTTTCCTATTTCCATGTACAATTCAAAAACGCAGATGGTTGGGGTCGTATGACACATTATCGTCTCGCTGTTGATACTGAAGCGCCAGAGAGTTTCGCTATCATTGATGCAGAACCAGATGTGAATACTGGTGAACAGGCTCTTCTTTTTACAGTTAAAGATATTTCGCCGATACAGAGATTTGTTATTCAGATAGATGGTAAAGAGCCATTTGAATATGCGGGTAGTGGTGAAGAAGAGACTCGCTACGTACTTCCGTCTCTTACTCCTGGCTATCACACTATGAGTGTTGAGGCTATAGATGCTGCAGGAAATGCACGTATAAGTACGCACTCATTTACCATTGCAGCCTTTGAACGACCTGAATTCACTGAGTATCCGACACGTATGAATACTGAAGTGATACCTGCTATCAAAGGTATTACACGTCCAAACGCAGCACTCTTTATTGAGATTCTTCGTGTTGATACCAATACCGCACTCCTATCACTACCAGAAAATATGCAGGATGCAATGCCAAATGCTCGCGCAGATTCGTCTGGCGCATTCGTCTTTATTCCTGATACGGCGTTTGAGGAGGGTGTTTATGAATTACGTGCAGTTGCACTCGATGAGTACGGTCGGGTGAGTGAGGCTTCAAGTCCTATCCGTATTATTGTTGAAGTGCCAGGTTACATAGCGTTTGGGACCGCGCTTATTACGGTCCTTTCGGTGATTGTACCGCTCATAGCGCTCATATTACTCCTTGCATTTGGTTCATGGTTCATGTGGCATAGATTTGTGTTATGGCGACGTCGTGTAGGCAAAGAGACTCATGAAGCTGAAGAGCAACTTGCACGGGAATTTCATAATCTTATTGCATCACTCAATACACATGTTGATGCATTAAAGACCTCACGAAAAAATAAGCTTACCAAAGCGGAAACTGAACTTATTGAAGGTATGGAAGAGGATTTGCGTACCGCACAAGTGCGTATTGCAAAGGAAATTACTGATATTGAAAAAACCCTGAAATAAGGGAATACTTAGGGTATGCATACATTTCTAAAGAATCATTTATACAGTACTACACTCATAGTACTTGCACTCGCTCTCATTGTAGGTGCATGGATGGCACATAAGGGTCAAGAACGCTTTTCTGATGCACTCGCTGTGGAATTAGTTGAACAACGCGAGATTATGAGTGCTCTTGCTGTAGTAACTGATCGAAACGGAGCAGATGAGACGCTGAGTAAAATTGTCGTAGATTGTCCGAGACGCGATGCTTTTGAAGCACTTCTTATCACACTCGGTACGTTACCAAAGCAGGAGTTGTTATCAGCACAAGCCCTCTTTGAGAGCTGTGGTAGTTTCTATCCAACGCAAAAGGCGCTTATGGTGATGCGTCTTGAGCGGGAATATGATGAATATGTGCGACTTTTGGAGCTTGAGGCGACCTTGATAGGAGGTTCACCGTCATCTGATGAACGGGCGTTATGGGAAGAGCTACTCTCTTTTGAGAAGACGCGGAGTAGTCTTCTTACGGAACAGACCGAACTACAAGGAGCTATCATTAATGAGCTTATAAAAGGCTTCCGTCCAGCGAGTACTGAAGTACGAGAGCTTGTCTCAAAGGCACAGGAGATTGCAGAGCTTCTTTCGGTGTATGATCAACGTATTGATGAGCTTCGTACAAAGCTGGGTATTGCATAAAACAGTATGTTACGCGCACTATGGAAATTCCTTTTTCCCGAATATCTGCATGCGCATTATGAGACAGTACGGTATGCGTTTCCAGTAGTTTTTGTTGCGGCATTCGTTGCGAGTATTGCTGCGGTCATAGCGAGTAATCAATCATTTGTCACGGTTGAAACATCGGCAACCACCGTAGCCCGCGATCAGGAGTTTTTCATTGAAGTTAATGTTTCTGCACATGTCCCTGTTAACGCAATTGACCTCCAGATTTCATATCCTGAAGACATAGTCGCTATTGAAGGAATTGATACGGGACGTTCAGTTATTACACTTTGGACAGAAGAACCATATGCAAAAAATGGAACTGTATATCTGCGTGGAGGCACCTTTCGGCAAGGGTTTGTTGGTGAACACGAGATTGCGCGTATTCGCGTTCGTGCATTGGCTTCGGGAGAGGCACAGCTCTCAGTACGCGAGAGCGAGCTTGTTGCGGGTGATGGTCGTGGTACGGTCGTGACAACTTCTCGTACTGAAGCGAAGAATGCGGTACAGATTATGGTGGTGGGAGATACAGGCACGATTACGGGAGAGGTTATGATTGCAGTCATTACCGATGCAAATGGTGATGGACAGGTCAATCTTGCCGATATTACGCTCTTTATGTCTGCTTGGTTCACTCGAGAGAAACTCTACGATTTCAATGATGACGGTCGCATGACCATTAAAGACTTTTCGATACTCCTTGCTGATTCATTCTTGAAATAGCAACGCTCTTTTAGATATGCACCATAGTTCTGTTGTGGATAGTGTTGTGGATAGTGTTGTGGAAACTGTTACGATATAGCTAACAGACCGCTATTTCCCACCACAAGAGAATGGCGTGTCTGTGTACAACGGAATGACACACCTCAAAAACAGAAAAACGCATTATCGAATGCGATCTTTTGAGTATCTGGGTCAGATCGCTCTTTCCCTGATCTTGTTGATTGTACTTACTGTATTACCGCTTGCACCAGTACTTGCAAGTGAGCTTAATGTTGAAGAGACTCCTGAAGATACCTCGACTGAGGTGGTTGTGTCAGATATTTCTGGAGAAGAGAAGGTAGGTGAAGATTTTGATACGGAAGAGGTGGTAGATGAAACAGAGCAAGCTACTGATTCTGGGGAGACTATCTCTGAATTAGAGGTTCAAGAAGAGTTACTCGATTTTGATGCAGAGACAGAGACCGATATTGATACTCAAGAAGTTGTAGAACCAGAGACTACTCTCGATGGAGCCTCTCATGATACTACCTCCACTGAATCAGATGATGAGACTTCTGAAGATAGTGTACAGGTGAGCACCTCGACTGAAGAATTTATTGAGGAAGATATCACCACTACAGAAGACACTCTTGATGATGGTGTATCAGAGGATAGTATTGATGATGAGATTATCGAAGAGGCAGTGCAGGTGAGCACCTCGACTGAAGAGGAAAATATAATCGCAGTAAATACAGTAACTAATGATGACAATCGGTATTCATTCTCGAGAGACGAATGTACGCTTGTTGGAGACGGGTCATTCTATTGTTCAAAGACAAATGATGCTGCAATTGCATATAGTGCAGATCGCATCTTTGCAGCTACAGACGGAGAGGGCGATAAGGAGATTTTCATAGAGCATGCGGGAGAAATAACTGCCTTTACCGAGAATAACGTCGACGATGACGCTCCTTATTACGATGAGTCGTCCGACTCGATTGTATGGCACCGTCTTATTGATGGTCGTTATCAAGTAATGTCACGTATCCTTGAAGAGGATTCTGAGGTTCAATTGACTCAAACTTCATACAACAACATGGAGCCTTCTCGCTATGACAAAGTGACAGTCTGGCAGTCGTGGATAAAGAATGGATGGGAAATCATGCTTCTTGATGACGGAGAGCTCACGCAACTTACTGATAACGATGTTCCTGATATAGCACCAAGTATTAATAAACAGTATATTGTCTGGCAATCCCAAGAGGAGGGGACTTGGAGCGCAAAAGTATATGATCGTTCAACAGGTGAGATTGAGACAATTGAAGATGCTGAGGGGCTTTCAATTGAGAATGCTCGATTCGTACTTGTCTATGACACAAAGCATGAAAATGGAGATATTGAGACACGCGGGTATGATCCGAAGACTAAGCGCAGTGTACCATTGAGTGCAACACCAGCATCCATCCCTGAGAAACTTCCAGAACCCGATCAAACAGGTGAAGAACGTGCGCTCGTGCAGACTGTTACGCAACTTAAGCCAAAGACAGGAGAAGATGATCCACTTCCAACGGGTGATCCATTAGACAGCGATGACCTTACCGACGGGGCAACTTCAACCGATCTGGAAATAGGCGATGTAGTACTCCCGTCAGTAGATGAGGATGGTATGCACATAGACGATATTCAAAATACACCAACGTCAACCTCTGAATTACCACTTGAGCTCGTGATTGAGCCACTTTCTGCGACAGTAACCCCTACCAGCAATATTAGTGACGTGGTCATTCCACCATTTGTAGCAGAATCATCTGACTCACAGGAGGGCATCGCATTGGATCAATAAGTACGCGATAATACTCGTATGAAATGGAGGCACCGCACCATGCGGCGTTTATTTAAGCGTGTATGTACCGTGGCTTTTATAGCCATGCTTGTGATTGAGCCCTTTAGCTCTGCGCTTGTTCGCACTTTTGTTCATACTGCTGAGGCAGCACAGGTCACTATTGATCCTGATGCACAAGCCAGTGGTAGTTCTCACCTTCAGGCTGGATCACAAACAGTGTTTGTTAACGATCAGACGGGATATAAATTCTTCCGTGATGCGAGTGGTATATGTGTGTATCGAAAGACTACGAATGGTGGAACTAGTTGGAATACTCCCGTAACCGTTGATGCGCAAACAGATTGTATTTCCGTCACGGTCTGGTATGACCAATGGACACCAGGAGATACAGGTAGTTATATCCATATCAGTACGCTTGATACGAGCGTTGATGATATGTTCTACAATCGTCTCGATACTTCAAGTGATACGCTCTTATTAGGCAGCGCACCAGTTGATGTGAGTACAAACAGCGCAAACAGTGTCGCAACAGTGGGCGCAGGTACCAACATAAACTCACTAACTAAAGGCACTGACGGTACCATCTATATGGCGATTGCTGATGCTTCAGATTCGTATGTTGTCGAATGTACAACGGGTTGCAACCTCGCTACGGGTTGGACAGAGACTGGTACAAACCCGATGGATTTAGCTGACGATTATAATATTTTGGTACCGATGATCTCAGGCAGCATTATGCTCATCAATCGTGATGTATCGGCAGAAGATATACGCTATAAGGTTTGGAATAACACAACGTGGTCTGGTTCATGGACAGCTATTGATACTAACGCGACCGACAATACAGTCTACGACGTAGGTATGGCTTTTGCAGTAAGCTCTTCAACGCCAGGAAGAATTTTTCTCGCGTACACCGCAGATAATGCGACTTTAGGAACTGATGATGATGTACGTACGGCGTACTACAATGGAAGTGTATGGGCATCGACTACTGCAGTTGTATCTAATAGTGCATCACGTGCCGTTACCGGTGTCGCTATCGCACTCGATGCATCAACTGATGCAGTATATGTAGGGTATACCGCTCGTTCAGTAGCAGGTACCGCTAACACAGGAAATGCGTACTGGAAAAGCTCTTCTGACCTTATGCAGAACTGGGGTAGTGAACAGGGACCACTTAATAGTTCTTCTGATGACTTCTTGGGAATTGATTTCAATATGCGTAATGAAGAGCGTATCTACGCATCGTGGTTTGACAACACTGACGACGATATATATGGAGATACTGTTATAGATATTATTCAAGGCATAACAGCATCAACAACTGGCTCTCAAATAACTTCTGTTCTCGCAGAAACGACAGGTGCATACCTTGGTGGCGCATTTGTACTCACGGAGAATCGAAACTCTACAGATGTGAATGGTATTACGATTACCGAGCATGGAAATATTAATGCATCTACTGATATCACAAATATAAAACTCTTTTATGAGATGGATACAACAGCACCCTACAATTGTGCAAGTGTGTCGTACAGTGGTAGTGAGAGTCAGTTTGGCTCAACCGATACGAATGGCTTTTCGGGTGCTGATGGCGTTTCATCGTTCACGGGAAGTACCGTTTCCGTTGCTACTACATCCACAATGTGTGTATATGTTGTGCTCGATGTACTTGATGCTGCACCTGATGCGTCAACCATTGATATTCGTATTACGAATCCCGAGACGGATATCAGTGTGGTGTCGGGCGTTACAGGACCTCAGACAGCACAAGAGATTACGGGTACGACTGCTGTAGTGAATGATGAGGTAACCCAAACACATTACCATTGGCGTAATGATAATGGATCTGAAACCACAGCGACCTCTAAGACTTCTGGTGCACAAGATACCCCGTTTTCGTCTTTCCAACGCAATACGAGCGCTCGCCTTCGTTTTGGTATTTCCAATGAGGGCAGTACGTCATCTCCACCAGTACAGTATCGTCTTGAGTATGCATCAACAACTGATACATGCGACGCGGCTTCAGGATGGTCTGAGGTTGGTTCACCAGGTGCGCATTTTGAGATGTTCAACTCAGCAAACTTGACCAATGGAGGAGATACTACAAATATCGTCACAGGAACGGGAGGTGTTACTGATGAGAATACGACTTTCCTTACAGTCAATGGCGGTATACAAGACACGTCGTCACAGACAGGTAACATACCATTAACACAAACGCAGCATGTTGATCTTGAGTATTCAATTCTTGCATCAACTACCGCAATAGAGGGTAATACTTACTGCTTCCGAGTCACCGACCAAGGAACACCGCTCTTTGCGTATGACCAGCTCGCGCGTGCCACCATTGCTGCCGATGTTTCGGTAACCGTTGCAACAACGTCGCAAGTGGTATCTACTTCAACACCGCAAACCAATCTCTACCTCGGTAGTTCTTTTCTCATTACCGAGAATACAGGAAGTCGTACAGTAACGAGCATTACTATTACTGAGAATGGTACGGTACATGCAGGGACTGGACTTGATACTATTCGTCTTTACTATGATCTTGATACATCAAACCCTTATAATTGTGCAAGTGAGTCGTACAGCGGTTCAGAAAGTCAGTTTGGCGCGACTGATAGCGATGGATTTTCGGGAGCAAATGGTAGCTCAACCTTCACAGGTTCTGTGAATATAAGCACCACCTCAACACTTTGTCTTTACACTGTGGTTGATACCACCGACACTGCACAAAATGGTGAGACGATAAATATCCTTATAGAGAATCCTTCAGTAGATGTAGTGGTCTCTGGTGGCGGTTCGGTAAGTCCTTCAATTGCTCGTGATATGAATGGAGAGACAACGCTTGTGGGTGCGGTGCTCACACAGACGCACTACCATTGGCGCAATGACAACGGGTCTGAAACCACAGCGACATCAAAAACAGGAGGTGTTGAGGATACTGCGATTACAAATATCTCTCAAGGTGAGCAGGTACGATTACGCCTTCAAATATCAAACGAAGGTGCAATAACTTCTCCTTCTCGTGCATTTCGTCTTGAATACGGAACAAAAATCTCTTCCTGTGCCGCGGTTAGTGCATGGACCGATGTAGGTGCAATAGACGGCGCATGGGATATGTACAATTCAGCCAATCTGACTGATGGTGCAGATACTACGAACATTGCGACAGCTACAGGTGGTGTGACTAATGAGAATACAACTTTTCTTACTCCAAATGCTGCGGTTAAGGACACTGCGTCCACTCTCGCAACTACAACGCTCACTGCGACTGAATATTTAGAAGCAGAATTCTCTATCATGTCGACAGAAGATGCGGGTTATGAAATCCCGTATTGCTTCCGTCTTGCTACAGCAAACACACCACTCAATGTATACACAGAATATGCTGAGCTCACCACTGCACCAAAGCGTGATTTCGAAATTCAGCGTGGCACATTTGTCATGTCCACAACGACCCATACCCTTACTGCGGGAATAGATTATGTTGCTCCCGCATCCTCAAGTAGTGCGTTCATAAGAATCACGAATACGCACCACACAGGTGCGGGGCGTGATTCTCTTGGCGGTAATCAGAACGCAGACGACGTGTCGGTTTACATAGTGAATCCGTCGAATATCATGAGTTCAGTTGCATTCACCCGCATAGGTGCAGCAAATAATGATCGCGTCTCATGGGAGATTATTGAATTCATTGGTGCTCCAGGGTCGGACAATGAGATGGTTGTTCGTAGTCAGGGAACACTTACTTATGGCACTGGAAATCTTACAGCTACAGGAACTGCTGTATCGGGTATAACTGACGATGCTGATGTTGTTGTCTTTATTACAGGACAAGCAACGCCAGATACTGGTACAACCAACTACAATAGCTTGCAATCGTCATCAGAATGGCTCTCGTCCACTAATCAGCCACTATTCCGTCGTGGCGTTGCGGGCGGCGATGCAGTACGAGTGAGTTATGCAGTTGTTGAGTTTACGGGTCTTAATTGGTATGTACAACGTAGTGAACATACATATACCAATGCTGGTACCACTGAAACAGAATCCATAACTCCTGTAAACAGCTTAAGTCGCAGTTTCCTTCATACGCAAAAGCGTGTAGGAAACGCACTCACTGGTATGGATGAGTTCGGTGCAGAAGTATGGCTTTCTTCGATAGGGCAGGTATCGTACTTTCTACAATCAGGAGCATCAACACCAGCGAATCACGTTTCTGTTGCATGGATCATTGAGA
>JACCDT010227393.1_pt1 | contig 43529 bp, 67 predicted proteins | sample 7446291 | NCBI WGS metagenome assembly JACCDT01 (sample SAMN15323446, study PRJNA562643) | freshwater metagenome | isolation source: river surface water | place: USA:Blue River Watershed | collected 2017-08-17
GTAATCTGTGCATTTTCTCCTGCTCTCAAGCCTGCTCTTAGTGTAGTGCTTTCGACATTAGTAAATCCAGATCTTAATCCAGTTGCTACAGGATCAGTAGTTGGATCAATAATTGTACCCGAACCATATGCTATTGGAGCAGACTGGATAGTAATGTGAGCAGGAATTGGTCCGCTTCCTACTACATAGCCGGTGATTAAATGTACTCTGCCTTGCCATGCAAATGTTAAGATACCGGCATTTAGTCTTGCAATGGTATTGTCTGAACTAATTGATACAACAGCAATTTTAGTATCGCCTGCCGCACTACCATAACCTCCACTTAGATTAGCTGGACTGGTCTGTAATATTGTATAATCAAAACTGGTATCAAATGACAGCACAGCTTGGTTACTGTAACTAATATTGCCCACTGCTGCCACAGCAGGTGTTACGTTAACACCCGAGTTAGAGTAAGTGAATGTGTATAAGTCTATTACACTTACCACAGGAGTTGCATCAACATTGAATGAAGTATCAGACGTACAAACAATACTTACTAAATCTCCCGGATTTAAACCGTGAGGTGTAAGACCTGTACTAATAGTAGCAACAGATGTAACTCGTTGCACAGTGCTGATAGCTTTTGTTGTTAATAACGAAGTACCTGTTGCATAAGATAAGTTATATGCCAATGTTCTATAGACAGTACCTATTTCAGTAGGTGCAGTAAATTCAAGAGCAGTACTTGGTCTTACAGGCTTAACTCTTTCAACTCCTGTAAATCTTACGTTTTGTAATGCACGAATAACAACAACTTGTCCGTCTTCGAGCGGAGATCGTAAACCGGCTGCTTGAGATGCTGTGTTTAAATTAAGTTTAAGAACATTTCTTGTTCCTAATGAGCCACCACTATTAACACCAGCGCCGATAGTACTTGTTGATTCAAGGTTGCTTACTTCATATGTAGTGATGTCGCCAAGGAACGATCCAGTAAATTCTGCACCCGATCCGCCACTTGGAGAGACTGCGGTAGTAGTAAACGATCCTCTAACAGTTGGATATCCACCTACTGGATTAACTGAATAGTTACCTGCTTCGATAACTTCAAATCCGCTAATTGGTCCTGTTGGTCCACCTCCGGAGATTGCAGTAACTCTAAATCGAGTTTTTAATCCGCCTGGATAAACAGTACCGCCATCTGCATCAAGTAGGTCTCCGACAGCATATCCTGTGCCTGCATCATCAATAGTAATGTTGGTAGTCAGCGTTGCGGTATTATCTACGATACTTGAGTTGGTATTTGTATGATCAATTTCTATTTCACTGACATTGTAAATTGCCGGCTGTGTTGTACCACTTACGTATGAATAATAATCAATGTAGATACTTTTTTCACCTGCTATGTTTTTACCAGCAAATGTACTTCGTTTAAAAACTTTAACAGTTTGAACTAAGTCATCGCCTAATGTAACAGGGTCAGCTACTTCGTTAGGATCAGAACCTCGTGCCTTTAATCCAAATTCACCGTTACAGCTTGAACCGTTTAATGAACGAATTTGGCCACCGTTATTGGCAAAGTATGACACTTGGTTATAGTAGGTAAACACACTAACAGCTTCACTAATACCGTTGTTGTTACAGACTAATCCGTATCCAAGGTCGTTAACTTGTGTGAAGTCATTTGACAACATACTTCTGTTACCAGGTGTTTCAATAACAATATTATCACCGCCTGGAGAAACTGCTGAACTATATGGAGTTGCAGCATCTAATGTTAATGTAGCAGTTCCAGTTGATCGATTATAGTTTTCGACTGCGTTAATTTGATAACGCTCTCCGGTGATATAAAAACTGTTTGGAACCCCCGGAGCTCTAACTGTTAATCCATCGACTACTAATTCTGTATTACTGTTTTTACTGATGATTCTTGCTGGCAGATTGCCTGAGAATCCATCAATATACATACCGCCTCTAAAGGCCTTTTTGTTTACACTACCACTTAAACTGGTACATGTTTGGAAATATGGAGATTTAGTCTGTATTTGACCTTCAGGATCAAGTACGCACATGAATCCACCGTGACCTTGTGCAGTGATATTTCTAAGAATAGTTCCGTCGTTGAGCAAGAACACATCCATGTCTTTGTTAGCCTTAGGCGGATTGTTGGCTCCTATAATGGTATTCTTAACACCATTAACCAAATCAGCTACAAAAAGATCTGCACCAACTTCTGTTGAGCCGGCAGTTGACTGAGACAGTGTTCCACGTTTACCAACAGTTGCTCCGCTGCCCGATGCCACAGAAGGAGCACCTATAAGTGTACCGTCCAGTATTAATTGAGCCAATTGATCTATATAACCAATGCCGTCTAATGTTTCTGTTAATTGTGTTGTGATAGCAATTAAGGCGCTGGCGTTTCGTCTATAGGCTTGACCTGCTGCTATAGTTCTTGAAGTGCCCCCGTAGGTAATATCATAGACAATAGCATCAACTATGTAGCCAACATCGCGAGCACAGAGTACCTGATTGTAAACAAATGATGGACCGTACTTGGCATTAATGTAACGAATAACTTCATCTTTGATAAAGTCCTTGTTATTAGTCAATCTGGTAGCAGCGTTTGTGTTTCCCGAAGTGGGTGTAGTTGAGAAAATTCCCGAAACACCTGTAGGATCTGTTAGATAATGATAACCAAAGTTACTACCAGTTGGAGCAAGCCCGCTACTATTTAGACCTCTAACTGTTGCTCCGCTTAGTGGAGTAATTGGAGTATGACTAATTCTAAATGAAGTAGTGCTTACTAATTCTGTAACCTGTGTGGCAGGAGAGAACGTGCCCGTTCCGCCAGTTACATACAGATACATGCCAACTTCTAATCCTGTAATATTACCACTGGATAGCGTTACAGTAGTTCCAGAACTTGAAGCTGCAAGAGAAGCAGAAGTATAAGTTCTTGTTAAACCGTCAAATTCGCTGTCTCTGTAAAAATAGATACCGGCCCAAGGACTGGTACTTACACCGGGTGCCGGACGAATAATACTACGTCTAAACTCGTCACCTTTAATAGATACGTTAGTAGGAACACGTATTGGTAGTTGTTCGTAATAGATACCACTTTCGACTCTAACAGTTATTTGTACTTCGGGAACAGGCTGACCGAATTCTAAATGTTCGTCCTCAATGAATTCAAGAGCAGTCCCGCTGCCATTAATTCCATTATCAACAATGTCTACAATTGATTCAATTAATCTTTCAGTTAGATCAAATGATCCACTTTCGCCATCTTCGCCTGAAGTGTCTTGACTGTATATTGATCTCTTACCTAAACTAATATCATCAGGTGGTGCACCAATAACATTTCCTGCAATAATTTCTTGTGCAAGAAGATTTATGTAATTTATACCATCTATAGTAGGTGCTATTTGCTCACTAACTGGAGATAATACACTTACTGCTCCGGTGAAATAAGCACGGCCGGCACGTATAGTCTTTGTATTGCCGCCGTACTGTACATCATGAACTAAAGCATCTACAATTAATCCAGCGTCTCGTCTACATTTTGTTTCGTTAAATTCAAGACTTGGATATTTAGATTTAATAAATTCGACTACTTCGGCTGCTATAAAAGTTCTGTTATCTTCTAATCGTTGAGCAGCATACTTGTAATCAGATTGGAACTGTGTTATATCGCTGATTGTGTGCAACAACTCAACGACATAGACATCATCACCGCCAAGAGTTCCGTTATAGTTTATAACTCTACCAGTAGCACCACTTCTTAGTCCTTTAATAATACTACCTTCTCGTAAGTCTCTGTTTAGAATATTCTTACTTTGGTCAACTCCACTACCGTTACTCCAAACATTTAATGTTCTTCTACTGCCAAGTCCTGTAGCAACTGAGTTCAAGTAACAGATATTGTTATTATTTCCATACGTTAATACTTGCCTATATGGACCTGGCTCTGTTAGTGAAGCGTTGATAATTTCTTCTGCTTTGAAACAGGCTGCGCCAACTGTAGCATATGCATAAGCAAATGCTCGTCCTTCTTTACCGGGTGGTGTATCTAATTGTGTATCATCTCCGCTTGTGGCAACAAATAAATTAGTTTCGGATGCAAAACTTGAATTGTCTACATAGTACTTTGTTGCAGCAATCAAACCGCCGTTATCGATATCATCTTGCGGTACTGGGCTTCTGCTTAAAATTAACTCGCCAGTCATTGTATCGCCCTGACGACGCACAACAGCTTTACGTGGTAATGCTTCGTTGCTGACCCAGTTTCCTTCAAGATCAAGGTCTAAGTTAGCATCAACAAATGTTTCCACGCCACGTGCTGCGGCTGATACAGTAGGGCTTTCATTGACAAGAATTCTTGAAGTATTGCTAATAGCATCTTCCGGAGATGCATATACACCCATTCTATTTTTATCAATGTATCTTAGATAGTAAGTATCTCCGCTGGTTAAACCAGTTGCAGGAGTAGATCCTGTATTTTGATAACGATAGGCAATACCATTACTACCACTGTTAAAACCGTGTAAAGGTATGCGAGCATAACCAGCATCAACCCAATCTTCTATGGTTAGATAGTATTCATCTTTGGTAGCAGGCTCTTCTCTAACACGTATTTGACTACCAGTTCCAGGGCCACCGCTGGCCTGAATATAACGCTGGTCGGCATAGCCTTTAGTAATAACAAGATTATCCGCTGTAATATTAGTGCCATGCATGGCATTAAATGCTGATGCAGTTTCGTCAGTTATATCAGCAAGATTACCAACAGCATTTCTGTTAGCATTTAAATGCCCGCCAAGTTTAGGCTCAACGTCACTTTCAACTTTACCCCCAGTGCTGATAATTCTAATTTCGTTTTCATCACTGTGGTCGATGCTGATACCTTCACCACCTACTAACGATTTAGCCAATAGTGCATCGCCATCTGAGTTGGCAACAATAACTTGATCTCCACCGTAAGTATTAGGAGTATCATCAAGATCTGTAAAAGCAATTGTGTCGCCACCGCCAATAATTGCAAATAATTGTACAAAGTTTTCATTAACTTTGCGGAACGATTCGCGAATACTATCACCAGTACCGTCGTTGCCCTGTACACCAATGTCGATATTTTGTCTTGCCATATTATTCCCCTATGTGATCGTAGAAGCTATCAGCTACAGAAAAGCTACTTCCGCAACCACATGTTGTTTGAGCATTTGGATTTGAAATTGAAAAACTTGATTCCATTAAATTTTCTTTGTAATCTACAGTAGCATCCATCAAATACTGCATACTCATAGAGTCTACTAACAATTTAATCCCGTCTTTATCCACGATAAAATCGTCTTCGTTTTCAATTTCGTCAAAGGTAAACCCGTATTGCATTCCACTACAGCCGCCTCCTTGCACAAAAACTCTAAGTTTTAATGCAGGATTGTTTTCTTCTGCAATAAGATCTTTAATTTTTAACATAGCGGGTTCGGTGAGAGAAAGCATTTTTGTCCTTTTTTTATATTTACCTAAAAATTTTGTAACCTTAATGTAAATAGTTTATGTACCTTAGAGAAGAAACCACAACTACTGAATATACAAGAAAGAGCAAACTGGGTCTTGAGCATCGTCATGAACGTACTAAAACTGTGGTAGTCTTTCGATGCGATAATTGCGGAGAAATATTTCAAAGGGATAGAAGTAAAATGAGTCCAAAAAGGCTCAGTAACAACTATTTTCACTGTTGCTCACAGTGTGATCCTAAAAAATTTGCTCAAAAAAAAGGCGCCGAGCGGCGCACTATTTGGGATAAACCTGCAAGCAGTTTAGATGACATCAGTCGTCTCTAAACCTACACGCCCACTGATTACATTCCAATTTATAAGTTTCCATTGATTTTCGAGATAAGATTTTTTATCCGATTGATAGTCTAATGCCCAAGCATGTTCCCACCAGTCTATTAATAATACAATGTCGTTTTTAACCTGATGATTAGTAATTGTTTTAATTTTACCAGATTTTGAAAGATAGACCCAGCCGCTTCCTTGAATGCCCATTGCTATTTTAGCAAATTCTTCTTTAAAATTATTAAAATTTTTGTAGTGTTTGTTAATAAATTCAGAAGCTGATCCGTTGGGTAGATTTTTAGAATCGTATTTTTGATACTGCGGGAATAAGATGTTGTGTAAAAATGCACCCGCCCGATTGAAATCTTTATCCCCCTCGCCCTTATTGAAACGGTCTACATATGATCGAGCCAGTTTTTCGTAGTGATACTTTATGGTATCTTCGCTTATAGCAGGTGCGAGATCGGATTTCCCTACAGGTAACTTTTCTAACACAAGGGTTTCTTTCTTACCCTCTACTATTTGTTGCCATTTCAATATTTCTGAGTGCATAGTTATATTTAGCTATAAATACATTCCTAAGGAGAACAGCCATGGAATTACTCATTGGTATTATTTTAGTAGGTTTGATTGCATGGTGGGCATGGACAGTATTTGCCGCACCAGCAAAGATCGAAGAAGCAAAAGCTGAAGAAACCAAACCAGAAGCAGCACCGTATAAGGTAGAAACACCTTCTTGGCATACAGCACCCCCAGAGGGTACTAAGCCTGTTGTAGTTGAGAATCCGTTAGATGTAAATCACGACGGTAAAGTCAACTTCGAGGATGTCAAAGAAGTAGTAAAGAAAACCCGCACTCGTGCAAAGAAAGTCGCTGATGTTAATGGTGACGGTAAGGTTACTACAGCAGATGCTAAGGCCGCAGTTAAAAAAGTAACTAAAGGTCGTAAGCCAAGATCAGCAAAGGCTTAATTTTTCAGCTTGCTCGTAAAGAGCAAAGCTGGCAATATTTTTGCCCTTGCTTTCACACATGATATCATGTGTGGACAAAAAGCTCAAGGCCCATTCGTTAACGGCTCTATTCCAATAGAAGTCAGAATGGGCTCTGAGCTTTTGTTTTTTGTAACCGTTTTCTAACAGTACAGTGCGATCCGGTAAGGTGCCGCTACAATGATCTACAAGGCAGTCTTCGCGACTAACTGAGTAATGTAAAACGGGACGCACACCACGCCAACTGTCAATTATGCGTAGTACTCTATCGTCGGTGGGCCGAATGTACTCTCCTGTAGCGACCCAGTGGTGGTGTATGTCAAGCACAAGAGCGCAGTGGTCGACGAGTTCAATGCTGTCTTCGATTCCCCAGGACATTTCGTCGTTTTCGATTGTGAGGCAGTTTCTTGCTTCGGTGCTGAGTCTTGGGATAACTCGCTTGATACCATCGGGGCCTTGACGACCTGCGATGTGAACGTTGATTTTAAAGTCTTGAAATTGTTTACCGAATCCCATCCAGCGGGCCATATCCACATGATATTCAAATTCCTCTATTGATCGATTTACAATATCCGGGTTATCAGATGCCAACACGCAAAACTGGCCAGGATGGAAACTAAGCCTAACACCCATCTTGCGAGCTGTATCTCCCACTTCTCGGAAATGTCTTTCGGCGTAATCTCTGACGTCGGTAGTCCGCCAAAACCAAGACCAGCTCGGCTCAGTGTACACAGGAAGGATATCGCTACTGAGTCGTACCATTCTAAGATTTTCATTGAGGCCTCCTACTCGTTCTACAAGTTTGCGTACACTCTCAATGTTACCTTTCATTAGGTCCCAGAGCTTTTCTGTGGCCACATCCTTGCTTTGTCTATTTAACCAAGCAACAGTGGTAGTTCCTGTATTGTAGATTTTACAATCGTCTTTGGGTTTGATCCCATCTACCTGACGGGCATGATCGATCCATTTACATGCGAAGCCTATGCGTTTAGTCATTCCAGTGCCTAATAGTGTTAGCAATAATAAAAAAGCAGGTTACAACATGTATTATAACCCAGAACGTCTTAAAGAACAAGGCTATTCGAGCTTCTCGACGTGTAAGAATAGGAACATCCGGACGATCATCGTCCGTCTGTCCCATCAAGTGCCCAGTTGCCCGGGCCCATATTTTTTCTAAACTATTCATCCTTCGTAGGTAGCAGAGTTGCCTGCGTGTTCAAAAACTTCTACTGAACGTAGACGAACACCTTGTCCTGTAGGATAACGTGCTTCGAACACACGACCATCTGGGTGCGTCCAGCCTCTTCCTTCTTTGTATGCTTCTAATATTTCATTCATCACACGATAGGCCAGTTCTGCAAACTTTTCACAGCCCACAGCTTCAACAACCCGAAGGTCAATGATACCCATGTTTTTGAAACCGCCTTGAATTTTGTTTAGTTCGATAAATGTTTTATACTCCGGGTCGTCTTTGGCAATAACTGTAGTATGATCGAATTGCCATTCACTCCATTCTTTGAAGGCTTTTAAGCCGCCAAAGTCCATGACCCAGTTACGATCATCGAGTGTTTCGCTTTCGAATACTAATTTTATACCAATAGAGTATCCGTGTAGTAGTGAGCAATGGCTATGTGTGCTACGCCATTGTCTAAAACAGCATGACAGCCCTCTGTCGTTGCCGTAAGTTTTTGTTGAAAGATATTTTGCCATCTCTTCTCTCCTTTATAAAAGTAGCAAGTTTGATGGCATGCAGAATTTATATTGCGGGGTGAATGCCTAAGGCCGCATAGTGTACTTATCTTAAGCTACCTTAAGCAGTACAATTTCTTCGTTGATACGTCCATTCATCTTGGTATCAGTTGCATTGATATCGTCGAGGAATTTACGCAGAGCAACCTTACCTGCACTCTTAAACTCTTTGAGTTTCTCGTCAGGCTTACGTAGAGTTTTACAAATGCTTTGGCTTTCGCTAAAGCCTGTAATAGTAGTTCCCTTAACACCAAGGTCCTTGTAGTCTTCTGCAACATACTTACCCAACTTGCGAGTTTTAGTGTTGTAAATCCAAAGTTCCTTAGACCCGATAATATCGGCAGGATTAATACTGACCAGCTTTAACGGCTCGTCAGTTTTCTTATATTTCATTTTAGCAACAATCTTATCCTTGCTAACTGCCTTGACCTTACGAGGCTTGCGATTAACTTTAGCCTCTTGCATAAGCATATTGCAGGCACTTTCAATTTCGGTAAGGAAATCAATCATCTTTTTAATGTGCTTACGACTACGATGACTGTAACCTTCCCGCAATTGAGCATCAGCACTGCCGCTGGCCAGTTCGTTCAACTCAGCAAGCCAACGACCATAAAAGTCGCGGATAACACGAGCATGAGCTGCCTTAGCTTCTTTGCCTTTAAGCAAGTTAAGAATCTTAAATGCTTTGGGATCAAAGCTGTCAGCATCCGTGCTCCAAGCTTCGATTGCATCTTCAATTTCAGTAGTCATGCCAAGGCTTGACTCGCGGATACGATCTTGAATAGTGATGACCGGAGCAGTAGCCTTAACTTCGGCTGCTACTTCCTCCTCCTCAACGTCCCCAAGACCAGCCTTCATGACTTTTTCAATTTCTGAACGCAGCCATAAGCCGGTATCTTTGCCGCCGTTAAAGCCTTCATGAACTTCGGGCATACCTTTAACAAGGCAAGCAGCCACGCCTACCATAGTACCATTATAGTATTTGTCTTTGATCTTACGAATGGCTTTGATATCGTCTTTGTCAAAACCTTGATTGTGCATCCATTCGATGACTTTTACTTTAAGGTCTTTAACAGTGCCTTCCATTCGATAATGATCCATTGAGGCGCGGAATTGAGCTGTGAACTTATCCCCAGACCACTCGTCAGCACCGTCCCAACGAGGACTGGTATCACGGCTGGCCTTTTGGCGAATTGCAATGCTTGCGGTTTTAAGTTTAGTAGCCAATTTCTGCTCCTGTTCTGTTAAACAATACTTATATTATAAGGTCTTTTTACAAAGAAGTCAAGCCCAAAAGAAAGCCCACCTGTATGGCTATGCCAAAGTGAGATGGGCTATTATAATCCGATTTATTTCTTTTTAGCGTCTGCTGGTGCAGTTTCAGCTGGTTTTTCAATTTTTGGCATCTCTTTGGATGGCTTTTTGCATTCAGCTTTATCTGCATTGGCTTTGTCTTTACAGTCAATCTTTGCTGATTTTGGTACACGGGCCTCTACAGTTTTGTTACCAACTTTAACGTCTTTGGTTTCGCCTTCGGGCTTTTTAGCAGGTTCAGATGCCTGTGCTAATCCTAAACTTAATCCTAATACTAATGCGGCAAGTAATTTCATAATATCTCCTTGGAATTTATTGTGTGCAGGTTCTTTCACGAACAACGGATCCATCTGCCTGCTGTACTTCTTTCCAAGCTGTGCATACGGTTTCTCTTTGAACATACACAGGTTGTTCAACAACAACAGGTTGGGTCTGCGGTCTTGTTAGAGCGTAAGTGACTACCCCTCCAACAATCAACGGTGCTATCCAATGATTGCTATGTCCGTGGTGTTTATAATAATGATGATGAAAGTGTCTATGTCCGTGGTGTTGTGCCATTGCAGGTACAGCAACGAAAAGAGCCAGTGATAACAGTAGTTTTTTCATAATTTGCTCCAACAACTTATATTTAGTAGAAAAGCCCAAGGCTTTAACCGTGGGCTTCTCTATACTTCATTAAAGCTATCTGCCTTATTAAAAATAGTTTCCAGCGTATGTCATCTGATACATAGTCTGGATCGTCTTCGTTATCATCTTGAATTCTTGGGCGACTGTAACCTCTGTGTGCAGAATCTGTTAATTCTACTTCAACTTCACTGTCGTCAAGTTCAAGAACAATAACTCTAACTGGTTTACTTCTTAGCAGGCTCGCTTTTAGTGGGCTCGGCCTTTTTATCAGCAGGCTTGGCATCAGCCTTTTTGGCTTCTTCCTTCTTAGCAGGCGCAGAAGCGGCAGGTGCTGCCGCGGCTGGCTTAGCTTCTTCTTTCTTTGCTGGTGCGGCAGTTTGGGCTACTGCGGCTGTGGCAAACATTGCGGCGATAAGAGTTGCAACTAATTTCATAATATTTCCTTTTTTAGGTTAATGTACAGATTTTTTACTGTACATATATATAACGCCTTAGCTACAATTTCCGTTGACAACTATTAAGTCCAAAGACTACCACGAATTTTAATAAGACGAATCATCATGTCTTCGTCTTCAGTTTCGTATTGTTCTTCTATTTTACGAAGTTTGTCTAATGCATCAGATGACATTTTACTTTCTTCTGGACCTCGATCTTCTAAATCTAACAGGTGATCTCCCCGCTCTCTACGCATATCACAGTAGGCACTCCAGCCCGATGCATCATGCGGATCTGGACGATTGCGATAGATTTCAGTCCACCACTTGTAAAGTGCAAGTATTTCTAATGCTCGTTCTGCTTGCGGGGTAGGCTTTCCTATTAAAGACTTGTCGTCAACTTCTTCTTCTTTCCAAACAAGCTCACTTTGCCATTTAAGGTTATCAAGGCCTGCTTGTGGACAACGCCATAGGCGCATATTCCACCAACCAAAACGCCACCACGGAGCATTGTACTTCTTGCGTTCTTCTTTGCCTTCCCAGACAAGATGCCACCATGCAAGTTCTACTTCAACAAAATCCACAAGCTCATTGAAGAGGCAAGGAAGAAAGCGATTCCCAACATCACACCACGAACCAGGTCGTATGTCACGAGGGCTGGCAGTACAAGCATGACTACGAGTAATCCACCGATTATTGATATAATATTTGAGGTCATAAACTTTATCTATAGGCCACCAAAGGAAATTTTGAACAGCATCGAGAGCTTCCTCAGCAATCCAGAATCTCACAGGATATTTGGTTTTGCCCTCCAGTTCCCAGTCGTGCCAGCCTCTGCCAGTTTTGGCTCCGCCCTTTTCAATTCCGCGGATCCAATCAGCAAATTTTGAACAACTCCAATAATTACTTCTGTGCGCCATCAACCTTCTCGTAAGTTTGTTTAAAAATATCAACTTTGACTACGCCATAATCATTTTCGCCATGACGTACAATAACATCTTCTTCAGGACTATAGTGTAGTTTCTCGCCCCAACTTGTGTCAACTGTTCCGGAGTGATCTGCCAACTTGGCAATTTTGATAATCTTCTTTGGTGTACAGATACCATCGCCGAGGTCATCTTTGAGTTCGGCAAACTTTTCTGGAGGTAAAGGATATTCTTCCCCTTTAGGGCCAGTGAGAATATAAAATCCTTTACCGTATTTTACAGGACCTTCAAGTGTTTCAATTGTGCCCGGCTCATCAGCAATGCGATATTTTTCTTTGGCAGGTCGTTTATAACATTTGAACCCGCCATTCTTGAACCAAGCATCAGTGATGCCTTCACTTTCTACTATGTTGATCCATTCTCGAATGGTAGTCATTCTTTTTTCTCGCCAAAAAGTTGTAGCAAGTTAAGGAACAAGTTGATAAAGTCCATGTAGAGTGTTAGAGCACCGATCACTTCTTCACGGCCTGTACCATCAACACTGACCATTTCTCTAATTTGCTGAGTATCGTAAGCAGTTAGACCAAGGAAGATAATGATAGCAATAGCACTGATAACCATTTGCATTACAGTTGAGCCAATAAAGATATTAACAATGCTGGCAATAATAATTGCAATCAATCCAATGATCATGAACTGTCCAACACCGCTAAGGTCTTTCTTAGTAAAATAACCGTAACCGCTCATTACACCAAATAAGATCGCGCCCGCCATAAAGGCACTAACAATCGACCCCATGTTATAAACTGCAAAAATTGTAGCAAAACTTAGGCCCATCAGTGCGGCAAAGCTGTGTAAAAAGATCTGTAGCCCTGTTTTACTAAAGCGTTCTGATGCAAAAGCAAAAGCAAAAATAGCTACTAACGGTGCAAAAATTACCAACCATTTCATTGCACCAGTAAAGAAAAATGTCAGCAAGGCAGTATTAGTTCCTACCAAAAAACTAACAATCATAGAAGTGAGTACAGCCAAACTCATGTGACCGTAGACACGGCCCATAGCTGAATTAATTTCTGTAGCAGAACGATATGTCATTCCGCCTGTGTAAGTAGTTCCAAACATAAAAAGTTCTCCTTATCCTTTATTTACTACCTGTGTAAAACGTGCCTGAAAAGCCGGCTCTAAACAGCTATATGTCTGTTTAGTGAATGTATTAGTATAATAGATCCAACGTTCTCCGTCAATTTCTCTTACATCATCTACATAGAATTCAGTTCGATTTAAACTGCTCCATGTCTGTCCTGGTTCTGTTTTCATCCTCTTAATTCATCCATTGTTAATTCTTTTCCGTAGACATGTGCTACAGTTTTTATATATCCTTGTGCCATAGCCCAATTAAGTGTTTCTCTAACGTTCCTTGGACATTCAGGCGTTACATGTAACATGGCACGTGGATATATAACCATACCGTCATTGATATGGAACTTGGGATCACCTTGTCTAATTTCTCTTACATCTTTTTTCATTTAAGTGCCTCGAGAGTTTGACGTTTGGCTTCTTCTTTAATCTCTTGATTATGAATTGTCTGCATACCGCGAAACAACTCTTCGACAACGTGTATGATAGCATCCTTGCCGTCGTCAGTCAAATGACTGTACTCCGGACTAACTGTACTCTCATGCCAAACTTGTCGATTCTTAACAAGTTCCATTAGAGAGCCATAGACCATGTCCTTGTGCATACTACGTTTAATATCAAATTTTCTCGCCATTGTCAAAGCCTCTAAAACGGAGAAATCGTGGAAAACGTAAAGAATAAGTGCCATCTTGATTTTGTGTAATGGCATCGGCCCTAACCTCCACGACTTTACCAACAACTTGATCACGGGATAACCAATAATCATTACGGGCATCATCAGTAAACCCAGACCCCACATTAACACGAATTCCACGTCCGTCATCTTCACCCTCGCAAACTAACGCACCCAAGCGTCCAACGTTCTTACCAGTACCTTCTTCAACCGCAGTAACTTGAAGACTAACTTCAATAAATGGTTTGAGTTTGAGCCATGAATGACTGCGTTTACATTCATAAGGTGCACCTACATCTTTAATCATGATGCCTTCGTAGCCGCCTGCAATAGCGTCCTGGTTAATTTCTCTGAAACGCAAGTTACCTTCGTCAGTGTCGAGGTCTACCAGTTCGTTTTCCAAGACACGAACATTGGGTAGGTTTTCCTGTTCCAGTTCATACCAGTTTTGCAGTGTGCTACTACGCATATCCTGCAACAGATTGCTGAAACCTTTCTTAAAATCTACCAAAGGCACAATGTCAAACAGATAAAGTATAGCATCTTGGGCATTAACATTGTCCTTGCGATGTACCTGCTTCATTAGATCTTGGAAGCTACTGCTCATAACTTCACCGTCAAGCACATAAGGCATATCAAATCCTTGTGCTACTTTGCTGATCTGTTCTTTGATGTGAGGAAAGTTTACCAGTTCTTTACCATTTCGACTAAATTGGTCAACCCTGCCATCAGGATAAGCAATAGTAATAACACGAACCCCGTCGAGTTTAACTTCGATAAATTTCTTACCTGAAACTTTACTCTCGTGATTAGCACTGTCGTGAGCAAGTTGACACTCAAACACAGGAACAGAATATTTTTTATTCTTCTTTCCTACTACCTTGTTGATAGTTTTTTCGCTAACACCACAACGCAGATCCTTGATAAGAATGCGTCGGTACCAGCCATTCCACTGCGACCCAGTCGCAGTATTCATCATGGCCTCAACGGCACTCCGGGCAACATTGCCTGTGAGCTCACGATTAGCCAGGCGCTGAACAACACTAATAAAACCATCCCAAGATAGGCCAGGACCGTCCTCATTTTTCTTCTCCGGTATTTGTTTAAGTCCAAAAGTAATCATAGGGTCAAGAGCTAACTTGCACCCTTCAAAGAACTCGTCGTTCTTGGCATTCATTTGGACTTCAATAATTGCTTCTTTGTCCAAACGGCTGTTATGATCTTCCAAACTGGAAATTACATATTGACAGGGATCGCTCACTGTAGACTCCTATTCTTTTATAATGCTATATTGTAGCACAATTAAATTAATAGGTCAAGTAGGTATTTGTTCGAAATGGCTTGCCTAACTGTGCGTAAGGTAGCTGGTTGATAATTTTTCTTTTGATTTTTTTGATAATTGGATGATTATGATTGTGGTCAAATGTTTCCATATACTTAAAAAAGGTAGTTCTTACTTGCCTTCTGTATGCATTTGATTCAAGAAACTTAGCAGCCAAATCAAAATCGTCACCAAATTTTTCGTATAATTCGCAAGCAATGTTAAAACTAAATGCACCCATTTCATCACGGTCTCCGTAATATTCTTGCTTACGTCGATCACGTGCGTAATAGGCAAAACTTTGATAGCCTGGTATAGCTTTAAAGTTTCTGCTTCGATATTGTCTTGTATGAATTATCTCATGTAGCATAGTATCTGCAAAAAGACCGCAGATTCTTTGCCAACGATGTCTACTAAGTTTAAACCACTTCTGATCTGAGTTGTAGCTGAAAACAATTTCTATGTATCTATTCTTCTGTTCTTTATCTAAGATACTATAGTAGGCGCCACCTACATAAACAAAGCCTTTATCGTTTTTAGGATCTCGTTCGAAACGTATTTTGACTGGTAAATGGCGTTTGATATGCTGGGCCATTAGGGCATGTAGATCTTCTACCCTAAGTTTTTTATCAACTATTTTATTCTGTATGGTATTCAACATACTATACAGGATAGGTTTAGTTAAAAGACTCCAGTTAAATGGCTTGCGCTCCATTTCGAACTCCTGTTAATATATTTATAGTGTACTACAGGAGTTCAAAATGTACGCACTTTATGAGCGTTTTTCTACAATTTCGTCAATCAACCCATATTCAAGGGCTTCTTGTGCGCTCATAAACTTGTCACGTTCCATATCGTGTGCAAATTGAGCAAAAGTTTTGCCCTTTGAATTATGCTTAACGTAGATATCTGTCAAAGATTTCTTCATTTTTAAGATTTCTTCAACTTGAATCTGCATGTCTGTAGCTTGGCCGCGAGCACCGCCAGAGGGCTGGTGAATCATGTGCCTTGCGTTAGGGAGCATTTTTCGTTTGCCCGGTGCTCCTGCTGTGGCAAGGAGACTGCCCATACTGCAAGCCTGGCCCATAACAATGGTGCTAACATCGGGTTTGATAAACTGCATAGTATCGTAGATAGCCATTCCTGCTGTAACGACTCCACCTGGGCTGTTGATAAAGAAGTGTATGTCTTCATTTCCTTGACTTTCTAAAAATAATAGCTGTGCTACAAGTAAGCTGGCACTATGTTCATTGACATCTGTATCCAGCATAACAATGCGATCTTTAAGCAAACGACTATAAATGTCGTAGCTACGTTCACCCCGAGCTTCTTGCTCAATAACCATTGGTACTAAATTAGGCATTGTCTGTTTCTCCAAAAATATATGCAGCCATTTTCTTTTTAATTACTTCTTCTCCGACCTTGTTCGTAGCACAGTCAAAGCAGATGTTTTCATCGTTTGGACCATAAGGTCTACATTCATCAATTTTTCCGCACATTTCGCACAACTCATCTGGTTGTTGTGCAATAAAACCCAGTCCGCTCATTGTTGTTCCTTTACAAATTTATATGCATGTAGTTTATAAAAATTCATATTATCAATACGATCTTCAACAATCCTTGTTTTAAAGTTTACTGTTGAATTTTCTTTAAGATAATCATCAAAAATGGGTAGCAGTGGATTGTCACTTGTTAGTTCTATTCCATAGAGATAATCACTACTATCTTTAAACCAATAGCGAATAATCTTTCTTTTTCTTTGGGCACTTAGGGTAGTTGTCAAAAATTCTAAACTCTTGACTACAATGTTCTGTCTTTCCATGCCCAACGGTTTAATTTCCGTAGTTTTTAGTTTCTTTCTAAATTCTTCGTAGACCACATCTTCCTCGTAAAAATACGGCAATTTGTAGTATATACCGCAGTCTTGATCCTTACAAGATCTAATACGATTTTCTAATAGATTGATTAATCTACGACGATAGTCGCTGAGAGGTCTTACCTCACTCAACGCCCGCCAAAAGAATTTTTTAGTATAGTACTCTCTAATTTTTTCAGCTAATGCACGATCCTGGTCAGTGATTAAACCAATTAATGATTGATCATCTAAGCTAACGTAGCCTTTACCAGAAATCTCGTAAGCCTTTCTAACACACGCAAGTACTAATGGATCTTCTTTAAATTCGGTAATTCGTTCTGCCATTGCCAAGTTAGACAAAAACGGATCGAGTGTTTGTCTTGCTTGAATTTGTTGTAAGATTACAGTTGAAGTCATTCGTGTCCTGTCTGCAAAGGTTTAGGGTTTATAAGTCCTGCAATCATTTGAAATTTTTCAAATGCTTTTTTAGCGGCCGGATTACTGTCTAATTCGTTGTCCGGCAGAAAAGTTTCTAACCAGTAGTAGGGCATACGTCGAGGATGAGCACCAAACTTGCGAGGTTGGTGAAACTTACCTTGTTCCCAAAGCTCAATGGATACTGAACGAAAACGATCTTCATCTTCTGCACCATATCCTGCCCATTCGGGGTTACTCCAAAGACTACCCGCAGTTCGGCCGCCGCCATAGCCCTGCCAAATACCCTGCCATTGTTTGTCATCGTGCGGATCAAAATCTGTTCGAGAGATAATAACAAGGACATCATCAATGTCTATATTACCGTCGACAATATCTCGAATACATCTGCTGTAGCTGAGACCAATTTTCATTTTATCTACCTTGTTTAAATTCTCTTATCACAGGACCTTCGGAAGTAAAACTCATCCGACCAAGTCGTCCTTCGTAGATGTTACCGTTCCAACGCATTTCTAATTTTAATTGTTTTTCCAAACTTACGTTAAGGTATTGGTATTCTTTAAATGAAAGAATATCAGCAACCATTTTTCGTCCGTTGTCTTCGCAAAGAATTTCACAATCTTGTCCAACTACTCGTCTCATAGTTCAAATCTCACTTGTTTAATTGAATCCCAACGAAAACTTTTCCATGCCTTAGCTTCTAAGTCATAGACATTCATAACATCCTCATTGACTTTGCGTTCCTTCTTTGGCTTAGGAAAGTCAATTGGATTGTCTGTGTTTGTTGTATGCACTGGATCGGCAGGTATAATATCTTTATTTGTCGTGCATTCCATAACTCGCTCAGTGCCATCTTTTTTGGTAAAGATAACAGTAACAGGTCCGTAAGCAAGATGACTCTTAAGCCAACGCTTAAAAATCTTTAAATCTTTTTCACTTAAAGTCATCTGTTTTGGCGTTAAGTTGATGTTTAAGTTCTGCATTTTCTTTTTGCAATTTTTCTATATGGTTTGAAATTTCCATTAGCATTTCGTATAAATTTTTTGCTGTGACCCGTGTCAAATCAACAATGTTGACTTTATCTTCCATTTAAATCTCCAATACAATGTTAGGATTCCATTCTGTGTCTTCGTAACCATCATAGCCTCGAGGATTACAGACAATACGTGTTTCACCAATTATGTAATCAAACGGATGGTGAGTGTGTCCGTGCGTCCAAAGTTTGATCTGCGGCCGATCAAGGATAGTGTTACTTAGGTCACTGTGGTAGCAACCGTTCATAACTTGATCATCTTTGTACTGATCATGACAACTTAAGAAGCTGGGGCTATGGTGTCCAACAACTACATACTTCTCAACTTCTTTACGATCTACAATTTCTTCAATATAACGCAGGGTGTCTCGATGACGATATACAGTATCCGAAGGCTTTAGCTTAGTATAGCCATCGTATTCTTTACGAATGATACGGAAGTCGTTCATCATATCACGAGCCGCATGAAGTGTAAGCGGATCAGCTTTGTTCATATCTGTCCACAATGTTCCGCCAACAAAAATTACATCGTCGATCTTCTTGAAGCCACGCTCCAAGAAATAGATGTTAGGATACTTGGCGCATTCGTCTGCAAGAATAGTAAGAGTTTGGTTCCACTTACCGTGATAGAACTCGTGGTTACCGGCCACATAGATAACATGCGGAAACTGGAAACTACATCTCTTGAGGAAATCTCGGAACCGTAAGGCAGTCTGTTGCCTACGACCAAGATCTTGGAGGTTGACATTGCTGTACATACCATAGTCCATTTCTGGATGGTCATGCAGATCCTGAGCAACCATAATGTCACCAGAGAGAATTAGGACGTCACAGCCTTCCTCGTTTTTAATATTGATGTCAGCGAACTCAAGATGCAAGTCGCTAACTAATTTAATTTTCATAATCTTTCCGATAAAAGTATTTCACACAACTTTTGATCTTTTTCACTTTTAAATTCGAACACCATATGATCTACATGGGGTCGATACATAAACCTGTTACCAGGAAGTCCAAATACTTCTAAGACCAGGGCGCAACATTCGTTCCACCAAATGGTACCTTGTTCTTCAGTCCAGTTTATTTTAACAGGATATGCAAAAGTTGTCAATCTTTATCTCCGAACCGTTCTTTCATTTTAACTTGGCGTTCTTCTTCGTGTTCGTCACACAGTGTTCGAATCCAACCACCTGTTCTCATTTGCCCAGGTTTGCCGCAAGTTTCGCAAGTATGAGACGCCCAGCTTTCTGCCATACGGACCATACCTGTAATCTGTTCGTCGCCGCCGTCGTAATAAAAACGTAATCCACCAAACTTTTCTTTGACTTGCGTAGCCACTACTTGAGGAACGGGTTTAAAATCTTTGTAACCTGCTTCGGCACTGCGATTCTTCCAATCAATATAACTTTGAATATTGCCGCAAAGACTATCAACGATTTGAAACCAACCGTCTCCAATTTCTAAGCCCCAGCACATACAAGTTTCAGTCATCGGTGCATGGCGATCTCGAAAGATCTTAGGATACTTTTCGCACAGCAGTTTGTCTAATTCATCCTTCATTTACATGCTCCTTAAGATATTTCCAACCAGTAAAAGTTTCCCATTCTTGTTCAAGCTCTTTAATTTTTCGTTTGATATCCTGAGCCTTATATTTTCTCCACTCTTCGACAATCTTAAGTGTTTTTTCCGAACGGACGACATCAGCAACAAAGCCATCTATGGTATCATACTTGACAGCTTTTTCAATCCAATCATGATTCACTACCATGCTCTTTGAGTAGTCGAAGCTCCAATGAGCATTGTCTACACTAATTCGAGCATTAAGTTCGTGCTTACGATTAAAGCTCGTAGGACCACCAAGACAACTTAATACGGTAATGTCCGGGCCTTCGACGTTAACTACGATAAAATAGGGGCAGAACATTTCATTCCAGTAGTCCCCGGGTTTGGGACTGCTTAATGCTTTTTCATTTTCTCTACGTTGTTTTTCTGGATCGTAGCTCATTGAACAGCCTTTACATAATTTAATCTTGTCGTTGATTTTTTAGTCAACCAATGATGACTGTGATCCTTAACTTTGGCCTTAACTACCACAGCGGGACCGATTTTAAGTTCGTATTTGCTAAACCAACTGACAAGTTTATTATCAATTATAGCATCAACATTGTAAGCATCAAAGTTCTTTGAGCGAACACACTGTAAAACTTCGCAATCCTTATCGTTGATCCATCGATCTTTGTCTGCAACATAACTGTCGTCTAATTCTCTAACACGCTTTTCGAAAGTATTTCGAGACGAATCTTTGAGGTAAACGCTGGGGAGGCAGGCAATGTAACCAATTTTGTTAGCTGCCATTTCATCTTCGTTAAGCAAGGCATTAACTTCAGTATGGAATTCGTTGTCGCCTTTGATTGCGCTAAACATCAAACGGCGAAAGTATTTTTTAATTTCCTCAGCTTGCTCTTTGTCACAATCTTCAATAAAGATAGTTTGAGGAGCGAACTCGGTAAACTTATCAATGCCCAAAGCAAAACGAATTAGAGTCTTGTTTGTATGTTTGATAAAAAGGAATTTGCCTTCATTGTCAAAAACACTTTGACTTTCTTTAAGGTATTCTTTGTTAGTGCGTTGGGCCGCACATGCCAGTTCCAAAACACGTTGGGTGGGATAATTTTGGCTCATTTGATCGCTCACTTGATCAGTTAGTATGAGCATATTTTACTTGAAAATTTGATCCGTGTCAACCGTATCTAAATTTTTAAACACCTTTTTGGATAACTTTTTGAGCAACGGATTTTTATAAAAATGGCCCACGTAACTTCTTAAAGCAGGACTTACCAGCGAACCGTTTTGTTTGAATTTGCTCAAAACAGTCAATTTTGACATATATTTTTTGGCTCTTTCTGCTGGCATAGCTCTTAACAATTCTATGGCTATACTAACTGCATAAGCATCTAATTCGTCTGGATCGGCAAGATAGCTGGTATACGGTTCAGTGGCATGTTCGTTATGCGTTATATACTTTCTTTTTTTACTCTGCTGTTGATGTCTTAACTCGTGTACAGTAGCATCATATATCTGTATAAGCAGTTCGGTAGTATGATGTTTTTTAAATTCGTTATTTGATTCAAAGTGATGAAAGATGATTACTTCTATTGCAGTAGTATTTTCTGAATCATTTTCTGCATCATAGTAAGCCATAACATAAAAATGATCAGATTCCAGTGACTGATCTTTTTTAGTTTTTATTTCTAAATCGATGTCGTTTAGCCTGAACTCTTTTCTTGTTAGTGCAATTAATTTTCGAAAATTAACCGACTCCGTACTTTTATCTCGAACGTTTTTACAAACTTGATTTACACGTTCGAGAATGGAGTTCATATTACATCCTATAAGTTATCCTACCTTTGGTAAGATCATATGGGCTCATTTCTATCTTTACAGCATCACCAAGGATAACCTTGATTTTGTTTTGCTTGAGCCTACCTCCCATATAACATAGTACGATCTGTTCCATGTTATCTACTTTAACTCTAAATGTTGAGTTAGGTAATACTTCTGCTACTGTGCCTGTGAGTTCAATTAGTTCTGTGTTTTTAGCCATGTTTAGAAATAACTATTGCCCCTTGTTCGAGGGTAATATTCAGTGTGTCGCCTTCTTTCCAACCTACTTGTTCTAATAGTTCAGGCGGAAACTTTAAAAGAACGTTGTCGGGATCACCCGGAATGTCTTCAAAAATATCTTCTGCGTTGAAAGTTAAGGTCTTATTTTCCATTATTCTTCTCCGTTGTATTTAACAACAATCCAACCTAACTTGTATAAATCGTTTTCAATTTCTTCAGTTACAGTTTCTTCGGGTACATATCCTGTACGCTTTTGCCAATCCTCGTTAGATTCTTTAGCATCGTACTCTTGGTTAAGCCCGCCCATGCCACTACAGTACCAATCAATGTAGTCGCCCTCTTGGCGCATGTCGGCAATAATACCACCGGCGTATCTCCAACTGGCGCCCCATTTTTGTTCTTTGAGGATAGGCCACATTTCACGTTTGATAAATTCGTTATTGCACATGGCTGCATAAAGGTTCTGTGCATATGAATCGCTGTTACGAACTTTTTCCAAAATCCAATCTGTAGTTAGAAGATCCCACTCCATATTGTTTATACGACTTTTGGGATCATCAAATTTACGATCATGGTCTTCTAACATCTTTTGGAACATGTCCAAATAATCTTCGTTAGGAGTTTCTCCGTTTTCTTCCATACGTTTGATATAGCCTTCTTTTTGAAAGGTCATTCGTTGAGGGCTTTTTGAAGGTTTATTCATTCTGACATTATACAACAACATTTTTCCTATGTCAAACAGTTTAGGTTAAATATGTTTTATGCTATCATCTTCTAAACACTCATTGATAACTTACCAAGTTATTGCACACATTATTTTTATCTACGCTCTTTTTGTAGGAAATTGGGCAAATTGGCTTGCAGCTTTTGCAGTTTATTTGCTATTGGCAACAGTAGGCGGAACAATTACCTATCATAGATTGCTTAGTCATAAATCCTTTCAGTCACCAAAATGGTTTGAATACTTTGGAACTATCTGCGCTTCACTTGGCGGAAATGGTTCAAGCATAGGATGGGTCGCAGTTCACAGAGAGCATCATAGATATACTGACATGCCGAATGATCCTCACAGTCCACACCATGATAGTATTTTAAGAATTCAGTTTGGTAGTATGTTAGATCAACCTAAGATAAAGTATGTACCCGACTTACTAAGATCTAAGTTCCATCAATGGATGCATAAAAATTACTGGTTAGTAAACATTGTTTATGTTTTAGCAGTATTTGGTCTCTTTGGAGTTGAAGGTGTAATCTTTGGATACTTTGTACCAACCTTGGCAGTATGGCATGCAGGCAGTTCTATTAATACTGTTAATCATCTGTTAGGTTATAGAAACTACGAAACCAAAGAAAAGAGTACAAATAATTTTGTTACAGGGTTGTTAGTGTCAGGTGAGGGATGGCATAATAATCATCATGCTTTTCCAGCTCAAGCTAAGTTTGGACACAAGTGGTGGGAGTTTGATTTAGGATGGTGGATTATTAAATTAGTTCAGAAATAAAAAAACGGCCTTAAAGGCCGTTTTTATTATACTGCTCCAACTGATTTTGATACAGCTATACCGCTATCGTTCATGTGTCCATTCATCCACTGATTTTCAAGTGTTTGAATTTCGTTAGCCCAGCGGGTTCTAAAAGCAGTATTGCTTTCTTTGCAGTCCCAAACATATACAACTCTTCGCTGTGTAGGACTTACTACTTCTTCTCTGACATCTAAAAGGCCGTTTTCCATAGCCCATGCTCTCATCTCTTGAACGATTGGTACAAGGGCCTCGGGCGGATTTTGAGGTGCTACTACGTCTTCTGCATGATTAATAGTGTAAGTTACTTTCCACATACTATGTTCTCCATTATAATGTATTTATATTATCTTTCCAGGGATCGGGTCTAAATTCTTTTTTTAGGTGCCCGTGTCTAATTACCACTGTTTTTTTGTTCTGTTCCCCAAGAATCATACGCTGGTAATCAAATAACGCATATTTAGATTTAGCACCAGGACGAATTACTTCGAGATCTACAAACTCGTATTTGTTTTTAAACGAATAACTGGATTCTGCAAGCATGTCAAATCTATGGTTATTATGATCTCTAACTCCATAGAAAACCTCAAATAGTCCGCGATTTTCAGCTTCCGTAAATAAAAACTCTATGCCCACAGAGCAGGTTTTGATAGTTTCTCTTACAAGATTTCTATCCGATACGTGCTTCATAAATGCATAATCGATAGTCCATATAGGTAGTTTATCGGACCAAGTTGTTTTAACTATTCCGTTAATTATATCATTATCATCAACAACAATAACAGATCCTTTGAGTTGATTAACTGATATGAAATTTTCTATAAACCTATCAACTATTGCGGTAATATTTATACCGTGCATTTTTGAATTTGAACGGATAATTTCCTCAACTTGAGAAAGGTATTTTTCTTCGTAGTAGATTGCTTTCATTTTATTTTTTTAAACATATATTGAAAAATAGAACGCATGCCAACTTTTTCTGCAGACTTTAATCGAACATGATTGTTCTTGTGTATGTGACTTGATATTGCAGAGCATCCAAGTTCTCGAGCTTTATTTTCAAAATGCTCGTGTAATATTGTATAGATACCACGTCCTCTGCATTCTGGATCAACTGCACTGAGTGTGATGTATAATACATTTTCGCTGCCTGTTAGTCCACCTCGACTGTAAACAATGTGTCCTAATATTTTATCTCCCTGAACTGCATACACTGCGCTGTCATTATCCGTCCAAGTTGTTAATGGAAATGCAAACTTGTTATCGATAAGTTCAGCCATGTGTCTTAGGAAAAAAGTAAAAATTGGGCTCATACCAATTTTGTCGGTGTGAAGGATATCTATACTGTTACCCAGTTTATCTGTTGTAGTTGCTAAATGTGTAGTAGACATAGCTTGTTATATAAAAAAAGGCTCCTAAGAGCCTTTACGTTAGTTCAGTTTGATTCCTGAACTAAGTTTCCTCCAATAGTCAGTATGGAAGTTAAAGAACTTTGTTAGTCCGTCATAGGGTACTGTTTGTGGATCACAGTAGTCTACTGCATATGCTGCTCGAACGGCTGAAGTCTGCGCTGCTCTGGCAAAGATAGCATGAAACTCTTTATGACGAGCATCATCACTCTTAACGGGTAACAACAGATGATGACCTACATTCATGTCGGCAAAGCTACGATCAAACCCTTGATTGACCAATGGTTGATATCCGTTGACAACTTTATTACCGGTGATGCCTAATACACTGACCTTACGGTCCGATCTAACGTTGTCTCTGCTCCATTGTTCAGCTTCACTGATAAAGCCAATATGGAAATCAGTTTGTCCGCTAACCATAGAAAGCATACTGTCATTAGTGCTCTTGAATGGCACAATGTTCATGTTAGGATATTTCTTTTGTAACTGCAATGCTGCCAAATGTGTTGTAACTCCGAGACCTGAAATACCAACACTGACCTTAGCGTCTGAGGCAACATCTTTCCATGCAGTGAATTTAGACGATGTAACTGCCATCGGTGCCATACAGTGAACATACTGCTCACGCAACTGTGTTAAATCATAACTTTCATTAGGATAAACTACAGGGCGAACAAAGAAAGCTGTGCTATGTGCTAATACAGTATTAGGTGTATTCAACACATGATTAACAGCAATGGCGCCGCCTGCGCCTGGTTTAGTATCAAACAAAAAGTTATATTTGTCTTGAATCTTATTTGCTTCATTAGCAAGTGTTCTATGGTAGTTAGCAACAGAGTCGCCCGGCCCCCACGCATAGACAATAGTAATATTTTCTTTAGCAATAGCCGAAATTGCAAATGTAGCCATCAAGGCTGCAATAATTTTTTTCATAGTTTCCTCAGTTTTCTGTCCAGTTAATTTTAAAATTTTTTAAGTGATGTTTAAAGAAATCCTGTACCCCAGGATCGTTAATATATAGCATTTCGTAGTCTTTAGTCAACCCCACTCTGGCCACAGGCCTACGATCAAGTTCAACTTTGTCTACGTTCTGCTGATGAGCAATGGTCCACATTGATTCAAGTTTAATCTTAAAGTTCTTGTACCAATCATTCTTATCAAAATCCCATATATACTGCCTGGCAGCATTTTTATAAGATGCCAAAGTATAGTTTATCTTCTGTCCATTATTATTATTAACCATGGACCAAAGTTGGTATTCTGGATCACTGTACCAATTGACTACAGTGTTGATAGCTGTTTTCCATTCTACTCGATCGTTGTAATATAACGCACCCCGTACAGCACAGTTGAGATATTTAACATTAAAGATCAACCACCAGAAAAAATCATGTAGACTATGCACAGGCACATTAGAAGTTTTGATGTTGTGTGCATATTTTTCGTAGAGCAATCTACCAAATGTAGTATCTCCTTCGATGCTCAAATGTTTGATTATTAACTCTTTGTAGGCACTAAAGTGTACATCGGGATCGCTAATTTTATATTTTAAATTGCGTAAGTTAACACGAACCGACCTATCCATATCTTGGATATAGTAATCATAGTGATTATAAAGTGTCAGTCCAAACACTGTGCCAAATATGCAATCACCTTCGTCTGCTGTAATAGGGGTAAGTCCCTGTTCAATTAAGTCATCGTACTTGTTGCTATTAGAATCAAGAATTTTAAATTTTTCAAAAATATACTTTTTCCAAAACGTAGGATTTTCTATAATTGATTCGGTACTGGCGCAGACTGTGATCTCTTTAAGTTCTTCAGCAGTTAAATTTTTCAGCAATGCTGTCATTATAACAGTGCTGTCAATTCCGCCCGAATACATGACTGCAAACTTTTTTCCTTGCTGTATCTGTTGTTTGATAGATAGTGCTTTAGTATCTGTTATCTCACTAAAGGATTTGTTAAATGCCGGATTGTATGCAGGCATTTCAAACCCTGGAATTAGTTCTTGTTTCCAAGGCAAACTCCATTCACCGTGACGTGTGACAAACCTACAAGGGTTTAATCTTTTAGCTACATTGATATAGAACTTGCCGCCTTCGTCACATTCTTGATATATGTTATTCCATACATCATTGTAGTATGAGTTAAAACTAATACTGGAAAAGTAAAGTGTGTCGTTGAGATTGATCATGTTATACAATAAAAGTTGATACAGTTTCTGGTTTATAAGTTGCTACATCGGCAAGTTCTTCGGGAACAGGCCTATTCCAGATTTTATAAAATCCGTGCAACATGTATTGCTGTTCGTGATAATGACACTTCCATATATCTAATATTTGTTGTTCAGCATCTTCAATAGAATCGGCCATATAAAGAGCATGACGTATTTCAAAGAATACACCGTTGTCAGTTGCAGACCTATCAACTTTAGATTTTAATCCTGCAAGCCATTCTAATCTTGTGTAGTTTTGAACAAACGTTTTGTTGTTAAAAGGATTAAACAGTGCCTCAGTCATGTTAATTACATAGACAAGATTGTGTACATAACTTGCCCATTCTTGTAGTCTGGTCAGCATGGCTTGTCGATCTTCTGACTTGTAGTCTTCGGGTATATCAGCAAATGTAATCTTAGTATAGTCAAACAAAAATTTTAATTGCGGATTTTGTCGAGCCACTGAAATAAGACTTGGTCCGATACGTTGACGTGTCTTATTAAAGATAGTGTATCTGATGCAGTTATCGTTGGTTAATTCGAAATCAGTTGGCGGAAGAATGTAAGCTACAGTTGGAAGTTTAGAACTGATAATTTCAGCAGTTTCCATTGTCATCCAAAAGTCGTAATCGTCTATTAGAATAAATCTATCAATGCCCGGAGCAAAGATGCCGCTACGTCTTCTATTGCCTCTCGAGTCTTTATAAAAATGTTCGTAACCTATTTTTTTATTTGTCATAATGGTTCAGTGTAAATAGTGCATTAATGTAGAGGTATTTATGAAGTACGGGTTTGACCAGAGAAAATTCTATTTCGAATTTAAATCGTGCGACCGTGTTCCCGGTAACATGAAAGAAGAAAATGATCGACGTGCAGTCGAATTGGCTCAGTCTGGTTCTAAATTGATGCTCAGTTTGAGTTCTGGTTTAGACAGCCAAAGTGTGCTACACAGTTTTCACTCGCAGGGAATTCCAATTGACACATACTTCATGTACCTACCAGGTTACAATGATTTTGAATATGAAAATTTAAAATTAGTTGATCAAAAATATCAAATTAAAACTAACATTGTAGACATCGACATAGATGCAATTCGTGCAGACCTCGAAGAAGAAAGTGAACGTACTGGCATTCATAAGTATAGTCTACTTTGGAAAAAGTTTCTGACATTGTTGCCTGCTGATCATGATCTAATACAAATGGCGCATGATCCGTTTATACATATCAATGCTCGCAGTCAATTTTTTTATTTTATAAGCTACAACTCGCCCGAGGTAGTTAGGCAACGAGCATTTGAATTAGCTAATAGGCCTGGCCGTGTAATCTTCTACGGAGATACTCCAGAGTTCCTGTTGAGCATTATCGATGATGATATTTTTAAAGCAGCATTACACTCTCATGTTTACTTTGATGGTAATGGTCTACAAAAGACAGGTGTTAAGTTACAAACAGTTGATCGTTGGGATTATTATATTAAGCCATTAATCTACGGAAAATACTGGAAAGACCAACTGTTATATTTTCCCAAGTATGTAGGATTTGAAAATCTATCCTGGCTTTCTTCTCCAGCATTAGAATATAGAAAGCACGGAATACGCATTCCCTATTTTGAATTAGTGGAGCATCTAAAATCTGGTGCAGGTAAAACTAAGCGTTTTTACGAAAACGTTAGCAGCTAAGAAATTTTCTAAAGTGCTGTTTAGAATCTTCAAGATTTGATTGATTGAATTCAGTTAACAGTTCTGCTTGTTCTTTATCTTGCGACCAAGCCTGTTCCCACACTGTTTCGTTAAGAGCATAGTTTTGCTCGCTGGCTGTTGTATCTTTGTATTTGTATACTAAGACTTTAGATTTGTTTTCTCTGTCTCTAATGGCCACAGTGATAAACAATGCACCGGGTTGCCACTCTATCATTGATCCCGGATAAACTGCTAACCAAGCTGCGCCGTAACCTTGGCCGCCTGGAACTAACTGTAAACTTCCATTTGAATAAAAGGTCCACTCTACAGTGTCGATGTCAGTAAGACCAATTTGATCGTAAACGCCGGAATGAACAGCATCAATGTGGTCAACATCTAAGAATAAATCCATAATGTTTTCTGGTTGTGCATATACAGTATCGATACGTTTTTCCACTAACTGCATAGATTTAAAATCTACAAAATTTAGTTCTTTACAGTCAACTGGCACAGCAAACACTAAATTGTTCCATACATGAACAGGTATCTTGTCTAATGCCTTTTCATTCTTACAGTAGTATTCTGTTCTTCCGGACTTCACCGGATCTCCGTTAATAGCAAAACTCCAACTGTGATATGGACATACACGTATGCCAGTGCCTGCTTTTTTAGAAATTAAACTTTTTTGATGAGGGCAGACATTGGAAATAATACTAAATTGATCGTTCTCTCGAACCAGTACCCACTTATTGTCAAGTTGCTCAAGCGGTGTATATGTATTATTTGCAAAATCGTTAACGTGTCCTAAAAACATATTATTCTAAAAGTCCTATCATTTCTTCGTGAGTTCCTATGAAGGATAACTCGCTGCTGCCATATTTACGTTTGATCTTGTTTTGATATTCTCGCAATAGGTACCATACAGCATCAGGTGCTCCTATCTTAGGTCTGGGCAAGCAGTTCATGATCTTAAATTTATTTTCTTCTGAATTTAATGTCATGTCTCTTGCTTTTACATAGGCAAGAACTATCTCCGGGTTCCAACTTAAAAAATTGTACGAGTGATATCCTGGATCATTCATGTCAACATAAAAGTCGTCCTCGTGCAGTAACCATCCAGACTTTAAACTGCCGTCGGGTAGATAAAACCCCTTATCTTTAACAATGTCTATAAGATAATCAAGTGTATGGTCTGGAAAGTATTCTGGAAACGCCTGGCCGTTAATAATTACCCCGTCTTTCTTTTTGGCATATTCTGCCAGTGCAATATTTTGAGCAGGGTATAACTTTCTACCTTTTATTCGATCTATATAAGGCTTTATTTCTGCAAACAGTTCCAATGTGGTTGTCTTTTTTACCACAGGCTCTAAGTTATTTTCCTTGCACCATCTATAAGCCCACCAGCTGTCAGTATAGGTTAAGGGAAAGCCTAAACCCCATACTTCGTGTATTAATGGAGTAAATTTTATTTTGTGTTTGTGCAATGTACGTGCAACAGTTTCGCTATCGCAGCCACCACTCATAGGCACAAAGATTTTCTTACCTTTGTTTATTTCGTAAAGTTCTTCTGCAACTTGATCGCAGGCCTTGTCGAAAGTTAACTGACTGGTGGCCTTTTTTGTAAATTCTACTTTAAAGTTTGCTTTGGGATTTTCGCGTGTTGCACTACCATCGAAATGATATTTAATCCACCGGTCTTTGCCGATTCCGTTTATTTTTGACTCCATTGTATTCTTTCGTTCTTTGCCAACTTAATAAAAATTAGAAAATTAATTACATACTTACCTGGGTCAAATTGCCACCACTCTCGACCTATTCTATAATCGCCAGGACTTACATGATGATTATTATGCCATCCTTCACCGAATGTCAAGAGCGCCCACCACCAAACATTATGACTTTGATCAGAATTCTTAATGACCTTTTTACCAAATTTAGGATCGTGGTCTATCCAATTGCTAAATCTTGATGCAATGGTATTCATAAAGACTGGAATTAGATATAGATAAAGAGCTATCATAGGATCAATCAACCATAGTAAACCAAGTGTAACTAATACAACCCCTATATAATATTCGTGTAGGAATCTATGAACAGGATCGTTGATGATGTCTCTAACAGACCATTTATTGAATTCTCCGCTATAGTCTCCCACAATAGCACCTAATGGTCCTAACGTTACAGGGCTATGGGGATCTCCCGGTTTGTCTGCATGTCTGTGATGCATTTTATGCACAAACACCCAACCAGCACTGCTACCAGTACAACCGATGTTAGCAAAGTAGCTGAACAGATATTCAAGAGGTTTCCATAGCGTATATGATTTGTGTGTAAGCAATCTATGGAAAGTTACAGTAATGCCAAGGCATGTTATTAAAAAATAGCCAAACACTGACAGTGCCCAGTAAGCTGGACCTGCAGAATTAAATACCGCCCAACCCGTTGCAAGCCCTGCAATTACTTGCATTAATACAAAAAACCATTCTCTTGGATACAAGTATTTTTTCATTTGCTAACTATCCTAATAACATATTGTGCTGGATCTATTTCCCACCAATGCACTTGTGTAGTTGAAGCCAAGGGATTACCGTGATGATTATTATGCCATGCATCTCCCATGATCAATGGCCAAAGAAATGCATTGTTAGTGCTTGAATCTTTAGTTTCGTAATTTCTGTAACCAGCAGTGTGAGCAAAATAGTTAAAGCTATTCTGGCTCAATTGAACTATAAATGCAGGTAACACCCATGCAAAGTAAGCTGCCTCGATGCTGATTGCAGATAGAGCAAGTACCCACGCTAAAATTATAGCAAAATAGTAATCGTGAATAAACAGTTGATCTTTAGTCATTAGATCTTTTACAAGAAACACATTCATTTTTCCACTGTTTGATTCTATGTGTTTAAAGTTAAACAGCTTAAATCCAATTGTTTTAGGGCTATGTGGGTCTTTATCTGAATCGCTAAATGCATGATGCAATCTGTGGACATATACCCAACCTAACGGGCTTGCTCTGCCTGCAAGACAGGCAAATAATGTAAATGTCCATTTTAGTGCAGGATGTATAAATTCAAAACTTTTATGAGTGTAGTATCTGTGTAGTGTAATACCAATTCCTAAGATACTATAGATGTAAAAGAATAGCACAGCAGTTAATACCTGTGCTAAGGAAAAATCAAAATAGAATAGGCCCACAACAGATAACACGCCGGTTACCATTTGGACATTGTTTATAGTATTTGCAGTTGCTGAAAATATCTTCATAGCAATATTTATGTGCTTACGCAACGGCGAATTTTTATGTTAGTTTTTGCAGTACAGGGTTCTTTTCTTCTTGGGATCTAATCGATTCCCAATCAAACGTATAGGCTTCGTCAATTTTGTGATAAATGGCCCACTGGGTTATTCCTTTTATTTCTATAGGAAACGGTACTTCAAATACCCCGTTATGGAAGAACATTTTGTCAGTTCTGTTCTTTTGATGACCTAACCCTGTTCGTTTGATAATATTTAAAATTCCCCTATTGTACTTGTTAACAGTAAGCACAATCATTTTATAATTATTTCTTGTGGCCCATGCTAATTGTGCTGGCCACAGTATTTCTCCGAGCAAATGGTGCCCGCGATATTCTTTGTTAACAAAAGTTCTAACAGATCCAAGAGCAATCTCGGGACAAAATTCAGAGCGATGTATTCCTGAGCCAGCAATAATTTTATCGTCTTTTTCTAAAAGATAATATTGTCCATTTCCTTTGTAGAATCTCTTTTTATTCCAAAGTATGTTAGCCAAAGTTTCTTCTCGCTCCATCCAATTGAATGCACCCATGTTATAAGCGGCAGGGCTTCCTTTAGCAGGATTCGGATGAGATTCTAACGAAACTTGTTCGCACCAGGGTACTATTTTATTTTTAATATAGTGGCCGGGTGCGTTTAGCTTGGTAAACGGAATCAGTTTATATTCGTTATTTTCCATACAGTTTATATATCTAACTAAATAGTTGCATGGAAGTCATTAGAGTATTAGAAGTCTTCGAAGAACACGAAGCCCTCAAAAAAGAGGTAATGGAAATTTATCTGGCGCACAAGAATCCAGAGAATCAAGTTATTCTACAGACCAGAGTAGAAGGCGTTGAAGACTGGCATACCGGTGTTGGACAAGTTGAAAGTCTTGAAACCAAGATGGAAAATGATTATATTCATATTCAGCCAAGCCTTAAAGGATCGCTGATTGAAAAATATATTCTTAAGTACAATGGTTTTAGGACAAGAATAATGGGCATGTCACCGAAGTCGTCTTATAGCACACACGCCGACTACACTTCGAGAATACACATTCCTATTATAACAAATACTCACTCTTGGATGATTTGGCCGCATATGCAACGCTGTGCTCATTTGCGTGAAAGCGTTATCTACTGGACCGATACTCGAAAGAAACATACTGCTGTTAATGGATCACTAACAGACGAGCGAATTCACATTGTTATGTGCGTCGAAAACCCGCCAACATAAATCTTGAATACTGTTCAAGATACAGTTCACCAGCATAAGACAAGTCCATAGGATATTTTGTAATCATTTCGTTTACATCTTTGCAGATGTTTACATGATCGTATCCTTCAAGATTATTACTGTGCAAAACTACAAAAGCACCCTGTTGGATTCTATCGTACCAAGAATTGTCTGCAATGTGCTCGCAGCTGGTATTAATAATCAAATCAAATTTAGACATGTCAATGTTGTTGACATCTTCACTTAAATGAACAAATTTTTTGTTTCTTCTATTAAGGTGTTTAGCAACTTTTTCTAATCTGCTATCCGGATCTGTTTCGGTAATATTTTCAAATCCTAATTTATTTAAACAGTAGCTGGTAAATCCCAACCAAGAGCCTATAACTAACACATTGCTGTTTTTGTCTAAGTCTAAAGACTTTATTTTTCCCATCATCCAAGACTTGCTCTGCATCTGTTTAATTCTAAATGCATCTCTTATTTCTTCAAGGCTGACTGCATCGAAACATTCTTTGTCGTAAAGCACATTCATTACATCGGGAATATAACGAGCCACTATGGAATAGTTTATGTCTTTACCAATTAATTTTTCAATTTCCATGTTTAAAATGTTCCTCTGTTCCGTCTACTATTTTTTTAGCTAACTTGTAGGGTGTGAATTCAAACAAGAAAGGAAAGACGCTGTGTATGATTCCTGTAATAACTATGCCTATTGCTAAAATATTAAAGTAAGTAGCATAGAAAAAATGCTTGAAGTAAGTTGTGTTTGCTTCTTTAAGATGTCCCATGCAATTCCTTAAAGTAATTTTCTAACCATTGGTAGTTGTTTATCATGTGTAGTTTTTCAAGATCGTTATCGTATAGTTTAACATATTCAACAGCATCTGCATATCCTTGATAAGCCCAATTAGAATTCAAACCTATTATGTCTTTGGTCCTTCTCCATTGATCAACATAGGTGTCAATGTTTTTGGCATTTGGTCGATTTCGAAAAATAACGCTTAGTAGTTTGACACAGTGTCTAAAAGATGTTTTCCAAGCGTCATAGGCAGTGGTGTTGTAAGCAGTAACAGAATAGGCGCGGTCTACAACTTTTTTAGTTTTGGTAGCATTTAAACTAAAATCTCCCTTGCTCATATCTCTATTAACAATTGAGTTTTTACGCCATAGCTTTACTCCGCCTAATAAAGTATAATTGTGCATTAACGGATCAACAGCTTTGAACATTACAAGATCAACATCTATTGGGTCGGTATAAATTAAAGGTTCCAACAGCCAGTTGTCACCATCAACAGTCCAGAAGAATTCAGATCGACAAAGTTCGTCGCAAGTTAAGTGAACACGGTCAATACCTTTTATACCGTGAAGTCTAAAGGCGTTGGGGTGCAGTTGTTTTACCTGTTGCCAATTTGCCTCGCAATTGCTTTCTTTGAAACTAATAAAAAATACGTCCACGTAGATACCTATAAATATTTTTCCTATGCTATTTAATACCTTTCAAGACGCCGTAGACAAATATTCTAACCAACTGGCCATAAACGACATTACTTACAGTCACTTGTATGAGCTTGTACTCAAACGATCGTACACTTCAGTTTCGTATGCTACCGATTGGACAGTGCTACTTGATGTATTAAAGGCTGCAAGTCTTAACAAGGGCATTGCTATTATGCCAAAGTTTAAAAGAGAATTGATAAAAATGCCTATCACTGTTCCTGAAGAATTTGGCATTGTGCTCTTTAGCAGTGGCAGTAGTTCAGGAATTCGAAAAGAAATTTGTATGCCTGAAAGAATGGTAATGGCTAATGCCAAAAACGCTATTCAATGTCAGGCTATTTCTAATAGCGATAAAATACTCACGGTCTGTTCTTTGAATCATACCGGTGGGCTCAGTGCTCAGACTATTGCAGGGCTATTAGTTGGGGCACACAATATTATTGAGCCGTTTAATGCTTTTAATTTTTTTAGATTATTAAAAGAACATAACTCCACAATAACACATTTAATTCCAGCTCATATTGATGCGCTGATAAAAGTCGATCCCGATCTCGAGTTGCCGGATCTTAGATTAGTAGTTGCAGGAAGCGACTGTGTCTTTAAACATCATGTGGACTTTTGGAACAGCAAGGGTAAAAGTTTTATTGCTAACTATGGAATGACCGAAGCCGGGCCTATTATTATCAATCATAAATTTGTACCAGGTTGCGACATGTCTGTGTTTGAAAAGGGTGTGCCTCTTGGAACAGACACATGGGCGGAAACAAAAATTGTAGACGGAGAACTGTATCTCAAGGGAGATGCTGTTACTACAGGCAGTGGTTGGTTAGCAACAGGGGACTGTGTAGAAATGTATCGAGATTGGTTTATTTACAAAGGACGTAAAAGTGCCGGCTGTAAGATAATACCAAAGGCCTATTAAAACCCGTTATTAATGATGTCGTAGTATTCTTCATCGAGGGCTATACCAAGCTTCTCGCGTGTACTATGAAAACTTCTTAATGCTGCAAGATAGTTTGGCAAGTTTAACTTCCAAAGAGTTTGCGGAATATGATATACTATATGCTCACGATGAAACTTAACTATCTGTCTTTTTTCTAAAAGTTGCAGGGCTCGATGAGTACGTTTCATTTTGCCGCTTACATCGTGATCGCCGTGGCTTGTAGTAATCAGCCAATCTTTACATTGCTCTCTAACTGAATATCTAACCTGGTATGGCAGTAGTATGCTAAACGGCACACTGTTCATATGATTTTTGCTTAGACCTGGAATAAGCGAATCAAACTCCGGAAGGGTAGCACTTCTAAATAAACAGCGAACGGTTGTGTATTCTCGATTGGCATCGGGCCATTTATGACAACCACTAACAGAAGCTAATTTACCATTTATAATCAACCCCCAAAATACTGGGGGTATAGGCATGTCCTTATGACCACCAAACTTCATCTTTGCAGGAGATGTGTTGTTGGTAAAACCTGCAAATCTTGCTGCATCGCAAAACTCCTCTAAGAGGCTCAGGTAATCATTTGTTAATCTTACAACTTCCATGGTCTAATAAATAATAGCAATATATTATTTTATACTATCTCATCACTAATGTAAAGATTTTTGAATGGTGTAAACTAATAAATATCATAAAGGAAAACAAAATGTTCAAGCAATTTGATCTTGATTACAACAAAGAGGCACTATTAAAAATTTACGAAAAACACGCCGACGCAGAAATTATTGAAATGGGCGCCTTGCAGTTTTTAAATTTTAAAGAAGTTATTTCTTACGCACCTGTCATAAAACTTTTTGAAGACTTTGGAGATATATTTGGTGCTACCCATCCTAACTCAGTTTCATTTACAAGACTGACAAGAAGCGGTGGTCCTCACATTCCAATTGGTCATAATGGCATGATTATATTTCCACTTATTGGATCCTTAGAAGTACATTTCTTTAACTATCAACCGCCGGTAGTCGATGGAAGACCCACCTTTGTTGGATCTGCCTTCCAAGATGATAAGTTAAAGTTTTTAGAAGTGTTAGATTCTAAGTCCGGTAAAGTTGTCATCGATAAGCCGACAGCATATAACGGCCTTGTTATTCATAATCATGTTAAACCAACTGCCGATGAAACTGTTTTTTTAGCTTTTAAAGTTCCCAAGCACATCGAATGGGAAAGTGTTGAAGAAGTTATTAATAATTTAGGAAAGTAAAATATGTATAATCAAGCCTATCAAATGTTAGCAGATAATAAAGAATTCTGCTTACAAGAAACTTTAGCATTTATTAACTCGCAAATTTTAGCTCAAGCAGAAGAATTTGCAGAATTCCCCAATACAGCTACATCAATAGATTTCTGTAAAAGAGATTTAACCATTGTGCTAAATGCTTACTTAGAGGGGCTTGAATTAGAAACAGATGAACGAATAACTTTTGTCGGTAGCAGATATTGGAAAGGTAATAAGAGTTCTTTAGTTGGTAACAAGCAAAAAGAAATTGTAGCACACAAATTTCTTAGAAATTTAATCTGCGATTATGTTTTTAAAAATGAACAGTATGTTTCTCAACAAGGTGTAGCCCAGCAAAAATTATTCGAAACACAAGCAGAAGAACATGCAAGAACTAAAGTCTTTCACGATTGTGAAATTTTAATTCACTCAATTGTAGAAGGTCCTAAAAAAGAATACTTACACAATCATTTAGAGAAACGATTTACTGCTAAATGGTGGGAACCAAAACAAGTTGACAGAGGCGACTTAGAAACTATTTTGGAATGTGCTTACCAAGCGCCGAGCAAGCAAGGCTATCACGAGTTCAAAGTTGTTGTGTTAACAGACAGCCCCGAAGGTAGAGAATTCAAAGAGTATCTCTATTGGGAAAACACAGCTTGCCTTAACAAGGTTCGAGCCGCGCCTGGACCTGGTTTAAGAAGATACAATGGACAGGTTCTTGCCCCCACTGTTATGTTATGGATGGGCAAAACATACCCGCCCGGAAATAACCCATTCGGTGAATCTGAATGGTTAAGAACCAACAATGACTGTATCATCAGCGCCACTATGGCCATGTGCCAAGCAGAGGAATTAGGAATCAGAACTGGTTTCTGCGGTACACTTGGCGGCAGAGAAATAGCTCAGCGTCTTAACATGCCTGGATATACTGCTGTTATTTCAGTTGGATTTGGTTATGCCGATACTGATTCTTTACAAGTAAGAAAAGTATACAAAGACGGAGTTGAGATGGGATTCGATCTATCCAACACTGATTCTGCTATTAGACGCTATGAGAATAGAAAAAATAGACCACCTAAGTATTCAATGATAAATTACTTATAAGGAGGTCTGTATGACAGATTCTAATAAAGTAGTCCCGCCTGGGGTAAGCGGTAAAGCCCCTAAGTTCAACGTCGCGGATGTAACACTCGAAACTGTAGCTAATGAGTTGGCTCTTTTAAACCTTGGTGATTTTGAACCGCTTAACATCAAAATTAACTGCGGACAGTTTATGAGAGAAATGGCTCAGTTTGATTCGGACTGGGTTGATTATCTTCCAAGAACAGATAAGCCTAATAATAGACAAGGTTTAGTATTATCTAACTTACCTGGTAAAACTCACAAGGACAATCCCAGTTTGCCGCAAGCAAGTCTCGAAGCTGGAAGACGTTTGAGTGAAAATGATTTTACTGAAAAGACCGATGTGTATAAACACTGCACCAGTCTTCATCCATTGTTAGATGAATTTCAACCGCTGGGTAGAACTTTCTTAATTAAAAGTAATGTAGGTGGTTACTTTGTACCTCATCGTGATCATCCAACTATGCCCAGAGAAAGTTTTAGAATTGCAGTTTTTCTAAACAACTGTGCTCCGTTACAGTACGATTGGCTTATTGATACAGATCGTAAACTACCAATCGAAATGGGCCGTGCTTACTATATCAACACACGCAAGACTCACAGAACGATCAGTTGGACTAACGATAGTATTCATTTAATCATGAATATTCCGTTTAATTCAGCTAATGTGGCTAAGGTTATTGCGAGACTGCAACATCCCCATTAAGAGCTTTTTGAAACAACTCCTTTGCTTGAGCGAAGGAGTAGTTCTTTTTTACGCTCCAACTAATAATAACCCTACGGTTATTTCCATTTATAACCTCGTGTGGCACTGAGTTGTTTATTAACGTTGGTCTACGTAGAGTAAATCTAAAGTCCTCTTCTACAGAGGACTTTATTACATTATACACTCGAGAAGACAGATAATCCGACGACTCTGTTTCTTTAAATTTATAAAATATTGTGTGAGAATCTTCTGTACCAGTAATTGGTATGTTAAAGGCGCAATCTCGAGCAGCATCTACATGCAAGGGTATATTGACCCCGGGCCTACAGTCGTATACATTATACATAGAACTTAAAAAAGGAAACTTTTCTTGTAGATAAGTCATGTAGGGATCGAGTTCAACTAACCGCTGATGAGGTAATATACCTTCCGTTTTTGGATTTGGATCTAATGCTATCTTAGTTAGATGATCTTTATCTAAATAAATCTCAAGCTCGTAGGCAAAATTATTGTTTAGCATAAACCTGATCCTTGGGCATTTCGCCTGTATAGGTAAACATACTAATACCTAACTTTCTTTTAATACCCAACTTTCGAAAATCACTGGCGCAGTGTAGACGTACCGCATCGAACAAAATTATATTTCCTGGAATCCAAGGTTGAGCAGAATTAAAGCTCAAGCCCTTAAGCCAAAAGTACTGCAAGTGAGTTAGGTACTTGTTAAAAATTTCTCTGTCAAACACAGTATCTGATTTATTTTGTACCTGACTGTACTCGTAAACTGGTTTATTATAATAGGTCTCGATTTCTTTTGGACTGCCGCCGAAAAACTTAGCAGGTCCCTCAAGATAGTATTGATCAAAGAAACAAAGATATGGATGTTGCCCAGTATTAGATTCTTCGTGATATTCTATCTCTAACGGTATAGTTATACCCTTAAATGTTTTAGGACCTAATTTGTCATCGTCGTTGTGAATTATGTGAGGGAATGTTACATCAAAGAAGAAAGCTGTGTAAATCTTGCACTCGCCTACCTCCTGCTTTACTCTTTCAAAAACTTTTTTCAACGCCGGAATGTTATCAAAATCTTCTCGCAGTTCGCTGGTCACTGGCCCGGTATTCTTGTGTATCTTATTCTGCCTTGAATGATATAGATCAATTAGATCTTTGATATCATCTTTTGACAATACATTTTCAAGTGTAAGTGGATCTTTAAATGTTGAGACAATAACGTCTCTTTCTTCTTGTGTACGTGTTCTAAATAAGCTCATAGTTACCTCTCTATAATATTTATTAGGATAAATTTTCAGTCAAAAAAATAGGCCCCTAAGGGCCTAAGTTTTTATGTATACCAAATCTCTTTAAATCCTTCTTCCTCTGTAGGCTCTTCCCAACCGGCAATCATGCTGGCAATAACGTGATCTGGAATCTCCTTGCCAGGTCGGCTCATCAATCGACGCATAAGTTCTTTGTGCTCAGGTGTACGAAATACTACAGCAATATGATAATAGTCGGGTAACATATTAAATTTTTTCAATCGACTTTTTACAGTAGTAGAAGTTTGGTCCCAAATAATATCTCTGCCCATGTCACGTGCAGTAATAACTTCTTTAGCCATTAAATCTACAGCGGTAGGCATAAAATCTGTAAACACTTCAGAGTAGGTCTTGCCTACTTCTTTAGCATAAATTTCTACCCATTTGTCCGTGCTAATATAAGCACAGGGTATTGTCCAATCTTGGTTAGAAACCCAGGTAGATTTTCCGCTACCTGGCACTCCGATTAATTGATAGCATTTTGGCATTATACTTTCCTATTCAAAATAAAGCCCTTAGTATAGACAAAGAATGCCTTACCGCTTCTAATCATCTGCTTGAAATAATATTCACGATAAGACATTCTTTTCCTTACATTGTAGGACCGTTGCCGTTCCTAAAGCCGACACTTCCACCTTCTGCTTCGATACGCTTGATAACATCTTCAAACAAGATAGGCGCAAAGTCGGTTTGCTCTACGCAAACACAATGATAACGCACATCGTTTTCATCGCTGTATAAGATCTCCCCTGTACGAGCATCTACTCCACGAGCCTTCTTCACGCGGTTAGCATGAGTGTGACCATGAATGTTAACACCAAAACGTCCCATTGAATCCGAGTGTAAAGGAATGTGGCTTAAGATCATTCCGTTCATAACATGATATGCTCGTAATTCTCTAAAGTACTGCCTGTACTCGTCATCACGGAAAATGTCGTGGTTGCCGCGAATTAAAACCTTGTCTCCGTTTAAGCGGGCTAAGGTACTTAATGCCTTGCGGTTGATAACAACATCACCTAAATGGTAGACCTTGTCAGTGGGCTTGACCTTTTCGTTCCAAGCCTTGACCATAGCTTCGTCCATCTCTTCGGGACTATCCCACGGCCTTAACTTTGTAACACCATCGTTACGTGTGAAGCGGCAAACACCCATGTGTCCAAAGTGCGTGTCGCTAACTAAAAATACGCTTGGCATAATATTCTCCTTACCAAGTTTCTACACCGGCAATATCAACCTTTACCGAAACAGGCCTGTTGTTAATATCCATATCCATTGTAAGAGTTAGGATACTGCCAATTCCACTGGAATTATCTGATTCAAGTTTATAAGATCTTGCATCGGAAAATTCTTCCATAACTGCTAAAATCTTTTCAACTTCTGTTTTTGTAATATACATTATACATCTCCTTCTCGTTGTGGAGGTAACCAAATTTTGTTGTTCAACTCGTCGTATTCAAACGGCACACCGTTGATAGTGTGCGGTTCGTTTTCATCATAGGTCCAACCTAAGACTTTCATCATCTTGTGTTTGACCATTAGATTAGGACTACGATATACTTCAGTATCCTGAAAGCCCATCATTACACCGACTTCACAGACAGCACCACTACGGCACACACCTGCAACACAATGCACTACCACATCCATACGCTTGTTGAGAGCATGTTGCAACAAATGAACCAGCTGTTCTGCTTGTGCATCTGTAACTTTAAATTCTTCACCCCACTTGTCATCTTGTTCCAAATCTAAAAATTCAAACTGATGAACTTCTTTAAACTTATGTTTGGGTGTAGGAAACTCCATAGCCGGATCCACAATTTGAATCAGCATACTATTATCCTCTACACGAACATGATGTCCTTTGGGTATATCTGCCAACGCTACATTTTGAATCCACGGCATAATTACTCCTTAAACTTCTGCATCAATTTGACGCCCTTTGTCTGAGTCTAAACGAATATTTCTTGCTACCCGTTCTGCTACGATTTGATCAAAATTTCTTTTTTCAATGAGCTTTCGGTAGTCATCTTCTCGCTTTCGTTGAATGTTAACCTGTTCAAGGTTATATTCCCTAATGCGAATTTGATCTGTTTTTGAAATATTCATCTTACTCTCTCTTTCTTTGCACGACCAATACGAGATGCCTTGTTCCAGGTATAGGCAACACCGTCTGGGCACTTGCCATCTTTAACTGCATCTACGCCAAATCGTCCTACAAGTTCCATACCATTAACCTTAATAGTAACGAACTCTCCTAATTCTTTTGCCCACGCCATTGCTTGAGCTAATGTTTCAAATTCTTTTATTTCTGTATTGCTTTTTACTTCTATCATTCTATTATTATAACATAATTTGGCTATTGCGTCAATAGCCAAATGTGTTGTATTTTAGCAACGGCTAACTTCGCCTACATAGTAATCTTCTGGATCACTGTAATCGCATACAGCTTCTGCCCTTGCTTTTGCTTCTTGTTCATTATCGTAATACTCTACCCAAATAATACGCTGACCATAGCCTCTTTCGCGTTCTACGAGAGTGACTTTCCAGAGACCGTTTTGGAGATTGACCTTGCTCATCTTTGGCTCCTTTTTATTACTGTACTTACAGTATAGTGCCAAAATTTGGCTACGTCAACCTAAAAAAATAGCACCCGAAGGTGCTATCCAAAACTCTCGTTTTTAGATATCGTAGCGTGGGACCATTACAGTCTTAAGCATGATACCTTCTGGAGTGAACTGATCGAGATCAGCACTCAACAGTGCCTTCATGATGCTTGGGCTGAACCCTGACACCAATGCGGCACCGCTCTTGTCTGCCTTAACAGGCACGTTACCAGAACTGTTTAGGTTCCAGAACACAACCTGTGGCACAGTGTAACCTGCATCTGCGAACTTGCGTTCGATCATTTGCATTGCTGTGTCGTCGAAACGAGCACATTGGTTAAACTGCATGTCTGACAAGATCAGCAACATCTTTGGCATGTCGCTTTCTGGCACTGAGTTCTTAACCGCAACGCTAAGGATCTTGTCCATAGCCTTGTGTAGGTTAGTACTCATTTCCCAGTCGCTCTTAACCATTTGGTCAAGCTTCTGAAGGATGTCACCCTTTAAGGTAACAAGTTCAGGCTTGTCAGAGAAGGTCAAGAATGTGTCCTTGAACACGCCCTTGTTCTTGTCCGCAAGGTATAGACCAAGACCAACTGCAACGTCGATGCAACGAGTTGCACCGGCGCCACCGACTGCACAGGTCATAGACCCGCTTACGTCAACGATTGGAAGGATGCTGGCATCCCCAACGTAGTTTGGCAGAGATTCCCACTGTGCCTTGACGTGATCCTTTTCGGTCTTGTCAAAGCTCTTGTAGGCATGTGCAATACCCTTTAGTACGTCATGTGGATA